>OFRO01000391.1_pt1 | contig 16163 bp, 20 predicted proteins | sample 1543091 | NCBI WGS metagenome assembly OFRO01 (sample SAMN07774217, study PRJEB24372) | wastewater metagenome | isolation source: Exp Tend NO 10WW | collected 2016-02
CGGCGCGGCCATTACGTGAACTCCCAGCCGGTGACCGGACCCCACAAGATACAGAGGTTCGCGCCCATGATGCGGAAGCGCGGCGTCGGCTGGAACGGCTCGCGCTCAGCAAGCTGCTCCACGTCCACGATGCGCGACGGCCATCCAGCTTCGCGGTCTGCGGCCATGGAGGTGATCTCCGCCTCGACGTCAGCGCGCTGGGCCATGATGACCGAGACGTCGGATTCTTCCTTGTTCAGCGCCTTGATGCAGGCGTCGAGGATGACCCACTCTTCCCATCCGTTGACGCCGTCGAAGGTGTCGGATCCCGACGTCATGCGCGCGAGCACGGGCGTGTAGATCATGGTCACCACGTAGCCAGCGGTGGGCGCGCGCTCGGACCATCTGGCGTACTCGTGCATCTCGAACGGACGCATCTCCTGGTTGGAGCCGCCGTTGGCCATCATGACCGTCTGAGACTCGAAGAAGTCCGACGGGAGTGCGTAGGTCAGCGAGCTCGTCGTCGTCCACGTCGTGGAGCTCGACTGGTACGAGTGCCCGCGCGACGAGGTGAACTTGTTCTGGCACCGCGCCGCGCTCTGGTTGATGTACTCCGTCAGCGTTGCGTCCGTGATGAACGTCGAGCCCACCATGTCGCATCGCTCCCGAACGTCGGCGATCAGACTCGTCAGCGTCCGGGAGCGTGCCATCTCAGCAGACCTTCATCATCGCCTTGAACGCGAGCATGAGGGCCTCGTCATCGTTTCCCTTGAGCGCCGCGCGCAGGTCGGCCGCGGCTCCGAGAGCGTCGGAGTCCTCGCCCTCTTCGTCGTCCTCGACCATGGCGAGCGGGGGATCGGACTTCATGCCGCCGCCGTGATGTAGAGCTTCAGGAACACCCCGTAGCCCGACGTGAGATCCACCGCGGTCGTTCCGTCGGAGGTCTTCACTGCGGTGAACGTCACGACGGTCGTGGTACACGCGGTGATCAAGAGCTGCAGATCCGCCGCCGCGCCGATGAGCGTGACGTCAGCGCCGCAGAGGGTTCCACCGGGCACGTCGGCGAGAGTTGCCGTGTACGTGCCGGTGCCGGTTCGGGCAAAGGTGATCCCTCGGCCCAGAACCTTGGTGGGGGCAGACGCGCTCGCGCCGGTCATCCGCCCGATGTACGTCTGTACATCTTGCTGATTGTTTCCGAGCCCCGGGTAGAGAATGCCTACGGTCATGACTTACGCTCCGAAGCTCGTGAGGCGACCGCAGGCGAAGGGCGCGCGGCAGGTGAAGTTGTAGTAGCTGCCGATGCGCATCTCGTACGCGTCGTAGCCGTCGCGAGCGCGGACGAGCTGGCCGTCCTTCTCGAGCGGCTTGGGGGTCTTCCCCACGCTGATGGTCTCGCAGTGCTCGTTCGCGAGGAGGAACGCCTGCTGCACGGGCACGTTGATGTCGCCCTTGAGCTTGACCGGGCCGCTGTCCGTCTCGAACTCGATGAACTCGACGCCGGCCGTCGCGCTGCTCTTCTGGTCCGGGCGGATGTAGCGCGCGCGGGATTCGAGGAGCTTGACGAGCGACACCTTGTCGCGCGGGTTGACGTAGAGCGTCTTGTCCGATCCGTCCTGGATGCTGACGGTCGAGCAGAGCTCGAGCACGGCCGCAACCATGTCCTTCGACGCGCCGCTGAGCGCCGTGCCTGCAAGGGCAACGGTGTCGGTGGTCCGGGTCGCGCCGAACAGCGCGGCCGGCGTGGTGCCGCCGACGACCCATTGTCCCATTCCGGTACCGACGGCGTTGTAGTCGCCGAGCCGGTAGAGGAAGTCTCCGACGACGAGCGCAGTGATGACCGTGGTCCAGTCGACGCTGGTGCTCGTGAGCGTGCCCGCCTGGCGGTTGATGCCGGCGATGACTTCGGCCGCGCCGGAGTTTCGCGGCGTCGCGCCGTCGGTGGCCGAAGCGGTGACGCTCATGCCCACGTAGAAGTTGACGACGCGCGAGGGCTCGCTTGCGGCCGCTGCCGTGCCGAGCGTCAGCGTGACGGTCGAGAGGACCGAGACGATGCCGCGCGAGCCCGTGCCCGTACCGAAGTACTGGATCGAGAGCGATCGGATCGCTTCCTGGTACGCGGTGTCAACGCGGTCTTTCCACGCGTCCACGACTGCGCCATCCGATCCGCTGAGTTTCTCGTAGTCCTCGCCGTTCATCCGCGCGAGCGCGTAGTCGGTGACGGTCGTGACCGCGAAGCGCTCGTACTTCGAATCGCTCGCGATGCTGGTCGCGTTCGCGTACAGCGCGGAGCCGGTGGCCCCCTGCGAGTACCCGACCGAGAAGTTGTAGGTTGCACCCTTTCCTTGGTCGGTCTTCTTGACCGAATCCATCCATCCAGGGTTCTGTTTGTAGAAGGCGTGCGGAACGCCCGAGGGGAAGAGCGCGATGGCGATCTTCGAGAGTGCGGCTGAAATGCTCATGATGAAATGCTCCGAAACAGTGGGGGGTGGGTCGAGTGACTCACCGCGCAGTGCTGGGCGGTTTCATCGGCGCGAGCTGGCGCCTTGATTCAGTGTGCAGAATACAGGATTCGGCGTTACGCGCTAGCCTTTCGCATCTCGCGAAGGAGACGCATCGCCTCCGCGCGCTTCTCGGCGGGAGTCATGTCCTCCGGCGACTTGACGACGACGGCGGCCGCGGCCTTCTTCGGCGTGATGCCGTTCTTCGAGGCTGCGGGAGCCTCCGCGGGCGCGTCGTCGTCGGCGTAGGCTGCGCGAAGTTCGGCGTCGACGCGGCGAACGAGCTCGTCCATCGGCGGAACCTTGCCGCCGTTCTCGCGCTGCATGATTCCACTGATGAGGTAGCCGTTTTGGATGGCCAGCGCGGGGTTTTTGCGCGCCAAGCGAGCCAGATACGGCGAGGATTCGGGTTTCGCGAGGTCGAGGAAGCTCTGTTCCTGCGACTGGCGCGCTGCGGTCTGCTCGCGCTCGGCGGCGGCTTGCTTTTCTGCCGCGCGCTCGGCTTCCATCTGCTTGCGGAACTCGGAAAGCTCCCGCATCGCGCGTTCGGCGACCGCCTCGGGCTTGCCCTCGATGAGTTTCGCCTTCACGAGCCCGTTGAGGTCGACGCCGGTCTGTTCGAGGAACTTCGACGGGTCGTTCTGCGCGAGATTCCTCAGCGCGTTGAGCGATTCCTGAAACGTCGCGTTCTGCTTTTCGACCTGCGCGGCGCGCTCGTTCACTTCGCGCTCACGCTGGGCGATCCGCTCGTTGAGCTCGCGCTCTTTCGCCTCGATGTTGGCGAGTCGGCCGCGGATCTTGGTGGCAAGCTCCTTCTCGGGCGCGATCGCGACCTCGTGCTCTGCCTCCGCCGCGGGCTTCTCCTCTGCGGCGGGCGCCTCTTTCGGCGTCTCTGCGGCAGGCTCGCGCATCTCCTTCAGCGCTGCGATGGCAGCGTCTCGGGATCCGGGTTCGGTGACGGGGGTTTCTGCGCTTGCGGTGGTCGTCTCGTCGCTCATTGCTCAGCTCGGCATTCCCCCGGGCGGTGCTGCGCCGGGCATCGGTGGCATTCCGCCGCCGGGAGGCATTCCCGGAGGCATCATCGGTGGTGCGCCTGGCATTCCGCCGCCCATGTCGGGCGATGCGGGGCCTGGCATCGGGGGCGGCCCTCCCATCGGGGGCGCCATTGGCCCCGGAGCTGGCTCTGGGTTCTGCATTCGCGCAGTCTCGGTCGCGAACTGAACGAGCAACTCGATCCGGTCCTGGTCCACGCCCTTGGCATCCGCGCGCGCCCATGCGTCGCCGACCATCGCCCGCACCATGTTGAGATTGAACAGCGCATGCGGAACGGCCGCATCGACGTCGCCTTTTTGCAAGATGCGATCGATGCGCATCCGGATGGCGTCATACTGCGCGGTGATCAGGCTCGTCTCGTCCTCCAGGTCTTGGATGTCGCAGAAGTTCGCGACGCGATCCGGCGGGAGGAGCCCTGCCGCTACCAACTCTTGCGCCTGCTCTACGCGCGCCGCGGCGGACCTTGCCTTGAAGCTCGTAGGCATTACGGCCCAGCGATACGAGCCCTCCGCGAGCTTCACGTCGTGGTAGCTCAGCATGCGCCCGGCTTGACCCTTGGCGCGCGCCATCGTCGTGAAGCCGTCGAGCCCGTCGAAGACCTTGGTCAAGAGCTTCGCGATGCGGACGAAGAAGCGATCGCGGTAGCGCATCGGCTCGCGCAGGCCCTCCGCGTCGGTCTCTTCCATGATGCGCATCGCGACGCCGGACTTGACGCCCGTCGGGACTTCGCCCTGCGTGGAGAGCAGCGACGTGCGCGCGAGCGTCTGCATCTCGCTCTCGATGCTCTGGAGGTACTGGAACGCTTGAGCGCTGATGCCGTCCATGTTGAACGCGACGACGTCGGTGCTGGGCTGGTCGACTTCGAGCACGCTGCCGATGTCGTTGTCGAGCTTGCGGATGTTGACCTTCGCGCCCTTGCGCACGAGCACGCGAGGGACCGCCATCAAGCGCATGCTCTCGTCGATGCGACGGGTCCACCGATCCAGCGTCTCTTGCGGCGTCGCGAGATCGGCCATCAGCGGATGGCCCCACATGCTGCGCTCGGGACGGATGCGCCAGCCCCACGCGAAGGGAAGCTCATCCTCGTCCCACTCCAGCGTGTCTTCCAGCGTGACGTTGGGAAGCACGACGCTGTAGCGCCCATCCTTCGCCTTCGGCCCGCTGCGACGGTGCCACGCGAACGTGACGAGCACTTGGTCGAGGTCGTTCGTCCCGCGGTTGCGGACGAGCGGCGAGTCGGACGGGATGCCCTCGGCGCTGAGGATCTTCTCCTCCGCATCGGGAAACATCTCGATGAGCACGTCGCGATCGAACACGCGCTGCCGGAAGATCGCCCGGCCGTCCGCATACTGCCAATCGGTGTCATCGAGGAGAATCTCGAACGGGTCGACGCGCTCGACGACGGGCTCACCGTCGTTCGGGTAGACGTGCGCGAAGAACGTGCCCTTGTTCGCGAGGTCGGTACACCACAGCGGATCCTGGTCGTACACGCCGAGGTCGTCGAACGCGCCTTCAAGAAAAAGATTGTTGTCCCGAGCGCGAAACGTGAGGTCGGTGTCCCCGTCTTTGACGACGACCATCGGCAGCACCTTCGCGCGGAGGAGCTTGCTCGTGTACGTTTCGATGAGCACGCGTGCGCGGTTGATCGTCAGCCGGCGAAGGGTCTTGGTGTTTCCGACGGTGGTCTTTTCCCAGTAGCGATCCTGATAGATCTCCTCGTACCGGAGCCACGCCTGCCAGCGCGGTGCGCTCGCGTTCGTAAGCCGCTGCACGACGCCCGAGATGCGCTTGTGCGCCTCGTTCTTCTCGGCGTCCCACCATGGCTTGCGAGCGCTCACTTGGCCTTAGCCAGCGGCTTGGCGTCTTCCGAGACGTGCCACTCGTAGGCGACGATCGCCCCAGGCGGGATGACCTTCTGCCACGGAGACTTCGGGTGCGTGATGATTACCGAGCCGTCATCGAGGCATTCGAGCCGGTGACCGGAGGTTCCCTCATGGTCGAGGATGGTCCCCACGTAGCCGCCGCTCGGCCCCTTGAGTTGGATCACCTTCACCACTTCGATGCTCTTGAGAACTCTCATCGCCATGCCTCCGCAGTCGTGTGCCGATGCCCTGAAGCCGAAGCTCGTCGGCGACGTACGTGTAGATTCGCCCGCCGTTGCGTCGCAGGTGGAAGCCCACGAGCGCGCCGCTGTCGACGTCATGCGCCACGCTGCCGTGTGCCGCGCTAACGATGGCGGACGCGAGCGCGCGAGAGATGCCGGACGCGCGAGCTAGGCGCGTGACGATGTAGCCTTCGTCGTCGGTGGTCGATGCGCGGTAGGCGAGTTTCAAGAGAGTCCGCCCGCCGAGAACGCGCGCCGCGCCTCGCACTTGAGCATGAACGCGCGGAACACCTTCGCGGGGATGCGCAGCTCGATTGCGCCGGGCACGAAGAACGGAATGGCGCCGATGGCGGCGACGCGGATCGGATCCGTCTGCGCCGCGTCGCCTTCCATGTCCCACTGCATGCCCTCGATGCGGACGACTTGCTCTTCGCCGTGACAGCGCGCGCGAATGTCGGTGTAGTGCTCACCGCCCGCGGTCGTCCCGCGGTCCGCCATGCCGTACTCCTCGACCGCGAAGCGCACGCCGAGACGGCGCGAGCACACGTCGCACTGCGGATGCAGGTCAGAGCCGCAGTCGATGCCTCTGGCGTCGCGCATCGACGCGTCCACGTCTCGCAGGGTGGATTCAGCGACGTAGAGCTTGGAGCGCCAGGCACGCATTGGCACAGCAACCGTGCCACGTTGTGCCGCGAGTGTCTAGTCCTCCCACGTGTCCACGTCCCCGCGCAGCTCCGCAAGCGCCTCGGCCTCCATCCGCGCCATGCGCTCGGTGTCGTTCTCCTGCCGCTTCTTCGGCGTGGTCATGTAGGCCCGGCACTCTCTCCAGGCGTACAGCGTCGCGTCGGCACAGTGGTTTGGCACACCCGTGGCCTCGTTGCCGTTCCGCATCCGCACAAGCTTCGGGTACTCGGCGAGCAGATCTGCGCAGCCTTCGGCGTGAAAGAGGATCTTCCCTCGCTCCAGCGCACCGTTGAAGAGCTTGATGTGCCCGAGCTTGTCGGCCTTCTGCGCTTGCTGGATGGGCACATTGTGCCGGTACATCAACTCGGCGGCGAACGCCTTGCCGAGCCCACCGATGTCGCCGATGGTGCGGCCCACCTCGTAGTTCGAGCACAGCGCCTTGTGCTCGCGCGCGACGTCGTCGGCCATGCCTCGGACGTAGAACGAGCGCAGGATATGCACCACGTCGGAGTGCTGCTCCCACGCGGCGAGAGCGATCGCGTTGGAGTCGACGATGCCGTAGTCGTGCGCCACCATGTACGTCCACGAGCCGACGCGCGTGAGCGGGAGCTTCAGCACGTTGCGCGGCGTGACGCGGTACACGAGCCCGGTAGGGTCCTGCTCCCACACGCCGTCCTCGAGCTGCCGGCGCGTGATGCTGTCGAGCTCGCTCAGCGATGCTCGATACTGCACGCTGTCGAGTGACGGGTTGTCGCTCATGAGCGCAGGCACGAACCGCCGCTGCGGGTCGCCGCCGGCCACGAAGCGCTCATGCACCCAGTCGTGACCAAGGCCGCCGGGGTTCGACGCCGCGCGCATCCTGAGCGGGACCGCGAGACCGTTGGGAGCTCGTAGGCGCGAGAACAGGTACAGGTAATCGCGCGAGTCGAACTGCGTGAGCTCGTCGAACGCGACGAACTGGAACTCTGCGCCCTGGTAGCGGTAGCGGTCGTTTGCAGTCTGCAAGTAACCGAACGAGATGCGCGCGCCGCTGGGGAATCGCCACTGCTTGCGCACGCCGTCCCAGTGGGCTTTCGTCGACGCGAGCCACGAGTGCGCCCGGTCCATGATGGCGCCAGGTAGCGCGAGGTCCGAGTAGGTCTTTCGGAAGATCGCCGCGTTGTAGCCCGGCTTGTCGACGTGCTGCAGCGCGGCCATGAGCAGCGCGTCCGACTTGCCTCCGCCAGCGGCGCCGCCGTACAGCGCCTCGCGGCAGTCGAGCGCGAGGAACTCCGCTTGCTTCGGGTGCGGACGGTGCGGACACCACGAGGTGCTGAGTGCCCGGTCGAGCGCGCGGGAGAGGGACGCGCTCACTCATCCCCCATCGCAGTGGCCGCCGCAAAGGTTGCACGAGTCGGCATCGGGCTGGCGTCCTGGCGTCGCGGGGCAGATGTCCCACAGCGTGTCGCCGATGCACTGCATGCACCCGCCCGAGTCGGGGACGACGGTGACCGGGAGCACGGTGGTGCTCGGCGGCGCGACCGTGAGCGTCACGTCGTGCGTCGTCGGCTCGGCGGCTCCGCCGCAGGCCATCAGTACCAGGAGAATTATCGCTCGCATGTCCAGCCTCTCCGCCGGAGAAACTCCAGCGCCTTGGTTTCCGTCTCTTCGTCGTTGCTCTCGTCGCCGCCGCCCTCGGCAGAAGCCAGGCGTTCTTTCTCGAGCATCTCCGCCAAGGCGAGGCGCGCCCCTCGCTCCGTGTTTCCCAGGTTGGCCAAGATGGCTGGGTCTGTCCCCACCTTGAGGTCGTCGCGCTCACGAACCAGCCTGGTTATGAGGCTAATTAGGCCCCTTTTGTTGCCTTTTGCGTCGTTACGTAGCCGCCTTGGGGCAGTCTTCTCCTTACCTTCCGCTGGCTTATGCTCATCGGCGGGGGGGATGTCCGGGTCAAGAGAGGGCAGGGGGGCGACTTTGCTCACTCCCGCACCCCCGCTTTTCGCAAGACCGCCATCAGCGCGCAGTCGTCGTCGTGCTTGACCTCCTCGCACTCGGGACATACGCCATCGACGGCGTACGCCTCCCACCGGTTGAGGATCCTCAACGCCTCGGGCGCGCAGGCGGCGATGCGGGCCTCTTCTTCGGTGTACCCGATGGCAACCGGGATCCCGTTGTCGGTCTCGCAGCTAACCTCGTAGCTGCCATCAGCGATCCGACGGCTGATGCCCCACGTCTCCTCCGCCACGATGCGCTTGGCTTCGTCACTCATCGCTTCTTCCTCCCCAGCCGCTCGACCTCGCGCGTGAGCCGGCCAATCTTCGCGTACGCCTCGTCCAGCTCCGTGCGCAGGGTGCCGCAGGTGTCGGAGAGCTCGTTGGCGTGCCGCGTAGCGTGCCCGTAGAGCGCCCGCCAGTCGACCGGCCCGTAGAGCGGCCGAGGGTCGCCAGCGGGAGCCACGGACGCGTCAGCGGGGCGCTGGGGGGCGGGGATGGGGCCGTACAGGTTCGTCCGGAGCATGTCCGCGGCGGCTGCCTGCTGCCTCCGGTGCAGCTCGTCGGCCATGTCCGCGAACGCGTGGCGCCCCCCATGCTGCTTCTGCTGCTCGGCTTGGAGGTGTCCCGACGCCACTAGCCGATCGTGCCTGCGCTGTTGGGTCGCAGACTCCGCATCGTCGTACGGGCGGAGGCGGAAGCGCGCGTGTGGGTCGATCCGCAACGCCTCGTCCACGGTCAAGCTCTGGTCCAGGCACGCTCCGCCCCACCGTCCGCCGCGCTCCCCGCACTCCAACACCCCGCCGACGTAGCGCCAGGGGCGATCGGTCGGCAACGGCGCCTCGTTCCACAGCTTCCAACCGTCCTGCCGCTTCGCTTCAATCTGTCTGGGCATATCTTACCTTCTCTCACTGTTGCTGTGATTCACACTGTAGTTTTTCTGAGACACTAGGGCCTCGCGTGTGCGTGCGGAGCGAGGGCTAGTCGGTCCGAGTCGTCTGCAGGGCCGCGACCGCGGACCCAATCTCTTCCAGGAGGTCACCAGGTGTCGCCCCCTCCTGGTCGTGTAGGCTCTTGCGCAGCCAACGCAACTCGTTGGCGATGGCCACGGCAGCGTGGTGCAAGGTAGGCGTGTTGTTAATCGTGTAGTCGTCGTTCGAGAATTCATCGGTCATCGTCCCACCTTTTTCTTGCTGTTTGGCCCTACGGCCTACCGTCCCTACCGCCGTCCCAACTTTACCAAAAACTCCTCGCGGGCGGGCTCGCGCGCTCACTCGCTCGCGCGTGCGCCCATCCGTGGGTGTACGCCCTTCCTCTCTATCTATATATACATTACTATATATAGGTAGGGACAGTAGGGACGGTAGGCTAGTCCGCGCAACCATTGTCGATTAACCTACCCGACGGTCCCGACTGGTCCAACCTCACATACTTGTATTGCCGTCCTACACCTACCCTGTTTCTTACCTTCACCCACCCTAGGCGCTTCAGTGCTACGCCGACTCTGGTCTGACCTGCCCGGTCCTGGCGCCCTACCTCGATCTTCAGTAGGCCCATCGCGGTCAGCGTCGTGACCTCGGTTAGGCCGACCAGGGCGGCGCTCAGTTGCTCCTCCCACGAGTCGTGATGGTACCTGGCATCGACCGCGTCAGCGGCGTGCTGCTCCAGCTCCGGCGGAAGCCACCACTGCTCCCCACGGTCGAACCGGGCCACCGCTTCGGCCCACAGTTGGCTCCTGTCGCGTTCGAGCGCAGCGAGGTCAATGTCCCCGCACACCACCGGCCGGAAGCGCCTAGCCCCCGTCTCGTCGTCCAGGTAGGTGCTCGAATTGGTCGTCCCCGCGAAGCACGACTGCCGGGGGCGCTCCACGAACACCCGCCCGTAGCTCGGACGGTACCGACCCACCCGACGCGAGATGAACGCCTTGATCGCCTCCTTGTTCCCCTTCCGGGTCAAGCCATCGAACTCAGCGATCTCATGGAGCAGGATACCCTGCAGCCCCGCCTCGCTATCCTTGTTCGTCGGGTCGATCATGCCGTCGTCGAACCAATCACTACCCGCGAGAACCCGCAGGGCCGATGACTTGCGGGCGCCCTGTTTGCCCTCGAACACCGGAAGCGTATCCACCTGGCACCCTGGCCGCATCACGCGCGCCACCATCCCCAGGACGAACCCGGCACCCACCGCGCGGTGATAGTCGGTGTCATCGGTGCCGAAGTAGGCGGGCAATAACCAGTTGAGCCGCGCCGTCCCATCCCATACGAGCGACCGAAACCAGTCGCGCACCGGGTGAAACGCGCTACGGCTGGCCGCAAGCAGAATGCCGGCCCATACCGTTTCGGCTGACGCGCGGACCTTGGGCGTCTTGGAGAACAGCCACCCCTGAACCACGCTCACGTCGCTGTCTTTCAGCGGGCGACCATCGATGATGACCCGATCCGCGAACTCGTCCAGCCTCGGCGGCCCACCCGGATACAGCGCGAGCATGCGCGCCACGTTCTCGGCGATCTTCGCCGGCTTCCCGTCGTCCATCACGAGCTCCACCTCGGGCGGCGGCTCGTCGTAGACCGATAAATTAGTTTCGCCCGGCTCGACCACCCGTAGCCTCGGCCTATCGGGCGGGACGCGGACGCTGCCACTCTCGACCACCTTCCGGTCGGCGCTGTCGAGCGTGCGCTGGATCTCCGGGTCGTCGAGCCCCGCGGCGCGCGCGGCGTTTCCGAGCTCGGTGCGAGCTTCGAACATCGACCCTCCCACGCCATAGACGGCTGGGAACAGCCGGCACGCGGACGTGTAGAGCACCGTATTCCGCGTACCCTCGGACGCGCGCGAGACGTGGATGGCTTCGCCGATGGTCGCTGCCCTCAGCCATTTCTCCGCGCGACCGCGCGCCCGCTTGTCGCTGGGGTCGTAGGCAGCGAGTTCACGCGGCGGCGCCGGCGGGGGGAGGATGGCGAGCGCCCACGCGGACGGCAGCTCGGCGATCGGAACCGAGAGATCCGGCATCACGTACTCGCCGCGCGCGTTGCGTCCGGCCACGACGACTTGACCGCCCGCGCATTTCACATCGACGCCCGGCGCGCCGCCGAGCCCGGTGATGTTTTTCAGCGTTTCGGTGGGACCGCTGAACGTGTAGAACATCCGCACGCCGCGCGGGGATTTGCCCCGCCGCGAGTCCGGTAGCGGACCGTGGAGGTCCTCGAGCACCGTGAGCCGCGCGAGGTCGTCCACGTCGATAGCGACGACGTAGGCGCCGGTCGGCTGCTGTCCGAGCACGACGCCGATGTTGGGTTCGAACCGGAGCGAGGCGAACTGGTCACGGATGGCCTGCTCTTCGTCGCTGGCGGTCCGCTGCCACGATTTGAGCACCGGGTGTTTGCCTCGCGTCGACTCCGGGCAATCGATGCGACCGCACGTGCACGCCCCCGATGCGGTGAGGCCGTGGACGACCACGACACGGTGACCAGCGGCGGCGAGAGCGAGAGCGGTGTTCAGCATGCAAGAAATCTCCGGGTGCTTCACGGTCGCGCGTTTCTCAGCGCGGCGATCCAATCTTCAATCGACGACTCCACCAAAACGATATGCCTCACACCCCACGACGCGCACCATGCGGCGTACGCGGCTTGCTCGGGCCTGAGGCGGCCGTTCTTCGACTTCAGCTCCACCTCGACGAACCCGCCGCCGCGCCAGAGGCCGTACAGGTCGGGCTGCCCTTTGATGCCGAATCGGATCATGTTCCCCGATGCCGCGCGCGCGACGCCGACGTTGCGCCGGAAGAGACGTAGATCCGGAAGCTCGATGGGGGCGCGAAGGAGGAGCTGGGACTGGAGGGCGGATTCGGTCACTTGAACAGCGCTCCTTGCCCGGCGCGCGCGGCCTGCAGCGTCGAGCCCTGCTCCTCCGCGCGCAGTCGGTCGCACGCGAGCTGGAAGTAGGTGGGATCCTTCTCAATGCCGATGAAGCGGCGACCGAGACGGAGGCACGCGACGCCCGTGGTGCCGGAGCCGGCGAAGGGGTCGAGGATGAGATCGCCGGGGTCGGTGAAGAGCGACACCAGTTCGAGCATGAGCGCCCGCGGCTTCTGGGTCGGATGCGAGTTTTTGCCGCCAGCGCACAGGTCGTTCTTGTTGTGCGTAAACACCCCAGCGCGGCCACCGCCGTTCCACTTGCTTTTCCCTGGCGCGCACCACATCGCCAGAATCATTTCGTAGCCCTGCGCCCATCTGTCCCCGGTGTACTGCGGTTGCGCGTCGGGCTTGACCCACACAGCGCAGCGCCGATATTTGGCCCCACCCGCCTCGCATGAGGCCCTCCAAATGTGCATACCCTCGGTCTGCCCGAAAACGAGCGCCCACCCAGACGACAGACGCGGTATCGCAACTCCCACAAGGTCGCGGGTGGCCTCTGTCATCGCATCGAAGTTCAGGGCCTCGTTGACCAGCGCCCCGCCGCGCGAGACGCGGCGCCCCTTCGTATGCGCCTCCGCCTCGTACGGCGGATCCGTGATCACATGGTCCACGCTCTTCGCCTCCATCCCCGCCATCACCTCCAGGCAGTCGCCTCGGTGCATCGTCCAGCCTTTGCCGGTGACCATCATCACTCCCACCAATCCTTCTGCTCTTCCATTGGCTCTACCACCGCCACCACTTCCGCCTTCCGCGCTTCCACGATCGCTTTCGCCTTCGCGTCCTGCTCTTTCCAAAACGCGCGCTCCCGCTCGCGTTTCGTCAGAGCATCTTGCCAGTCCGGATCGCCGTGAAACGCGTTCATGGTTTCCTGGTGCCACGCGTACGGCGCCCAGTTACCGTACTTCTCTTTGTACTTGAACGTCGCGAATCCCGGTTTGAAGCCGCGCGCTCGAGCAAGCGACACCTGAGCGAGATAGAAATCCCGCTGGAGCTTCTTCGCGTCGGCTTCGACGAGCTTGCCCTCGAGCACTTCGGGGAGCTTGCGTTCAACGACAGGGGCGACCCATCCACAGTGAGGGCAGACCGTATCTCGCGCGGGGAAGTACGCGTAGCAACCCTTGCAGATCCGGTGCTCGACTTTCGTTTTGATCTTCGCGTTGCCTTCGAGCGACCATTCGAGATCGTCGGTCGGCAGCCCGTGCCGGCTACAATTGCCCGCGTGGTCGAGCACGACCGGAGGCACCTCGCCCGGCCGAAGCACGCGCCCCACTGTCTGTCGGTGAAGGACGAGCGAAAGTGTTGGCCGCGCGAGAATCGCGCATCGCACGGCGGGGCAGTTGAATCCCTCGGTGAGCACGGCGCAGTTGCTCACGATGGTCGTCTCTCCACTCGCGAGCCGAGCGAGGATCGCTTTGCGGTCGGCGGCCGGCGTCTCGCCGTCGAGATGCTCGGCCGTCACGCCAGCCGCTAGGAACTCATCCACGATGCTCTTCGAGTGCTTGATGCCGGAGGCGAAGACGATCGTCCTCAACCCAAGCGCGCGCCCCTTCCACTCTCCGACGATGTCGCCCACGAGTTGGCCCATCGCCTGCTCGAGCTCGCTCTCGACGTAGTCGCCCGCGACCTTGCGCACGCCGGACAGGTCAGGCTCGCGCGACGGGGCGAATACCGTGGGCCGCGAGATGTGGCCCTCGGCGATCAGCTCCGCGTACGTCGCCGCGACCACGAGCGCCTGATACCGCTCGCCCAGCCCGCGCCCGTCGCCGCGGCACGGCGTGGCGGTGAGCCCGAGGATCGTCGCCTCCGGGTACGCATCCCAGACGTGCTTCGCATAGCTGTCAGCGATGCTCCGGTGCGCCTCGTCCAGAATGACGAGATCCGCGCGTGGCTTCTGCCTTCGCGCAAGCGTTTGGATGCTTGCAACCTGCACGGGTGCGAACTCATCCACGCGCGCGTCGTCGCCGCGCATGACGCCGATCCAATTGTGTCCGAGCGACGCGAGCGCTTCTACGGTTTGGTCCACGAGCTCGCGGAGGTGAACCACGAACAGTACGCGGCTACCGAGCGCCACCGCCGAGCGCATCACCTCCGCGGCGGTGAGAGTCTTCCCGCTTCCCGTTGGCGACGCCAATAGAACAGACCGGCGCCCCGCGACCACGTGATCGCGAAGCGCCGTAATGGCCTTCGATTGATAAGGCCGGAGGGGCATTACGGGTTACCCATCAGAACGGAGATTTGCCGGTGACCGGCGTACCCGTCAGCCGCGAGAGGAAGTTCTTCTTCTGCGCTTCGTCCATGGTTTCCTTGAGCTTCACGCGGCCGCCGTTGGTGAGGATCTCCACGCGCATCTTCTGTTCGCCCTTGTATTCCTGGTACGAGATTTCGACGTCGACTTCGGCGTCGAGCGCGCCCAGATCGTTGCCCTGCCCCTTCCACCCGAGCGCCTTGAGTCGGTCCTCGGAGTAGGGTCGCGACGCGTCGGAGAAGATGAGGAACGTGGTCACGTCGTGTCCGTCGGCGAGCTTCAGATCCACGGCGATCTGCTCGTGCCCTCCGCTGGTTTTGCCGAACTGGATCTCGCGGTCCATGTTGCGCTTTGCCTTGTACTTGCCTGCTGCGATCGTCATGTCGTTGCCTCTTTGATTTCCGTGATGGTTGCGTTCAGGTGGGTGAGAATTTCGATGAGCGGCGTTCCGCGCGCGATGCTTGCCTCGACGCGCTCCTTCAGGTCGGGCGGGCACATGGCGCGGATCTTCGCGAGCTGCGCGTCGACGGGGATCTTGTCCGCCGCGACGGCTTCCGCGAACGCCGACCACTGCATCGGCAGGCGCGACGGGAGCGAGCCGCGGTGCTTCGCGTCGTACGCCGGATGGTTGTCGGTGTAGAGCCAGCGTTCGCCGGTCGCGTCGGCGAGCGTTTTTTTGCTCTTCTCCTGGAGCCGCGTCGTGATCTCCGCGCGCGCGAAAAGCGTGTAGTTTACCCATTGTTTGATGGGTGCCGACGCTTTCTCCCGGAGCGAGAGCGTGAATCGGTCGTACGATTCGCCCGTCGGAGAGTCGAACCGCTTCACCGTCACGTGACCGATGAGAACGATGTGCTTCGTACGGTTTGCGCGGTCGAGCATACCGATGAGGTGGCGCCAGTGCTGCAGCGCCGCATCGTCGCCCTTGCCGTACCCTCCGCCGTACTCGGCTAGGCTTCCGGTTTTGCCGCACACCTTGACGGTGATGAGCGCCTCGACGCGAGACAGCGAATCGATGACGAGTGTTTTGCATTCGGCCGCCTCCACCCACTCGAGCAGCTCTTCGAACGTCTCGACGTTCGTCACGCGCCGCACGTTCTGTTCGTGGCTGCCGCTGTCCAGGTCGATGACGAGCGGATCCGGCGCCCCGCACGCGAACGTGGTTTTCCCCACGCCTTCCATGCCGAGCACGAGAACCTTGAGCGGCACCTCGCGCTTACCCGTGCTGATTTTCGATTTATCCATTCTCCACCTCCACAATGCCATCCACAAAGCCGCCGCATTCGAACGTCCTCGACGGCGCGCCCGTGTCCGGGTTCACCATCGGCATGTTGAATTGCTGCTCCGTCGCGAGCATCTTCAGCGGCACCCACCGCGCCGTGTAGCCGCGCATCAGGGCCCGACCGTGAGCGCGATCCATCGCGTCCGCGCAGTCGGAGACGATCGCCATCGCCTGATCCGCGCTACCGCTTGCGTTGTACACTTGCACCGCGTTGTGGATGAGCTTGCCGAACCACAGTGGTTTCGATTCACCGCTCACGCGGCGGCGGCGAAGCTCCTGCGAGTAGTAGTATTTTCGCGGGCACTGGCGCCACGTGTTCAGTGCGGACGCGCTCAGCACCGGGAGCCGCGCGCCGGTCATCGGCGGCGAGGTTTTGTAGAGTGGCCCCTCGATGTCGCCGCCTTCGGCGCAGACCGCCCAGTAGTCGCACGGCGTGTTGTACGTCA
>OFRO01000392.1_pt1 | contig 16122 bp, 18 predicted proteins | sample 1543091 | NCBI WGS metagenome assembly OFRO01 (sample SAMN07774217, study PRJEB24372) | wastewater metagenome | isolation source: Exp Tend NO 10WW | collected 2016-02
GAAATTTCTCAAACTCGCCGTTGAATTTATCAAGCTCCAGCTGAGTGCGAATGTCCTGTTTTGGGGTACCATCGGCGGGTTGTTTGTCTTGTACGATTTGCTCAAATGGCCGCAGCTTGCGGCATTGGCGACGGCAAGTATCGTGGCGCACATCGCGTTTTTTATTGTCAACAAAGAATGGGTGTTCGATGACAAGACTGGTAAACGCAAGACTAGCGGTGAAGTGGTGCGTTTTGTGCTGTTTATGGGGCTGAACTTCTTTATCAACCTTGGTATTGTGATGGCCGCAAGTCACTATTTGTCGGGCATCGAGGCCGTCGCATCAGCATTCCCTGGGTTCGATCCGGCGCCATATATCGGACAAGTTATCGCCGCAATTTTCTTTACGGTATGGAATTTTGTCGGTCTCAAATTCTGGGTGTTTCAGGACGTCAAGCATCACAGCCTACGCACTAACTATATGAAGGCTAAAAAAGGAGTAAAGCGCCATGCCAAACGAGCAGTTCGTCGTGTCGTCCGTGCGACCCAGTAAAAAGCAGCGTGAGCTGCTGAGTTTCATAGAGGGGTTCGTAGGCGAGCATGGCTACGGGCCAAGCTACCGGGAGATCATGCGGGGGTGTGACTACAAATCTGTCTCGACTGTCGCCGTCCATGTCGACGGACTGATCGCCCGCGGTCATTTGCGCAAAAAAGATCACTCTGCCCGCTCACTCGAAGTCGTCAAAACCTCATCTGCCGGTAGCGCAGGCGGCACAGCCAAAGTAGCGATGATCGTGAGCCCCGACCAGCAAAAATGGCTCATCGACGCCGTGAATTTGAAATTTGATGATTACGAAGCCAAACCAAGCGTGAAAAAGTACGACACACTCTGCATCCTCGTCGGTGCATTGTCCGTGCTGGAAATGGATGAAGCCGCAATCGCCGCCAAATCCCGCCTCAAAGATTTGAAGCAATGACAGTAAAAAAACGGAGGTAGCATTCCAGGGGCTGCCCCTGGAATATAGACGGGGTGTATACTTTGAGTATGCCTCAGAAAAACACGACTCGTGAATTTGCTGAAGATTCGTATTATCACGTCTATAACCGTGGTTGGAATAAACAAGTAATTTTTCGAGATGAGGACGACTATAGTTTTTTCGAATCTTTGCTTGGGCGCCATCTCTCAGTTGAAGAAAAGTCGGATGCAAAGGGTCGGCCGTATAAGCACTTACGGGATGACATCCAGCTCAATGCCTATTGTTTGATGGAAAATCACTTTCATCTACTCATACATCAGGATACGCCAGACGGGCTAACCGAACTAATGCTCAGTGTCATGACCTCATACACAATGTATTTCAACAAGAAATATCAACAAAAAGGCACCCTGTTTGAGTCGCGTTACAAAGCGGTCAGGATAGAAAATGACGCCCAGTTCATGCATATTAGCCGCTACATACATCTGAACCACTATGATTTCCGGGTATGGTCACATAGTAGTTACGAAGATTATTTATACGGAGCCAGGGATTGGTTAGACGTCGCGCCGATACTAGAGCTTTTCCCTTCACGCGAAGCGTATGTCGAATTTACGGCCGATTACGAGGATCTACAGAGGGGACGTGAATTGCTGAAAAAATACCTCGCCGACTCATAATTCCAGGGGCTGCCCCTGGAAAGGGAGGGGTGTGTTTACAGAGATGGAGAAACAAGATAAAATATGCTTTGTATCCGCGTAGGCGGATGTACATAGTCCAGCGTAGTGTCCCGCTGGCCAGCGGGGGTAGCGCAGTTATAGTAAGAATTGAAATGTACACGGTATACGTTATATTCAATCAAGAGCATAGCAAGACATATACGGGACAGACGGAAGATCTCCCGCGTCGGCTTGCCGAGCACAATACACACACGTTTAAGGGGTACACGGCTAGGTTTACAGGTGAATGGACGGTGATTTATTCCGAGTCAGCGTCCACTCGCTTGGAAGCATTAAAGCGAGAAAAGCAACTGAAGTCTGGTAACGGACGTGCTTTTATAAAAAACTATATTCCGGCGTAGCGCAGCGGTAGCGCAGTTGACTGTTAATCAATTGGTCGCTGGTTCGAATCCAGCCGCCGGAGCCATAAAAATTGCGTCAGCATGTGCTGGCGCAATTTTTATACGCGATGCCTTGGCGCGAGAACCAGATCTTTTGCACTGCAAAAGTGGTTCGGTAAGCGAAGTGAAATTCTGGAAAAGTTTACTTTTGCCAGAATGAGCAAGCGGAGGAGTGAATTTTATTTCACGACCCAGCCGCCAGAGCCAAGAGTATATATTTTACAGATTATCCAGTAAGCGTCCATGCTGTTAAGTAGCCCGTTTTATGTTGGTGGTATAGTGAATATAGATGATGAAAAATAAAAAAGTGACAGGTAGAAATAAAGTACCTTCAGTCTGGCGTCGCGTAAAGGCATCGCTTATTGACTACCTTGTCATACTATTTTGGATGGCAATAGTAGGTCTAGTTGCGTTTGTCGCTTCTTTGACTATAGGGGGCTACCCCGACTATCTTGGTATGTTTGGCCCAATCGGTACACAGATAATCTTCTTCTTTATATTGACACTTCCTGTAGGTGTATATTTGTACAGAACCGAGTCAGGTGCTCGTCACGCTACGCTTGGTAAGCGCAGGGTTGGCATTGAAGTATCTAGTGCTGATGGCGACTCACCTTCAATAAGGAGCATATTAATTCGAACTGTAGTGAAACTACTGCCATGGGAGATAGCACATACATTTGTCTGGCAAATGCAGTATGTTTTCTACCAATTTGGGTACGAAGCAGATGTACCTATTTGGATTTTTGTTGGCCTGTATGTCTCTATCGTCTTAGTTGTTTTATATATCAGCATGATTGTGATTCGTCGAGACGGCAGAGCTCCTCATGATATAGCTGCTGGTACGCGCGTCGTTTTGCGATAGTATACAGTTCTATTCCGTGACCTGTAAGTGGAGCCAAGAAAAGACACCCCGAAGTGGGTGTTTTTTCTTGGCTATCTGACGATTGATCCGACCAGCGACGCGCCGAGCATAGGCGCAAGTCGCTGGTTCGGCGTAGCGAAGTCGTGCGCAGATGCGTACATCGAGCACGGCTGAGTGGAGGAGGCGGAACGCCGATATCCAGCCGCTGGAGCCAGACCAATCAGAGAAAAGCATAGACCAGTTCTATGATCGACAATACACTCTTTCTTTGGTCTTTCAAGGAAGACATGTGCCGAAAACAAGGTACAAATGTTAAAGCCGTCTGAAAGGGTGGTTATTCCTAAGAGCTATATAGTCGACAGTAGAGTTTGATAGGACACCGAACCCCTTTTGAAAATTCTCAAACATTTTTTGACACACAAAAATACATATGATAATATCATCATATGAGAGAAATATCATACGAACAATTTTTCGCAACGCTTTCAGGAAACAAGAGGCTAGAAATCTTGCGGTACCTAAAAGAGAACGGCGCAAAGAATGTGTCTGAAATAGCCGAGAGCACAAAGCAGGAACAGTCAGCCGTGTCGCATAGCCTTAATAAGCTACTCAATTGCCAATGTGTGCATGTTGAGGTTCGTGGTAAAAACCGTATTTACTCGCTCAACAGCGAGACTATCGTGCCGCTTTTGAAGCTTGCCGATCGGCATATTAAGAGCTTTTGTAAAGATCAATGCCAGCATTGTGTTGGCGTACAGGCGTAGTATACCTCTATCCCGGGTGTTAAACCGTAACAAGAAAGGCAAAAATATTATGTGTCCATGCAACTAGTATCATCGTTTTACAGCATCACTCCCATTCGGACGCGAACGGGAGTTTTCTGTTAAGGATTCTACCGATACCGCGTGGTCAATATTTCCTTTAAGGATATGTAGAGCAAAAACTCTAAACGGTATTGAATGAGTTAATTGCAATAGTCATGACCTGTAAGTAGAGCCACGAAAAAAGTTGCAACCCTCGTGGTTGCAACTTCCCCCTTTTCGCCCCAATCGGTCGGCTTCGTCCCGGCGACGCGCCTCACATCAGCGCAATTCGCTGGGACGGGCACCAAGAGCTCGCGCACAGGTGCTTGCTTCGAGTACTGCCAATACGCGTTCGCTTGCGAACCACCTATGTGCTGGTGGTAGTATTGCAGGAAATAACAGATCATAGGGATAAACCCTATAAAACTATAAATAACAGATCATAGGGATAAACCCTATAAAACTATAAAAAATAACCTCAAAAACAGTTCCAGAAACAAGGTAATCGAAAAGCTTGATGTCTGACAAGTCAATGGATGCGAAGCTCTTCAACAACCGAAGCGAGTTTCATGGATGGGAGGATGAGCAAAACTTAATCTTGCGACGACCGTTAAATAAGAATATGCATTGATGTAGGGTATTATTGAATGTATGAATCACAATGTGCTCGGTGTTTATGTAAGGTTCTCGTCTGCCCCAAATGCAAGCATAGATGAGCGTAAAAGAGAACAAAAGCATAAAAAAGAATTTGAAGAATACCTATGGGGAGAGAACCGTGACGGCGGACTTTCCAGTCTGTTGGCTCAGCTTAAGTCAGAAGATTATGGCACTGATGTCAAACTGATACTTCTGCAATTTATGGTTGATCCCGTAAAGAGCTGGCCACTGCCAACTAAGGATGTCGAGAACTACAGACCAAAAGAACAGGCCATCGGGGTGTGGATAATGATAGATGAAAATAGCTATTTTAAAAAAAGTACCTTAGATCGCCAAAAATACGTAAAAGAAGAGATTGTTAAGCGGCTACAGGTGGTAGGTTCGCGCTTTGCTGCACGGAAACTTGATGCAGATATTGAACAACTAATTACAGACGTTGACAAACTACTGTAATGAGCATTTTCAATAAAGAGAGCACGTTGTGGCGTTGGTTTGTAAAGCATTCGGAAGAGTTAGGCAAAGCTGGTTCGGAAAGCGATGTGCTGAAAGAATTAACAGATCATAGGGATGAACCCTATAAAAATAGGGATGAACCCTATAAAAATGAACCCTATAAAACAATCAAAGATAAGAGAAAAGTTACGAAAGCAAAATAGATCAGTCTAAGTTCTTTATACTCCACATGCATATATATGAGAAACTGCATTTGGTATGATGTATACAATTATTTAAATATAAACAGATAGCGACAAAGAAACATGGAAAATATCGTAATAATAGGGTTGGTACTTTTAGCAATATTTTTGCTGTCATTAGTTAGCAAGAACGCATCCAATAAGCGAAAAGTATTCAAAGATAATGTGTATACCTATGAAGCCAAGAGTTTACCCATGACAAAAACAGAAGCAGATTTCTTTTTGAAATTAGAAAGAGCTGTAAATGAGAGATACTATGTATTTCCTCAAGTTCACTTATCGGCAATTTTGGATTATAAAGTTAAGGGTCAAGACTGGAATTACGCATTTAGGCATATAAATGGAAAATCAGTAGACTATGTATTGTGCGATAGAATAACTCTCCGTCCCTGCTATGCGATCGAGCTTGACGACTACACTCACGATAAAACTGACAGACGCAAACGTGATGTGGAAGTAGAACGGATATTTAAAGCTGCTAACCTACCTTTAGTACGATTCAGGAATAAAGATATTTCCGAACCCGAGATAATCCAGTCATTAATCGCGGTTAATAAATAAATATTGGTAAAAAATAAAGCCTTTCATGTACTGCATTATGCTATGTCACACAGCGTGTAGGTCCCTGTAGGCGACCGCGTAAATGACCCTGTAGCTGCCATGAGTGTTATAATATGTAGATGCAAAGCACTGACGAAATAAGCAAACAGCGAGCGATAAAACTGTTTGACAGTCCAGACTTATCGTCATTTGAGGTTGGCACGACAAAGGGCTTACGGCAGATTCACCAATATATTTTTGGTGGTCTCTATGACTTTGCAGGAAAAATCCGCACAAAAAATATCAGTAAAGATGGGTTTCGTTTTGCTAATTCATTGTATTTGGAAGATGCCTTGCAGCGCATACAAGAAATGCCAGAAACCAGCTTTGAGGAGATTATTGAAAAATATGCAGAAATGAACATTGCCCATCCGTTCATGGAGGGTAATGGTCGTAGCACGCGAATTTGGCTCGATTTGATTTTAAAAAAACGTTTAGGTAAATGTATTGATTGGGCAGCCATACATAAAAATGATTATTTTGAGGCCATCATACGTAGCCACGTTAAGGTTATGGAACTACGCGAGCTCCTGCGCACTGCATTAACCGACAAGATAGATGATCGGGAAGTATTCATGAAAGGGATTGAACAATCGTATTATTACGAAGAGCCAGACAACTATAAGGGGTAGCAGGGATGGATATGTTTGTCATTAGTCAATGACAATGAGTACGAAAAATAAAGTAACACTCTTGGGCATCAGGGTGATTTCTTATAAAGCCTACAATGAGAGAGGTTTCTTGGGCTTCGGCGAGCTGTAGTCGTAGCGAGCATCACATGAGTGAGAGCTTGTTCATACTAGGAAGTATACACCGATGATCGGGCGACGTCCGTTTTGGTGTGATGTCCACATGTCCCTCATCCAAAACATCCACTATTTTCCGTCGCGTCGTCAACTATATTGACCGGCTATAAGCTCTGGAATGTGAATTTTTGCACACAGGTAGCAGGACTGGTTTGGTATAATTATCAATCGCATAGAGCGTTAACTAAAAGAAAGGCGGGGATATGATGACAAAAATCACGACCAAAAATCAGCTCGCCTCACTCCAAGTGAAGCACAATGAAGCTTCGTCTGAGCTTGCACAGTACAAGCTCCTCGTCGATAGCGTTGAAGATTATGCGATTTTCCTGATGGACACGACGGGTCATATCATGACCTGGAACAAGGGCGCGCAAAAAAACAAAGGCTACAAGCCCGACGAGATCATCGGTCGGCATTTCTCTACCTTTTATACTCAAGAAGATATCGACGACAAGAAGCCAGAGCGTGAGCTTGAAATTGCCGTACGAGTTGGCCGGATCGAAGACGAAGACTGGCGTATCCGCAAAGACGGGAGCCGGTTTTGGGCCAACGTCGTGATTACGGCACTGTTTGATGATGACAAAAATCACGTCGGTTTCGCCAAGGTGACGCGAGATCTGACCCAACGTAAAAATCAGGAAGACAATCTACGCAAGGTCAATACGATGCTGCAACAGCAGCAAAAAGAGCTGACACGACTCAACATTTCAAAGGATGAGTTTATCTCACTCGCCTCTCACCAGCTGCGCACGCCTGCGACGGCTATCAAGCAGCTGCTCGGTTTGCTCATCGAAGGTTTGCAGGGCGACATCGACCCGCTGCATCTTCCGATACTGCAAAAAGCCTACGATAGCAACGAACGCCAAATCGCGATCATCAACAGTCTGCTCAAAGTAGCGCAGATCGATGCCGGCAAAGTGGTGCTGAGGAAAACTCGGACGGATATCAATACATTGCTCAAAGATATCGTCGAGGAGCAACGAGATACGATAGAACGGCGAGAGCAAACGGTGACATCGAAATTGCCGACAGGATCTGTCATGGCGACCGTGGACTCTCAGTACCTGCGCATGGCGCTCGAGAATATCGTGGATAACGCCTCGAAATACACACCCACGGGCGGCAAGATAGAGGTGTCTTCGGTAATCAAAGACGGGAGAGTGATCGTAGCGATTACGGATAACGGGGTAGGTATCGCCCCGGCCGAGATCAAACACCTTTTTGAAAAATTCAACCGGATACCTAATAGGCTGACGCAAAAAATGCCGGGTAGCGGCCTGGGTCTGTACTGGGTTGAGAAAGTGATTGATATGCATGACGGATCCATACGCGTGCAGTCGGTGCCAGAGGAGGGGACGACGTTTTATGTTTCGCTCTCCATCGAGAGTCATGATGCGTAAAATCCTCCTCGTAGAAGACGAGGACATGCTCCGCGATACCGCAGAAATAATCCTCTCGACGCAGCCCTACATCTCCCATATCGCCCATCACGGACAGGACGCGCTCGATAAATGCAGCCGCGAGACGTATGACCTGATATTGCTCGATCTCATGATGCCAGTCATGAACGGGGTGGAATTTCTGGAGCACTTCATGCCGACGGCACCTCCGCACACCAAAGTACTGATACTCAGCAACCTGTCATCAGGCAAAGACTTCGATCGAGCCATGGAGCTGGGGGCGAGTGGGAGTATTTTGAAAACAGAGCTGACTCCCAAAAAAATGATTTCACTTATTCGCTATGAGCTCGAAGCGTCGTCGGTCTAGGTGTGTACGGGTAGACGTTATCGAAAGTACATCAAAAAAGCATTGACCATAGTTGGCGACAGTCGTATATTTGTAGACGGAAGACCAAGTGAAACAGCACAGTTAAGTATATGTAGCCGATCAAGTTAGTAAGTTACTCAGGTACTTTTGTTAGTTAGTAGGTTACATCTGTGGGTGCAAGTCTTCTCTGATAAAGAGGCGCGAAAGCGCCTCTTTTCGTGTCCTCGGCCACCATTCGCAAGATGATCTCACTCAGGCATCAATCGACAATTCATGGCCGTTCAGACTACGTTATTTAGATAATTTCTCAGAGTAATTTATACTATAGAGTATGACTGAACCTATCTCCGAGCGTCGCCTGGCTGAAAATGAAGTGGTGTTCCGTCAGTATAATGAACGCGTTTTGGATGGTTTCAACAAACTCAGAGAAATGGCCGAAGAAGACGGGCTTGACTACGTGCTCGATGACGACACACCGCTACAGTTTTATTGTGAGTGTTCTGATGAAAATTGTCGCAACAGAGTGACTCTCAAACCTAGCCGATATGATGAAATCCATCAATACCGTAACCGTTTCGTTGTTATCACCGGTCATGAGGTGGAAAAAATAGAGAAAATCATCAAAAAAGAGGCTGAATTTTGCATCGTGGAGAAGTTTACACTTCCGCCGGAATCGGTACGCGGCCTCCAGGCGACCAATGCCAACAACGTGTGAGGGAGCGCGGTCGTGTAGAAACGTTCAGCGCTACTCCCATCAATCTATATCGAATATTTGATATTTATGTACATATAAAATCTTTGTCTGCCCCAGTTGTTTGACCATGGTTTCATCTGTCGGATAGGTATGGCCATGTAGGAGATATTTCGGCTTTGTTTTGAGTACATACTCGCGGAGGGCATCAAAACCTTGATGGGCTATTTCCTCCTCGTCATTCACACCCCGAGGCGGGCAGTGAGCTAAGAATATGTCTACATACGGAAAATCTGTGAGCATTTCTCGCGCCTCTTCCTGGGTACACATGATGGCGTCAGGGTTCTGTTTATAGCGCACACACCCCTGAAGCCCACCAAATGACAAGCCGTTGTAAGAATATGCCTTTACATTCATATTTATGATGCCCAGTTCATTCATATAATTCCCGCTACAGTGATTACCGTACACGCCTATTTTTGGGATGCGACGAATGTCCATCAAAGACAATAAATCATGCCGCTCCAAATCTCCTAACGTAAATATCATATCAACACCTTCAGCTTCGGCGATTTCCTTGATATTGATGTTCGGGTTTCGATCGGCGATCGCGAGTATTTTCATGCTCTTATCATACTTCTTTTGCAACTATTTAGAATCTTAGGAAACCAAGATTTGAGCGTGTGTCACAGTATGGAAAAAGTTGCGGAAGCCATTTTTCCTCATGATGCTTGCGGACTATTCAGTCAGTCTCGCTACTCACCTTTGCTATAATTCATCTCACAAATGCAGAACTTTCTCTATCTATTGATCTTGCTCCTCGGCATCGCGTCGTATGTGTCCGGGTTAAGCCAGATGTTGAGGGGCAAATATGCGCCGAGCGTGTTTAGTCGGCTGGTGTGGTTGTTGCTCGCATGCATCAGTTTCGCGGGGGTGATAGGCAGCGGCGGCAGTGGGGCGTCGATCTTGCTGGCCGGTATCTTGCTCGCTGGCAACGCCACAATCTGTCTCGTGAGTTTCTGGAAAGGTTCGAGAGATTTTGGCAAGCTGGAAATTTTCTGTTTGGTTTTGCTCGGAGTGAGCGCGCTTGTGTGGTGGCTCTTCAATGCGCCGCTGGTCAGCCTATGCATCAGTTTGCTCGCCCATCTCGTAGGCGCATTGCCGACATATAAAAGAGTGTGGGCTTAACCGGAGAGTGAAAGCGTTTTGTTTTGGTTCTTTTTCTTTGCGGCGAGTGTGTTGAGTATATTCGCGAGTAACGGGAGCTCGCTGGCGGCCATAGTGCTCCCGGTTTACTTCACGTTGTTTGACGGAAGCTTGTTTGTGCTTACGCTGAGGAAGACTAGTCGCAGTGCGAAAGAGCGCCTGTCAAGGTAATTGCATATGTGCGCAGTTCTAGGTCGTCTTTTTGGATTGTCTTTCGAGTATGAATTTCTGAGAAGGGCTCAACTCTTTGTCCGTGCGGTGCATGCAGCCGGGCCAGCAGCAGGGGCGGCGCATACCTTCGGCAAGTTCGGTATGGGTTCGCTCGACCCGGCGCTCTCTGGTCTCAATCAGTTTGGCACCTTCTACCCAGCAAATCCACTCGTTGCGTGCCAGCGATGAAATGTCGTGCCAAGCTGCGAGTGCCGCTTGGTCAGCTAGTAACGCCGTGCGCAGATCTACGGGGAGGGCGTGGACGATGCCACCAGGGAGTGCAAGTTTACTCATATATCTCCAGTATACTATCGTTGATCCTAAGAACCCTCAAAAAACGACCACAGATCAGCGCAATGTCCAGCTCATCAAGCTCGGCCAGGAAGTCCATGGCCCAGAAGATGAAATGATACTATCTAAAGACCAAGTACTATTTATCGAGAATCTCAAACCCGACGGCAAAGTCGCAAAAACGATCGCTGAACACGGTAAACAGTAGTAGAAAAAGACAATAATTTAAATTGCACAAAATTACCCCTGTTAAAGGATGATCCTTTAATTTCCCTTTAATTTCCCTTCTTCTTGTTTGTGAAAACGACGGTCGATTCAAAAGTAATACGTCTTTATATTAATTACGAGGCTATGTGCGGGTGCTTATGACCCGATACAGGTATCGAGTGGGTTGAGAGTGCCGTTGACGAGCGACTTCCCGCCGTGCAGGCGGACATTTGGAGCCGGGCGAGCGAAGTCGTAGCTCACGGTCATGTCGGTGATGGTGGCACTGGAGCCGACCGAGTCAGGGAACGAGGCGACATAGGTATCATCGAGCGCGACTGACAGCCATATATAGCGCCCGCCGCCAAACGCGCCGGTACAGGGGCCACTCGTGCCTGGACTACTCACGTTACTCAGGCTGCCAAATACGCCGTCCGCACCAGCTAGACGGTAGTTGATCTGCTTGGTGCCGCCCGGCAGTGTCCCATTGTATGAAATACTGCTCACTTTGCTATCACCGCCAAGGTCGAGGAGCTTGCTGTACTGGCCTTTGCGAGCGATCATGTTTAACGGCGCATATTGAGTGGTTGTGCGATTCGTGATCGAATACTGTCCAGGTAAATATATAAACCCGTTGTATAGCGCCACATCCATATACTCGTATTCACTAAAGGCGCTGGTATGCTGCCACGGACCCAGCGTGCCGTTGGGGTTAATAGCGGCGTACTGGGCATCGGGCCTTGGAGTGTTTGTCGTGGTGCTGTTTACACCGCCAATCACATACATATAGCCGCCGTAGGCGATGGCGGCGTGATTGGCGCGACCGAGGTGATAGCTGGTGGTATATTGCCAGGTACCCAGGCTGCCGTTGCCGTTGATGGCGGCATACTGAACATCGTTTTTGCCGGTAGTGTCTTCGCCACCTATGAGGTATAAGTAGCCATTGTAGGCAACACACTGACTATTGGAGCGCGCGCCAGTGAAGCTATTGGCGTTTTGCCATGCGCCGATCGTGCCGTTGGTGTTTTGGGCGGCGTATTGGACGGAATTGTGGTCGGTGGAGCCGTCCCATCCGCCAAGGCTGTAGATATAGCCGTTCCAGGTTGCCATACAGACACCCTGACCGCCATTGCTGACATTGCCTCCGGCCGAAGCCCAGGTACCCAGCGTGCCATCGCTGTTAATCGTTGCGTACTGGATATCTTTGTAATATGCACCACTTCCATATGTTATGCCGCCCAAGATATACATATAGCCATTCATGGCTGCCGAGGCAAAAATGTTTCGGCCGTTGGTAAAGCTGCTCGTAGTCGACCAGACGCCGACGGTTCCGTCGGTGTTGAGGGGTGCATACTCGACGGAATTAAGGTTGTTGTTGCTAGCACCAATGCCGCCCATCGTATAGAGATACCCGTTATAGGCAACGGTTTGCGCCTTGTTATGCACTGTTCCCAGATGGTCTACCGTATCTTCGACCCAGCCGGTAATCGCTCCACTGCCGCCATTGTTTACGCTGGCGAGCTGTACGTTGTTGTAGTAAGTGGTGCCGTTATATCCGCCGGTCACGTACAAATTGCCGGTGGTGGCGACCATACCGATACCGTAGCGTGCTGTGGCGAGGGTGCTGTTGCTGAGACTGGTCCACGTGCCGGCAGTGCCGTCGCTATTGATGATGGCATACTGAGTGTCGTCGTAATAGGAGGTGTTGGTGCGTCCGCCAGTGAGATAGAGGTAGCCATTGACGGCGGTGAGGCCGAAATCGCCCCGAGCCGTCGTGAAGGAAGCGGTGCTACTAAAAGCTCCTGATAAGTCGCCGCTGGTATTGAATCCGGTGTAGTGGACATCGGCGCGCGACGTCGTGCACGTCAGATCACCAGCCGTGCAGCCACCAGCTACGTATAGTTTACCGCCGTAGACGGTTGCTTGCGTGTAGGCCATGCTGGCTGGCAGGTTGCTTGTGGCGGTACTCCATGCACCAGAGAGCCGACCATCGCTCGTCGAACCGCCGGGATCGATCGCATGATAGTAGACAGTGTTGCTGAATGTGCTGCCATTGAGTCCGCCCATGACGTAGAGGTAGTTGTTGTAGACGACTGCTGAGATGCCATATCTGGCTGTGGGGAGGTTGGTGTTGTTGGTATTGATCCAGGTGCCCAGTGTGCCGTTGGTATTGTTGATAGGTGATCGATAGATAGTCGCGACGTTGTTGGCAGCTGTCGTACACGAACTATAGGCACTCGAGCAGCCGCCGATGGCATACATATAGCCGTTGTAGGCAACGGCCGCAAAATAAGTGCGGTTGGTGGTGAAAGCGGTAGTGGAGCTGAAGGTGCCAATGGTGCCGTTGCTGGCGATTGCCGCCTTGTACACGGTATTTACCGGCGTGCCGCCATTGTCACCACCCATCACGTAGAGATAGTTGCCATAAGCGATCGTTTGTGCGCCGCGCCGGGTGGTCGTAAAGGTGTTGCCACTCGTGGTGTAGGCAGTTGTGGTTCCGGCCGGGTTGATGGTCGCATATTGTACCGAACGTGTGCCTACGCCGGATTCGATACCTCCTACGGCGTACAGGCGTCCTTTGTAGGTGGCAAAACCACCAGAGTATCGTTCTAAGCTCATTGTCGTGCTGGCGCGCCACGCTCCGAGCGACCCATCGGCATTGATTTGGGCGTACTGGGTGTCGCCGAAGGCATCGCCGGTGCTATGATCCGTCGCGGTACCGCCAGCGATGTAAGCATAGCCACCATAGACGCCGCCGAAAGCTCCGGTTCGGGCGGTGGTGAAACTCGTGGTAGTACTCCAGCTGCCGAGGCTACCATCGCTGTTGATGGGCGCTGACTGTACGTCATTGTAGTAGGTGCTGCTGCCGTTGTAGCCGCCCATGACGTACATACGGTTGTTGTAGGCAAACGTATTTGCGCCGTAGCGTGCGGTGGTGAAACTCGTAGTAGTACTCCAGCTGCCGAGGCTGCCATCTGCTTTGATTGCGGCATAGGCCACGGTGTTTGTTGCCGAACCGTCACCGCCCCCCAACAGATACAGGTAGCCGTTGTACGCGACCGCTGAGGCCGATGTCGTCACCGACGACAACGAAGAGGTTGTCGCCCACGTGCCGATTGATCCGTTGCTATTGATAGGGGCGTATTCGACCGAATTGACCTTTGTTCCGCTGGTGGTGGTGCCGCCGATTGCGTACAGGTAGCCGTTGTAGGCGACAGATCCGTGTAATGTTCGAGGTATTGTCATGTCACCGCCCGCCGTCCAGGTACCAACGGTGCCGTCGCTGTTGATGGCTGCATATTGTGAATCGTCTTCTTGGGTGCTGCCGTTATTGCCACCTGTCGCGTACAGGTAGCCGTTGTAAGCAACCGCCCCCACGCCTGCAACGCCGCCTACCGAGTAGCTAGTAGTTGTCCCCCACGTGCCGAGACTGCCGCCGGTCAGTTTATCGCGACTGATTTGATCGGTGTCGTACGAGATGTTGTCGCCGTTGCCCGCACCAAAATCCGTACTGCTCGTGACGACGACACTTGGGTCAACTGATAAGGGGTAGGCGAGCGCTTGCATGTTTTGGGCAACAATAGAGAGCATCCCGTCGCGCAAGGTGAAACGAGTATGGGACTTGGTTGTGTTGCCACCAGCCTCGACGATAACAGGGGCGGGAATAACAAACAACAAATGATCTTTGGCGGCTGTTTGGCGGGCGCTCATGATCTTTTCTTTGTCTTGGCCATCGCCAAAGCTGATGTTGCCGTACAGTGCTGGGCTGGCAGAGAAAATACCGAGCGAGCCGTCGTCTTGAATAGTCGCCTTGAGATCGCTCGGAAGGTTGAGCGTATAGTTAAATTCAACTTCATCACCGATTGGCTTATTCAGAATTATATCTTCTTTCATGCCATTCGTTTTGGCAGTGTATATAAGCTGGACGTCTTTTTGTGCTGAGTACACGATATAATCATCGGTTTTGCGGGCTTGTCCGACGTAGAATTCGGGCGCTAGATTAAATGACAGGTCAGTATTGGTGTCGTAGTAGGTTAAGCCTTTGCGGCCATCGCTCGGTATGTCCACGGAGTAGAGACTATTGTCTTTTTTGCTGCCCCCACCGATCTGCGCTTTTAGATCTTCGACCGTGGGCATGCTGGCTTGCTGGCTGGTTGATGAGCTAAGAGGCATGCCGTCTTTGTTGAATTGCCAACTGTCCTTTTCGGCGTTGTAGGCGATTTTACTGGCGAGCGCTTTGTTGGGCGTCCCGACGATGCTGCGGACGGTGTCGGAAACATAGTAGCCTTGGTTTTTGATTAGAAACTCGAGCGTCGGAACGCAGGCAGAAAACAAGACTAGTCCGGCAAGAGCCAGCCAGCGCAAGCGTGGCAGCCAGGTGTGGCGTCGTTTGAGCTTGAACTCTACAATACGAAATCGTCGCCATAGCTTTTTTGCAAATCGCTTTACGGTTGTGTGCGTGAGGGAAAATGTATCTCGGAGTGTCTTCATATTAGTACTTACTCAGGTAGCTTACATTGATATTGCCAATACGCACGTCGCCACTAGTCGGTGACTGCATACGGATACGGAGTGTCATGTAATCACCCGCCGTATACGTACCGGCGCTTAGTGTACACGCAGAGTTATTGGTAGTCCAAGTACCGGTACTGCCAGGGGTCACGCTTACAAAATTACAGCGTACCGTGCCACCACTGTCGCGCGCTTCGAGGGCGATTGTACCGTTGGTAGTATTGCTGGTGTAAGTAGTAATTTCAAGTGGGTTCGAGTTTGCCCAGCCATCAAAGTCGCTTGGGAGTGGTATTTGCACAACCACATCGTAGCTTTGGTTGCTGCCTTGGCTGGTTGTCCATTTGTAGTAGTTCATGCGGTTTGTGAGATCAAGGCTACTGGTCATGGTACCAGTGTTGTTGCTGCCAGTGCCGGCATCTAGCACAGAGCCGGTGTATTCGGCGTTGAGGGAGATTTTCTTGGTGTTGCGCGCCGTACCGTATTTGGTGATTGCGCCTGTTGAGGTCGAGATGATCGTCTTGTTGGCGCTGGCTGGATCACCAATTGTGATCGTTTGGTTGGTGCTATCGGCAACGAACATCGCCGTGCCATTGGCGCGTTGCAACTGGAACGAAGTCGTCGAATCGTTGCCCGAGGTTGGTTTGAAGACGGCGGTACCGATGACTGTTGTCGCGATGTTGCTCGCTATTTTACCTATAGTAATGCTTGTGGCGCTCGTACTACCAACAGTAAGCGCTGCCGA
>OFRO01000395.1_pt1 | contig 16020 bp, 13 predicted proteins | sample 1543091 | NCBI WGS metagenome assembly OFRO01 (sample SAMN07774217, study PRJEB24372) | wastewater metagenome | isolation source: Exp Tend NO 10WW | collected 2016-02
CCGATCTCATTAGGATCAATCCCAATGAAATCAATGTGCGGGCGAATGGTTCCAGTTGTAATTCCAGCGGCCATGTCCCTAATACCCGTCCAATCAGTGTAAGCACCGCCCTTTATGTAGGCTTCAATGTTTCCACTGGCTTTGAAAACGTATTTATACCAGTATTCAGTATCAGCAATTACAGCCCTATCTTGAAAGGCACCACTTGCTGCAAAAGATGTTCCACCAACAGAACCGGAAGTTAAATAAAGTGAATACCCTTGAGATGTAACCCCAGTGGCGTTTCTGGTAATTCCCAAATAGCCAGCCGTAGATGCACTAGCAGTGTTTGAAATCTGAAACTTTAGGTAAACTTGATCTTCAGCCGCAAGTGTGAATCCAGCAGTGTGATAAGATCCATTGCCAGCACCAACCAAAGCAGTAATTGAAAGATCATACACCCCACCGCTGACATTCAAGGTTGAGTCTGTAAGAACAGAAGTTAACCCCGTTGCATCGGAAAAAGTCATATCAATTTTGTAAGGCATAACTAGGTGTCCTTTAGCCCAAAGTACCCCTTAAAGGTGTCATAAGTTCCACCGCCAACAGTTACATTTAAACGAATATATCTACAGTTTGTAGTCACTTCCCAAATATAAGCGCCATCACCTGTAACCGTATAGGTAAGTGCTGCCCCGGCAGAATCAATCAAGTCTGAATAATTTGTTCCATCGTTTGAAACTTGTGGTGTAATGGTGGCCCCGCTTGTTCCGGTTTCTGTCCACACCGCCTGAATTGATAAGTTTCGAATGTACTGAATTTCAATTGCAGTTGTTGCAAAATTTGAAGATTGAGAAGTCAAATCAACTTGAGGAACATCACCAAAAACAACATATCTGTCACCCATCTTTTTACCCTTTTCCAAAAATTGTTAAAATATTATTAAACCGGCATGATTCTATAATAAGCTGTTACGTAAGCCACCCCTGTTGCTGCACCACTGATACCCATTACCGAAAAGTTTAGTGCTTCATTATCTCCACCGTCCCAGTGACCATGTTGCAAGTGAATCTGCATTGGTTCCATCGGTGCCATGGTTGTTTCTGGAGCACCCAAAATGGTTTGTACTGTGTGGTGCGTTTTTACAACGTTGAAATGATACGTCCCAGCAGCAAATCTAAACCTGACACCTTCGTCTTTTATTACTGTGAAAGCAGGGGTTAAGCATGTGAGAGACACCACTAGGCCATAAACTTGTAACTTAAGACCGGCACCCGGTGCTGCAATGAGTGCTGCATCTGTTGTCGTTGCATTCGTTGAACTTGCTACCTGCCAGCGGTCCGAATCAACAATCTGTCGATTGCGTCTATCCGTGGACATATTGGCAACATCACCACTTGCAACGGCAGTCAGTGCATCGTTATTCGTGATAGCCTGCCCACCAACCTTTTGTGGTGAATTAGCCGCAGTGTCGACTGCATCATGTGCTAATTTACCAATGGCGTTGACCTGCACACGTCCAACGGCGTCCGTCCCAATTGGGATATAATCGCCAGTTGTTCCGGCTAGTGCCGTATCGGCATCGTTCCTAACGGCAAGCGCCATGACACCAACACTGCCAGAAGAATGCGCCGCGTCCTCAGACTTCCCAAGATTTGATGGCCCATTGCCAGGGGTTATGTCCGTTACGGAAGTTGGGGATGGAGCGGTATAATTAGGGATAACGTAAACATAGACACCATTTTCACCACCTGTCGGATCGGTTCTTTCAACTGTTGCCGTTCTGCCGGAATTTGGATCATATAAAGCCGCTAACTGTGTTCCTGAAGTTATCTCTGCATCAACCGTTTTCAGCCGTCCTAAGCTATCAACATGCAAAGTTGAATAATCCTCGTTTGCTGAAACCGTGCTTGAATAAGCATCGTGTCTTTGGGCAAGCATAACAACACCTGTGTCACCACTTGCAGCCGCTGCATCCTCTGCTTTTCCAAGATTGGTTGCACCTGTCCCTGGAACTACGGAGGTCGTAATAGAAGCAATCGAACCGATTGTGGATGATCCCGCTGGCAACCCAACATTTGTTGCAAGCGTAACTCTCTGGACAGTTGCACCATCAACCCCAGTACCCGCCGCAACACCTGCTTGCCCAACGATTAGGTTAACTTTTGCCCTGTCTGACTCATCCCAATCATCCATAGTATTCAAAGAATCTGCTATAATTTTTAGATTCCCTGTTTCTAAAGCAAGTGCCGAAGTGTTTAAATTTGTTCCAGCATTCGCGGTAACCGTACCGTCAACGGTCAGTGAGTTACCACCATCCTGCACATTGACTGCCGCTGCACCTGCCGCATTGTTAATCGTTACATCACCGATATCAACTCCGGGCTGTGCCGTGGCAATTACGTTTTGCTCCCCTGCCGCAGTCACAAGTGCTAAATCAGTCCCATCTGTAACTTGCACAGGCCAGCGATTGGCTGTTGATGCAGGTGTTCCTTGATTGGCTGTGACAGTCCCACTGCCACCTGAAGTTTGAATGACACCATTAACATCAACGGCAATGACCTTTGATTCCCCTGGAGTTCCGCCTGAGTAAACAGCGCCAGCAATTGGAGCCAATGGGGTATCGGTTAAAATGGTATCTGTTTGCTTAAGGGTCATTTCAAAGTTATTCCTTGATCTGTTGTAGCACGTAAAATGGCATTAACTGCCGTGATACCAACAGCCATTGATTCACTGTTGATATGTGCCTGAACCTGAGGGAAAAACGCGGCAATTGCCAATACCAAATTTACCCATAAAGTTTTGCTTTGCCAAAATGGTTTCATGTGACCCCCTTATAAAGTCATTTGTTTCGAAAGACCCTGTGAAAAAGTTTGCGTGTTTTTCAAATTCTCTTTTCTAGATTTCTGTGTCAATCTCGGCATTGTCGGAGACCTGCTAGGTTCTTGGCCAGTTTGCGAGTACATCTTTTGCTGCTGTAAAATAAAACTTGGACTCATGGTTTTTTCTAATGGCGCACCAAGTGCCATCGATATGGCCACCCTCTTTTCGTAAGGAATTGCCTTTCCGTTCTTCTTTGCTATTTCATCAATCATCTTTCTTTCCACCATCTGGAACATGACAGGATGCAATTGCTTCATTGCAGTAAAAGCCTGAACCGGCATTTCACCCCTGCCCATTGCTTCAATGACTTTCCCGGGATTCATTGACCCCTGATACTTGTGCAAAAAGTCTGTCATTTGCTCTTTACTTGGTTGCCATTCAGATTCCTTGAAGACACCTAAAGCGTTTGGATCTTGTGGGATATTTTGCTTTAAATAGTTAATCGATTGCACTGCCGATTGCGTTACATTTTGCATGGTTTCAGGCGAGAGATTCCAAAGACCTGGGCCTTGTTCGTTGTCTTGTTCCTTGCCAGCAAGTGAATCAATTACCGTTTGTTCATTCTGGGAGGTGACAAACTTCACGGCCTTTTCGTATCGATCTTTTAAAGAGCGTTTCTTGCTTTGATCTTCGTAACTGGATTGACGTTGTGCAAATGGCACTGCCTTACCAGCAACCAATACACTTGGCTTTGCTATGAAACTATTCACAGCCTTGCCGATCTTTGCCATTGATCGAATCTGTAGGTTTTCAATTGCTGCCATCTTGGCCAGGCGGTTAGCACCAAGTGCAATCATGCCGCTGGCATTCTCTCTTAAATACTTATGCCCAAGTGCTGTAATGGCACCTAAAAAGATATTTCCACCACTGCCGACAATGGCACCACCTGAGATCATGTCAGAAATGCCGAAGTACCTGCGCCCACCGTAACGATCCACCGTGTGACTGGCGATATCTTCTATCGTTGAAAGTACATGGTACTTTTTGTTTAGTTCCTTAAGATTTAAAGCAGAAACATTTTCTGGAAACTTTGCTTTGTTCTTTTCAAACAAGTCAAAAAGTTCACCTTTTATATCTCGCCTAATCTGCTGATAGGCCTTGGCTTTCATTTCCGACACTAAGTCAGTTGGACCAATCGGACCTTTTTGGTATCTAGCAAGTGGTTTTAAAACCTGACTATCTTCCCACAACTGCTTAAACGAAATTGCATCATCGGCCTTATCACCAACAAACGCTTTCATTTGTTCGCGAACTGCTTCAGCGGCCTTTTTCTCATCAATTAACTTGGAAGACTCTAGTGGCTTTAAAACATCGTCCGTTATTTTGTTAAAGATATCAGCCCGCTTGGGATTGCCACCAACCGCACTCAATGCAACATCAACGTCGTCATAGGCCTTACCAATCTGCCCACCGTAATCATCCATCTTCCCTTGAATCTTTAGCAGCATGTCATCAACTGACATCTTTTGAGCGGTTAAAATACCCTCATCAAGGATGATCTTTCCAGCCTCTTTCTCAGTTAGTCCCCACTTCTTAAGACCAACCAAATCACGCTTAACAGGTTTCAATTGATCGAAAGCCTTGTCATAGGCGTAATCCTGCAAGATTCCCTTAGCGCCCTTTTGTTCCATCATGGAGTCAATCTTCTGAAACATGGGCTTGGTGACCATCTTTGCGCCACCTAAAAGTGCATCAAAGCCACCTACAAGAACCGGAGCGGTCAAAGCAGCCTGTAACCCTCTTTCAAATATGACAGACGCCCCAATCTCGTTTGGATCGCCCAGGGAGTACTCTTTTAGACCTTCTCCCATTCCGTAAGCACCCGCTTCAGCCGCGACACCTGCTAACCTGGGAGCCTTTCTAGCAAGCAATCCCAAAGGACCAGACTTTGAAGCCGCCTTAACAAACTCTTTCGTTAAAGCCCCCTCAACACCTGCACCTAACTTACTTGCTAAAGACACCGGACTAGCAGCCGCCATCTTTGCAAGCGTACTTGTACCCTTAACACCCTTTGCAGCCGCTGCCTCAATACCTAATGGGGTTAAGAATCCTGCAACCTCTCCGAGTACAGCAGCCCCAGGGTTAAACCTTTCACGCTGTCCCATTTCAAATGCGGTATCTGGCGAAATATTCTTCGCCAAGAAATCAGATGCACCAAGGGTGGCACTGCCGATACCTCTTTCAACGGCAGTTTGAATCGGAGCGTTACCGAATTCTTTCTTTAGTTTTCTTTCCTCCATCTCTCCGAGAGTTTCGGGGCGGTAACCTTGCTTAAAAACATCCTTCGCCTCGGTGACTGGAATGGAAAAAGATTTGTTCGTGTCTGGTTCAATAACATTGATCCTATCGCCCTTGCGAAAGGTGTACTTTCCAGAAAGGATAGCGTCCTGAATATGCTCTTCAGGAACTTCCTCGAACTTCTTAGTTTCTTTATTGATTAACTCGGCCACTATTTATTTTCCACAGCATTTGGCGAAAATGTTTTAATGCTTCGATTGACTCCAAACATCCCCTTCATTTCAGGATCAGCACCATACGAAATGGCCTTATCAGATAAGCGTTGCGCTAATAGTTTATTGAGTGTTTCAAGTTTTGATTTCTCTAACTTCAAGAAATCAACCTTTGTTGGGTCTCCAATCGTCTTGATAATAAATTTACGATCCGCCTCAGTTAAAACACCTGGACCAGTAAGGGCAATTCGCAAAGCACCAATTGCCGATTGCATATTTACTTTTGCCTGAGCCGAAACTTTAGACAAAGGATTTGCTCTTTCGCTAACTGGCAAATCTGCAACAGCCAATAGATTCTGCACAGCCCTAATTCCTTCCATAGAAGATCCAGCCTCTTCCCTGAACTTCCTCGTTGACTCTTTGTCAGAGTAGAATTTTCCAAAGTCAGAAACAAACGTAGCCCGTTCAGATTCAGGAACATCTTTTACATTGGTTAACGGGGTTAAATTTGCAGATTGTTGTTGTTCAAGGAATTTACTCTTCACACTCATCTGTAATTGATTTTGAATTTGTTCGCGCTCATAGCGTAGTTTATCAATATCCTTTTCGGCATTGAACATAGCATCTCTTGTGCCCTTCTTAATCGCGATAGACTTCAAAACCATTTCAGACATTTCTAGCATTGAACTTTTCGCCATTAAAAAAGCATCATTTTCATCCTTCGCAATGTCTCTGTTAAGACCAACTAAAGTCTGTTGATTGGTTAAACCCTTATCAAAGAGTTTCATCTTGTTAACCTGGGCATCTAACTCAGCGTCAATAGCATGGTTGTAATTTGCCCACGTTTGAGCGTTACCAAATCCCAAAGAAAGCAAGCCAAACACTCTTGATTTGTTGCTCTTATTCGCCCAATAGTTATTCTCAGTTTCTTGTCTTGTCGGAGCATTCAACGTCATGTCAATAAATTTATTATTGAGAGCCGCATAATCCCTGATTGAAGCCTGAGTTTGCTCATTAAAGTTTGCCGCTTTAACTGCCCTATCTGCCTCAATCTTTTGCATCTTATCTTGTGTTTGAAGAAAGACACTCGATTGAATGTCAGCGTCAGCAAGTGAAGCAGCCTTATACTTCTTAAAGTTATCTTCCATTGTTTTAAATGCTGGAGAATCTACATCGTAACCAATTGATTTTAATATGGCCTTTCTTTGAGTTTCTGCATCCTGAGGTGTAGGCGCTTGTGTTGTCTGACCTGAGGGCGAAGTTGCATCTGCCATTTCAGCATCGGTTGCATCTCTTCCAACATTTGATTTAACCACATTTGCAGCGGGAACAACGCCTAAGTCTTGAGTTGGTTTATTCCACTTTTGAAGTAATTGATTATGTCTATATTGTTTTTCTTCCGGGGTATCTGCCGTGGCTTCTCCAATGGCCGGGCCAATAGAACCTAGTACCGTACTTGCACCTTTTAAAGCATCACTGGCACCCCTAACCGCTGCCCCAATGGGGTTAGTTGGTCTATCAATAACTCTTTCTTTAAATACTTCGCCAGCCCTTTGAGCAATGGGAGTGTTTTTCAATACAGGAATGTATTTTCCTGATTTATCTGGAATAAAATCATATTTAGAAGGATCACCAAGTTTAGACATATCGACACCCGGTGAAATCATGCTAGCGTCTATTTCTGCCATTCTATTTCTCCCATATTTCTATCAAACCATGCTACCGCTAAATCATCCACCACCCATCATGCCACCCATACCACCACCTCCACCCATGCCACCGCCACCCATACCCATGGCACCGAACATGCTTGACATACCTTCGTCAAATTGAGCCCCTGCATTTAAGTGCAATTGTCCGTTATAAGGTTGCGAATTGTAATTTTTTACATTGTAAGGAAGAATACCCATTTGTGTTCCCACGTTCATTTGCTCACGATCAATTCGTGCTCTCCTTCCGGCTTCTTGCATATTCATAAATTGGTTGATATAGGCATTTTTCATGGCATCATTTATTGACATCTGTTGCAAATCTTTACCCCTGATATCTCCAAACATATTGTATCCAGTGTTTAGATAATTCAGGCTTTCTTGTAGACCAGAAGAAGCCTTTTCTCTTGCGGCATTTTGCATGAAAGACATGTTTGCATTTTGCACGTCTCTCGCACCCAAACCAGTCCTTCCTTGCTTCGTAGCAGATAAAGCCATGGCTTGATTCAAAGCGTCCTCACGCGCCCTATCATAAGCCAAATTTGTCATGTCAGTGTTTCCACTCAGTCCTTTTTGAGACATAACGTCAGCCATATTAAACTGCTTAGATCTCACATCATCGATTGATTGACCGCCAGCCCAAATACCACCCCTTTGGTCAACCCCACCAATGCCCTCTTGGAAAGTTCTAGTAAAATATGGGACCATATCATCCTCGTAAGCCTGTGGATTCCACATTGGGAGTTTAACTTGCTGCCCCTTGCTATCATGATCCTTGATATAACCTTTTAGATCATATATTCCCTTAATAGCCTCAGTATGACCTACCATGAAGCCAGAACCCATTTTGCCCATTAGATTAACTCCTTTTCAAAAAGGATGAAGTCATTCACACTAGACTTTATTTTAAACCCATATTTAAACAGTGTTTTAACATTTTCAGTCGATCCAGGTAAACTTGGAACTACTGAGCCAAGTAACTTTTTACAGCCCCTTGATTTTGCAATTTCACAAATCTTGTCGGCATACCGAGAAGCCACACCCCTGCCATCAGGTTGCGGCCCCCTCTTATCTGGGACAACATAAAGATCTTCCAGGTAGCATGTGCCATCAGGGTTAATAATGAACGTAGCAAAACCGTCCTCATCCTCGACAATCTCTCTGCCGTTTCGTTCTTTAATGTAATCACCGAATAAACTCATAGTGACTTTGTAGCCTTTGCTTTGTGAAGTGTCTTTTGTACACCAACAGTAAAAGAAATGTCAGTTATGGAAAAGCCTTCGCCGTTGGAACTACCAGGCAAAGAGCGAATGTCAAAACGGATTGACTGGCATTGCTGTTTTCTAGGCTTTATTCGAAACTGCCAAAGGGTATCACTACTGCCACCATAGGGATCATCTGCGCCATACGTTGCACCACTGCCGTAAGTGCTCACGTTAATCACGCTATCCGGTGACCATGTTACAGTTTGAGAAACAACCTCTTGGTAATCGTAAAATATATCAACGCTCACTTTATGACTAGATTGATAGTCACCTGTAAAAATTACCTCATAGATCCTTTGAAACCCTGAAATCACATCGAATTTAAACCATGCCGTTGAAATAAAAAGTGGAATATGAGCGCCATCATCTGTGAAAGTGCCAATGGTTTCTTTTCGAACCACCCCGTTTGACTTAGCGTAATAGTAGGTTTCACCCCAATTGATTGCGTCCACTGCCTCATAGTTTTTAAACACTGCCCATTGATTAAAAAAGTAGTCATAAACCAAAGTGACACCGGCATCCGTTGTGAACCTTACCTGGTTAACAGCGTCGACAAGTACCCCGCTTGTAATATCTTGCGAGTTGTAATCTTCAACAGGCGCACCAATGTATTGCAAGTCAAGTGACCTTGAAAGCACATAAATGCCCTTGCTTGATTTAAACATGATTCCGTTGTCATAAAGAACGACACTTCTAGGCTCAATGCAACCCACATCACTTGTTATCAAATCGTCACTTGTGAAATTCTCATTATTCCCAGCGTTATCCGGGCCATTACCAGCAAAGCCACGAATCAAAGAACGTTTAAAAATAATCAACTTGTCATCAAGTGCCTTGATAGCAGTTATGTCACCACCTGCCGGGTCAATGATCTTTTCCAAGTCAGGATTAAAAGCCACCCCTTCACCTGTAAAATAGTCCTTCGAATATGACAGTTTATTCGGCTCATCGGTAATTGCCCAAAGCCTGTTGTTAAAGTTTGCAATGAAGTTAATCGGTGGGCATGGGTAGTTATCCAAAAGACCGCCCTGGGTGTAAATGATTTCATTTCCAGTGATCGATGCATCGGCATTTGTATCAACAAACGACACAACGTCAGCCGTTTTATCATTGAATAAAGGGCTGGAGATTGTGGTGATGCGGTAATAAACCACCCCAAGCGTTGTCGTTCTATAAATCTGAATGGTTACAAGTTGCTTTCTGGTAATTCTCAGCGTGGGAATAACCAGGGCAACCGCCTGATTAGAACCTGAAACCGTAACACTTAAATTTACACTTGTAGCACTTCGATGCTGTTGGCCGTTTTGATCTTCCCAATGATAAATAACTTTATAGCCATATGTCCCTGCACCAATGCTGCCCGTAACACCTGCACCCACATCAACATTTGCCGCGTTGGTTGTCGCACCGTTTGCCGCGTTCGTACAAACGGCAGTTTCTACCCCTGCCGCTGGAGCCGGGCAAACATAGTCAGCACTGGCATCAAGTATCGCCGCAAGTTTCGTGGCAACCTGAAAGCCTGAATCTGTCGATAAAACTAAAACAGGACCAAGCCCAACGCGCCCAACTGGAGCCGGATCAGATCCAACGGCATCGACAGTAAACCAGACATAGTTTAAAGTTGCATCGGTGGCCGATGAAATATTGAAATATTCCCCACCTGTAATTTTAGCACCTGCCGGGCACAATATACTGGTAATCTCAGGCGCACCGCCAGAACCTTCTTGCGTAATCGTTATGGTAAAGTTTTGTTCTTCGACTAAGAAGTTTTCAGGATATAGCGAGAAGTTATTTTCAACTGCAACCACCCCATCATAGTCATTTAACTGCCCACCAATAACGTGAAGGTTTTCACCTAGTATTTCACTTTGGAAAACGTTGCGATTGGTGAAATCAAATGTCACCTTGAAAATACCAGTTAGGTAAGAGGCAACATTGTTTTGAGTTTCAACCCTGGTCTTTCTCTGCACAACAGTTGAAAACATTCCAGTGTCAAACAAAACAACTTCAGGAAGTTTAGAAAAGGTCAACAAAGACCCCGCCTCAAGTGCCTGGAACCTTCCCACTACTTCGCCTGACCCGTTAAAAGTAAAGCAAGTTGCTTGCAACTCACTTTGATGAATGCAATTTACATAAATATTATAGTCTGAACCGTAATTAAAAGCCTTTGATAAAAGGCCAACACTTCTAACAAAGTCAGCCGCCGTACCAATGACTCCGGCAACGGTGCTGGTATTTGTTCGAGTGTATTGGTTGTAATTATCGGTGACAGAGATTTCATAGAACCAACGCACTGAAGTGGCTGAATTCTGCGCCCCTGTTATATTTATGACATTGCTTGCCGTTATGTTTTCAAGTGTGGCCGAAGCGAACACAACAGAAAAATCAGACATCCTTGAAAAGACCCTAACCCCGTTGGTGTTGTTATGATAGGCAACGAAAAACTTGGTATCATCAAAGTTTAATATTGCAATGCAATTCTTTGCCTCTTCAGCAACCGTAAACTCGCCAGGGAAACCCGTTGGATTCACACTGCCCGTTGAATTCATGTAAAACACCACAACAGCACTGGTATTTTTATTGTAAGCAACCAGCATACTGTCATTGAAATTGATCACATCGTAATGGCTATCAGCGTCAACATCATTCTTTACAGTTGCAGTATCGACGAACCCCGTTGGGTTTGCTGTCGGCACTCTCTTATATTTCAAAGAGGAACTTTCAATGTAAAACACGTAAAGATAAATACCTGAAGCAATGACCTGGGGCTTGCTACCCGTTGTCGAAATGGAAGTGTCTGAAACTAAAAACGCTCCAGTTTCCTCGTCAATGATTGATCCACGAATGCCGTCCCTTGTGTCAGCGTACGCTAAAACAGTAATCCCATTAAGTGTGTTAATGCTAGGTTGTGATTGCTGATAAGAGTTTTTAATCAGTGACACATTCTTGAATGAGTAAGAGTGCATGCCACCACGCAAAGACCATTTCTTTAAACTCTCAACCCTGGAATAAAGACCGTTATCTGCGAAAAGGATTTTCTCATTCTGAAACTCAGCAAGTGCGTTGGTCGAGTCAATTTCACCCCCACCAACAATATCAGTCTCAAGAGAATCAAGCCCGTCTCTTAGAGATATCGTGCCTAGTTTTTTGAAGACACCGTTCTCAAGTGCTAATAGTTTCCCAGGTACTACGAGTTTGCCATCAGTCTTTTGATCGATGCCCTCAGAAAATTGGACACTAACTTTTTGGGTAGCAAGTACCATTTAGTAAAGTCCTGCTTTTCTTTCAATTGACACGGTGTAGTAAGGCGCATCTTGTCCGGCAATACTGTTACCACTATTTGCACTAACCCCTGAAGCGTTAGCAACACACTGAATTTCAAATGTATTACCAGCCTCAGCGTTGGTCACTTCAAACGGCATGACAAAGGTAGGCATTGGATCTTCCCCATCATTTCCAGCACTTGCCGAACATGGAGACGACATAGAAAAAGCACTGGTAGTGCCTGCCGTTGTGTTTTGTACCCTTGCAATTACATATTTACCTGTACCTGAAGCACCTAACCGCGACAATGCAACCGTTGCAATGTAGTAACCACTATCTCGAATGGTAATGACATTGGATGATCGAGAAAACACTCCCTTTTCCAATATCGTTGCACTTGTGGTCAAACTGGTAAACGTGCCGTTATTTATGGTCTCATTTGTATTCAAAGCACTGCGATAGGAACAGATATCAGCCTGCCGTGTGTGGTCTATGATCCACCAATCGGTAAGATCTGACATAAATGTCCAAGAGCCCCTAACACCTCGCAATAAGTAAGATGCTGCAACCCCTTCAATGTTTTCAGAGCCAAACCTTGCTACAGTAATCGGGTTAGCAGGTGAAGTTCCAGTAACGTCTTTAATCACAATAATGCGCTTGTTCAACGTTGGATCTGGTAGGGTGATTGATCTTGCCGCACTGGTATCAACCAAGATGGTGTAATAATCATCGGTATCAGATAAAATCAAATTACCTGCCAAAGCAGTTGCATTCAACTTAATTGCACCAATAGACTTTATTCCTAAAACATCAATGTTCGACCTTGCGCTGGATCCGTTATTAAACGTGTAGGTGTTTGACGAATTGGTAAATGTGGCACTGGCACTTGCCGAAACATAGTCACCACCAAAGCCCCCTGCACTCGCAACGTTAATCGATCCGCCGTTGGTAATCTGAACGTTCGATCCACTGCTATCTCGATAATACAATTCACTTCGGCCACCTGCTGCATTTGAAGCATAGGTCCTTAGTGTTTCACTGCCACCTGTAAAGAGTGCTGTTTGATTCTCATGGTTTACGTATTTAACATGCCCAGCGCCGTTATCGTTGAAATCAACTTCGGCGTTTATGTTTAAACCGCTCGATGGGATTGCCACACCTTTGCCGCTGGTATGATCATGCACATCAAGTTGATTGGTGAGTGCTGTATTTAAATCACTCGCCCAGGTAGGGCCTGGAGTTACTGAGACATCCGGCAAATCCATTCCCATGTTCGGAGTTGTAGGCATTTAAATTTTCCTTAAAATAGAAGTAAGTCACAAACAACATCGGCACTTGCCCTTAGTAAAACACTGACCTCAGGTGTTGGGTTACTGCTTTGCAGTTGCCAAACTGCGGCATTACCTTGCAAATTAAACGGAATAACCTTTACCAATCTTCCCAACCCGTGATTAACAGTTGTATCTGAAGCACTCAGCACACTGATATTTTCTAAAATAACGTGATCCATGAACGGTTTATTCAAAATTGGATTAAGCGCCTTTTCAACATTCCCCTGGAGTTGGGCAGTTGGGAAATCATCAATGTTAATCTTCTGGAAAGTCTCTAAGGCCATCCGGCGTTTGTTCCATTCACTAAGACAAAGTTTCTTCCAAACTCAAAATATTTCATGTAGTTCGTACTATCCCTAGCCATGGTGTAATCATTTCGAAGCATGTTTACATCCCACATCTTTTGCGATCTTCCCTGGTCACGTGAGATCAAAGAATTCTTTAAACGGTTCATTTGCTTGTCACGCTCTAAGATTGCATGTTGTGGGTCACGCTCTGCCTTATGAAGCACCTTTGCAACTGCGTCCCACACCGCATACATTTCATAGCCGTTGATTCCATCGAATCGGTCATAAGCATTCACAATGGTATTGGTACCTGAACCAGCCGGAGACATTGCAACGCGCTTTGTTGAATCTTGAATGTACTTGTAGAAAAAAGCGTCATGTGGATTAGTCGCTAAACTGAAAAAGTCTTTGTCTAAAACAATGACATAATAAGCCGTCGATGCGAACAATCCTCCAGGTAATGCTCCACCTGTATTTTCAAGGTAGATCTTTTCGCCAGTGACTAAGTCATGGTCATTGACATTGATAATGTTTGAAGGATCAATCAAGACATCTGCCGCTGTAAAAGTCTTAGCCGTTGTCGTCATGAACCGATAGGCAGGGACATAGGCGCAAAGTATGTACGTCGACGGAATGTTTGTGTTTCCATAAAGAAACGTATTAGATTCCATTGGCGAAATTCGTTCGAGAGTCTTTAACTTCGTGGTGTTTGCATCACTCGCCAGCCATTGCAACTTTTGAAAGCGCAAAGGCAATTCAAACATGCTTTGACCATTTGAAACCACGTTCGTTTGATAAATGTACGATGAAATAAAATAATCTTGGTAAGCGTTGACCATCTCATCGTAAAGGTCAGCCATGCTACCGTTAATGTAAAGATCAAGTTCTACGTTATCGCTTGGGAGAAATTCGCTATTTTCAAAATCGGAAAGAGTTCTAACCAGGCTTCTTAGAGTTGATAGGGTTACAATCCCAGACATGAAAAGCCTTTCAGTTAAAGACTCGGGGGGCCGAAACCCCCCTTGCCTATTTAATACTCTTCGCCTTCGTCAATTTCAGATGCTTTCACAATGAGGCAGATTGCTTTCGCGAATCCGCATGCATCGTTTGCTGCCATCGCCGTGAGAGCCATTTTTCCTGCCATCTCTTTTAAAGATGCGGGTTGCTCTTCAACAGGCGCACTCGCTGTAACTGACATCAGGCCACCTTCTTTTTTACCCATCAGCATGTCAAACATAGAACCTCCTTAGAACGCCGTTGAATTGCGCATGTCTAGTTTGATGTAAACTTTGCTTCCGCTACTTGGGTCAGTTGCCGTAGCCCCTGTCAGAGTTGCAAACAGGATGTTTTTCGTGGTTGCTGAAGATCCGTTTAAATCGAAAGTAATGTTAATATCTTCAGCCGGAGTATCTGCAAAGAAAGCACCATGTGCAAACTGAATGGCATTGTAAGCATCGCGAAGCACAAGGGTGTAAAGACCTTGCGCTGTCCGTGTGATGCTTGTCACACCGTAGGAGTCAGCGGCTACCAAAGTAGGAGCACCCGTTGCACCGATAGTAATCCCGGCATAAACCGTGATCACTTCGTTGCGAATGCTTTTGGCGTTATAAACTGTAATATCAGCCATGTTCCGTCTCCTTAGGTTAGTGTGCTAACGCCGCATTTACCTGGGCACTGAACACCAAACTGAGCACCGATAACAGTTGCGCGCATTTCCATGCCGGCAACTGCGTTGGTACGAAGCCACTGTTGACCATCATCTGCCCAAATACGAGGTGCCATTCCAGCCGATACCAGCAAACACTGGCCTAATTCGACTTCATAGAACCGATCGTTTTGACAGAATTGATCTGCGTAGACTTCCAAGTCTGTGTTAGCAGCACCGTGAACTAATACAGCCTTAAAGCCAATGTCACCCACCTTGCGTTCCACATACTGCACTTTGGAACCCAATTGTTTAATCAAAGAGGCCTTGCGTCGATAGTTCATTAGTACCGTGTCAGGCATCCCACCGTTTTCAGCAACCTTGTAAGAAAGATCGATTAGATTTTCTTCCAAAGAACTTGCCGTTCCAGTGTGGCGTACGAAAGACAAACGAGAATCAACCGTTCGATCAACACCAAAGAAAGCAGTAGACGAAGGCGCACTTGTCGGGCCCCATCCTGCCAAACCAACTGGCTTCAATCGACTAGCCGACATATCACCTTGTTGAAACAAGTAATCACTTGCTGCCAAAGAGGTAATGGCCGTTGTCCAAGCGGTAGCGGCAGTCAAAGTACCAGCGTTACGATCAATAGCCGTAATCGTGTTGGTACCTGTGCGTGGGCTTGATCCATCTGCGTTAGGCGAAGCGGTCAACACCATACCAACTTCAAAGCGTGTCACATCTGGCAGGCTTAAAAGGGTAAGGGTAACGGTCGAGGTCGAACCAACTTGAGCGCGGTTACCAAAGCCATCGCCAAAAAGATCACCACCCAAGTCATTCGCCAAGTTTTCAATAACGCTGTTGGTGCGCGCTTGAAGTACAGGCAAGAATGTTTGAGGGGAGGTTTTAGCAGTAGCGGCCAAGAGGGCATCAATCTGCACTACACCCCAGTTTTGGGTATAGGTCAGCGTCCACTGTTCGTTCTTATCTGCGCCAGTATTAGTTTGTGCAGTTGCGAAGTCAGCCGAACGACCTTGCCCGTAGCCATAAACAATCGGCAAAGGGAAGTTGCGACCGCCAGCCTGTTCCATTTTAGGAACAAGTGCAAGGAAAGGACGTTGTGAATAAACCATATTGCGAACGCGTTGGTCAACGTACAGTTCTTTTAAAATCGGATCGTAAGTAGTTGTAGTTTCTAAAGCCATTT
>OFRO01000396.1_pt1 | contig 15983 bp, 25 predicted proteins | sample 1543091 | NCBI WGS metagenome assembly OFRO01 (sample SAMN07774217, study PRJEB24372) | wastewater metagenome | isolation source: Exp Tend NO 10WW | collected 2016-02
TGTGAAATATGGAAAACCAGCACAGGAAGATCAGCGGCTATCGCGAGCTGTCGCAGGAGGAGATCGACGCGATGAACGAGATCAAGGCCAAGGGCAAGGAACTGGGCGAACTGGTCGACAAGCTGAAGGCGCAGCAGGGCCTCGACCAGCGGTGGATCGCGATCGGTGCTACGAACCTGCAGCAGGGCCTGATGGCGCTGACCCGCGGCGTGGCGCAACCGACGTTCTTCTGACGGGGCGGCCATGCTTTCGACAACGCAGATGATTCGCCGGCTCGAGGGCATGGCCGGCAGCAAGGATCTGAGCGACTGGGAGTCCGGATTCGTGGAGTCCCTGGTCTCGAAGGTCGAGATGGGCGTCGTGACGATGCTGACCGAGAGGCAGCTCGAAACGCTGCAGCGGCTTCACGACAAGCACTTCGCATAGGAGCCCCGCATGCCCTGGTACATCGAATTCGGACTGTGGTGGCTGGTGCTGTGCGCGCTGGTGTATGCGCTGGCCGGGCGGGTGCGCGATAGCTCCTCCTGCTGGCGCTGGGCTGCGGCGCCGCCACGGCCGGCGGCGTCGAAGCCGCCGCCTGCCTCGCGCGTGAACCGGGAGATGCGTTGGTAGCCCGTCTCGCCGCCGTCACCGGGCGTGAACATGGCCGCCATGAGGTTGCGCCAGTTCGCCTGCAGGCCCTGCGCGTTGCCGTGGCCGCCGCCCGCGAAGATGTTCCGCATGAGCGTGGGGTTGTTCTGCAACGCCCCGCCGGCCGCCGCGGCCCCACCGTGGTCTCGAACGAGGCCGTGTTCCAGTGCTACGTGGATCTGTGCGGCGCAAACCCGCCCATCCAGGCCACCCGCCAGGCCGTCACCGACCAGTTGGCGGTGCCGTTTCGGATCATCGACGAGCACACCGATCGCCTGCTGCGTGCCGGCCGGCTGCGCCGCGTCCTGCCCGGGGTATTCGAGCCCGTGGGTGTGGTCGAGGTGCGCGCCGTGACCTTCACAGCCATGCCCGACGGCGGTGGCGTGCTCGAGATCGGCGACCAGGTGATCAATTTCCGCTCCATGCGCGAGGGCTGGGCCGCCTACGGCCAGATCGAGGGCTGGCTCAGGAGCAAAACCCGCGCGCTGCGCACCGCAACACCACCCAAGGAGTAACCGATGACCTACGCACTACCCCGCCCCCTGGTGATGGCCACCGGAGTCTTCGACCTGCTGCATGCCCAGCATGTCAAATTGCTTCAGGAGGCCCGCAGCTTCGGGGCATCGCTGGTTGTTGGCGTCAACTGTGATGCCGGCGTGCAGCGCCTCAAGGGCCCGAGCCGCCCCATCATCGGCCAGGACGACCGCCTGCGCATGGTGGCGGCGCTGCGCTGCGTCGACCATGCCGTCCTGTTCCATGAGGACACGCCCGCCGAGCTCGTGCGCGCCTGGCAACCCGACATCCTGGTCAAGGGCCACGACTACCGCGACAGCGTGCTCCCGGAGGCTGAAGCCCTCAAGGCATGGGGCGGCCGGGTGTGGATCGCAGACACATCGAACCGCGAGTCCACCACCGCAATCATCAACCGCATCCGGAGCACCCCATGAACCGCGCCCTGTTCCTCGACCGTGACGGCGTCATCAACATCAACCACGGGTACTGCAACAAGGTGGAGGACTTCCACCTGGTGCCCGGCATCATGGAATTGGTGCGCGCCTACCGCAGCCAGGGTTACCTGCCCATCGTGGTGACCAATCAGGCCGGGATCGCCCATGGCTTCCTGACTGCCGCCGGCCTGGAGGCAATCCATAGCCACATGGCGACCCATTTCATCATCGCCGGCTGCGACCTGCACGACATCTACTATTGCCCCGACAAGGAAGGCCCCAACCGCAAGCCTGAGCCCGGCATGCTCCTGCAGGCCCAGCGCAACCACGACATTGACATGGCCGCCAGCATCATCATCGGCGACCAGATCACCGACGTCGAGGCCGGCCGCCGCGCCGGCGTGGGCTGCTGCATCCTGATACCCCCGAACAGACTGGACGCAGTACCACTGCCACGTTGACACTGATCCCGCCCCGTCAATGGCAAGGGAATCCGCACTGGCCATGCACCACTTCAGGAGAACCCTATGTTGAGAACCCTTCGCTCCCTGGCCGTGATGGCCGTCCTGGCCCTGGCCGCCAGCGTGGTATTTGTCCGCGACACCTGTGTGGCCGCCTACACGGCAGCCAAACGCACCGCGGCCTTCGTGTTCGACCTGGGCATGACCCTGGTGGCCACCGAGCCGCAGCCGGCCAGCACTCCGCAGTTCCACCGAATGCAGGAATACCGCCAGCGCCAGGAACGCCGTGAACGCCCGCTGATTGAATCCACGTGGCGCATGTGCCCCAGCGGCTGATCTAGCAGTACCCCAACCCCAAGAGCCCGCCCCGTGCGGGCTTTTTCACGCCCACCCACCAGATACCCCCGGCTCCAATAGTCCGGGCACCCATGCGTCGGCATCATCCGGGCCATGCCAAAACCAGAGAAACGCGACCGGTCGGAGGCTTTCGCCTTAGCATTTGTCTCCAACGGCGGGAACGGGGCTGACGCTGCGAGAAAAGCAGGGTACAGCCCCAACGGTGCCAGCGTGGCTGCTAACCGACTGCTTAGAAATGCTAAGGTCTTGGCGCTCATCGAAGACGAGCAACAAAAGCTCCGCGAAAAGTACCGCCTGACTGCCGCCAACATGCTCCGAAGCCTGGAGCAGGCCATGTTCTTCGACCCGCGCAAGCTGTTCCATGCGGACGGCACCATCAAGGGCATCCACGAACTCGACGAGGACACCGCCATGGCGCTCCAAGCCATCGAGTCCGAGGTGGTGATCAACAAGCGCACCGGCAAGGCCACATTCCATCTGAAGAAGGTCAAGTGGCTGGACCGCAATACCGCACGGGACCAGGCCAACAAGATCCTTGGCACCTACAACGCCGACGCTGCCACTGCCGCCAGCAACCCGGCCGACATCGCCGACGCTGCATTCAAGGACTTCCAGGCATTCAAGTCCAAATTCATGGCCGCTGTTGCGCGGCACAACCCCGGAGTGATCGAGCAATGAAACCCAAGATCCTGGTGGTGGGCGACGTCATGCTCGACCGCTACATCCACGGAGTGGTGGAGCGCATCAGCCCTGAGGCGCCTATCCCGATCCTGCGCCCGACACACATCGAGGACCGGGCCGGCGGCGCCGCCAATGTGGCACTCAACCTGGCCAGTTTGGGCGCCAATGTGGTCCTGGCGTCAGCGGTAGTCTGGGATTCGTCAACCGACGCGCTGCAGACCATTCTGGACCGCGCTGGCGTATCGCTCACCGGCACCGGGATCGAGCGTGCCGACGCAACTAGTTCGGTCAAAGTCCGTTACGTGTCCATGGGCCAGCAGATGTTGCGCATCGACCAGGGAGGCGCGCGACCCGACGGCGATGACATGAAGCGGCTCAATGTTGAGGTCCGCGGCTTGTTGGGGGATATGCGACCAGACGTCCTGGTTCTGTCCGACTACGCCGGCGGGGTGCTCGATGGCGACACCCCACGCCTGATTGCGCACGCCAGGGAGCGCGGCATCCCGGTCTACGTAGACCCCAAGGGCACGGACTGGACCAAGTACCGCGGCGCCACGCTGATCAAGCCCAACGAGATCGAGCTACGCGCCATGGTGGACTGGGCCCCCAATGACGCCTCGGACATGCGAGCCGGCGTCGACATGCTGCTGCATGAGTACGACATCGACTCGATGCTGGTGACCCAAGGCGCCGGCGGCATGACCCTGGTCCACAAGAGCGACCCAAACGCCACAAGCGCCGATTGCCCGTGGTACCACCAGATGGCCAAGAGTGGGCCCGTGGTCGACGTTACCGGAGCCGGGGACACCGTGTTGGCCTGTGTGGTGTACCTGAAGGCCAAGGGTGTGGCATGGCCTGACGTACTCAAATTGGCCGCCACCGGAGCCGCGGCAGTCTGTGCGCGCCATGGGACATCGGTGGTGGCTCCGCAAGACCTCGGATTCATCCTGCGCGAGACCGAGCCAGCATGACCCACCCCAACACCCGCATCGTTTCCGGCGCCCTGGGCGACGCCCACCGCGCTGTCGTGGCCCTGATGGGTAACCAGGCCATGCTCGACACCATCGCCGAGGCTGGGTCGGCACTTGGCGCCGCCCTGAAGTCCGGGAAGCGGGTGTTCTCCTGCGGCAACGGTGGGTCCATGGCCGACGCCATGCACTTCGCCGAGGAGTTGACTGGGCGATATCGCCAGGACCGCCCGCCGCTGGCCGCTACGGCCATCAGCGACCCGACGCACCTGACCTGTGTGGCCAATGACTACGGCTACGAAGCGGTTTTCAGTCGCTACCTACAGGCTCACAGTCGCCCCGGGGACTATCTGCTGGCGATCAGCACCAGCGGCAACAGCATGAGTGTCCTGCGCGCCATCAACACCGCCCACTTTCACGATATGCGAGTCATCGGCTTGAGCGCCAAGGGCTGGCGCGATCCCGTAGAGGTGGACTACGACATCCAGACCGGCCCACCCAACACCACCAGCGACCGCGTGCAGGAGATGCACATCAAGGTCATCCACATCCTGATCGAGCTCGTAGAGCGGGTGGCATTCGGAATCGGCAAATGATCCCAGCACTCTCCAAGGCCGCACTGCACCAGCTGGACCTGCTGCGCCCAGTCCTGCAGGCCGCGCCCTGGGGAGGCATATGCGACCTGTGGGAGATGATCGAGGCCGACTTTGGCATTGCCGGACGCGCCTGGCTGGGCCGCAACGACCGGTATTTCCTGCTGACCCGCATCCTGCACCGGGTCGACGCCTTCCACCCATGGCTCTACGCCCGGTGCCGGGAGGTGGAGGCAGCGCCGGACGGCTATTTGGACCTGTGGGCCCGGGAGCATTACAAGTCCACCATCATCACCTTCGCCGGCATCGTGCAGGAGATCGCCCGCGACCCCGAGATCACCATCGCCATCTTCAGCCACACCAAGCCCGTGGCCAGGAAGTTCCTGAACCAGATCAAGAAGGAGATGGAGAGCAACACCGAGTTGCAGGAGACATTCCCCGAGGTGTTCTGGGCAGATCCCAAGCGCCAGGCGCCGCAGTGGTCCGAGGAAAAGGGCCTGATCGTCCAGCGCAAGACCAACCCCAAGGAGGCCACGCTCGAGGCGCACGGCCTGGTGGACGGCCAGCCGACCGGCGCCCACTTCATGCTGCGCGTGTACGACGACGTGGTGACCCTGGAGAGCGTCAACACGCCAGAGCAGGTCCAGAAGACCACCACCGCATGGGAACTGTCGGACAACCTGGGCGCGCGCGGCGAGAACGGCCTGCTGCGCTCCTGGCACGTGGGCACCCGGTACTCGTTCGCCGATACCTACCAGGTCATCATCGACCGCGGCGCCCTCAAGGTGCGGATCTACGCGGCCACCCACAACGGGTTGATGGACGGCATACCCGTGTTCCTGAGCCCGGCCGCGTGGGTCGACAAGAAGCTCAAGCAGTCCGACGCGGTGATCGCCTGCCAGCAGTTGCAAAACCCTGCCGCCGGCACGCAGGCCATGTTCTCCAAGGACTGGCTCAAGTTCATCGACGTGCGTCCGGCCACGCTCAACGTCTACATCATGTGCGACCCGGCCAACAGCAAGAAGAAGGAGAGCGACAACACCGCCTTCGCTGTCGTGGGTGTGGACGCGGCCGGCAACCGCTACCTGCTGGACGGCTTCAGGCACAAGATGGGATTGAAGGAACGCTGGGAGGCCCTGCGCGGCCTGCGCCGGGTCTGGATGCGCCAACCCGGCGTGCAGATGGTCAAGTGCGGGTACGAGCGGTACGGCATGCAGTCGGACCTAGAGTATTTCGAGCAGGAGATGATCCGCGACAAAGAGGCCTTCGAGATCATCGAGCTCTCCTGGACCAGCGACGGCACCAAGTCCAAGGACGACCGGGTGCAGCGCCTGCAGCCGTGGTTCAAGAGCGGCAGGTTCTACCTTGCAATGGTCTGCCAGCGCCGCGACGAGGCCGGCAACATGGTCCCGTACGAGACCGCCAACCAGAAGAAGGTGCGCGAGGGCGGCCAGGCCTTCCGGATCTTCCAGCCGGTGCGGGCCCGGGACCATGAGGGCAACGTCTACAGCCTCAACCGGGGCTTCCTCGATGAATACCTGACCTACCCATTCAGCGCCAAGAAGGACCTGATCGACGCCGTGTCGCGCATCGAGGACATGGAGCCTGTGCCCCCGGTCGTGATAGACGAGCGCACCTTGGAGCCAGAAACTTCGGTCGATGGCATTTAAGGACTGAACCATGGCAACCCAAGACCCAATGACCGTTGTCAGAACCAGCACCGCGCTGTGGGGCGATGTCGTGCGCGCCGCCCGCGGCGACGAAGTGGAGATGAAGCCCTACGACCCCGCCTACCAGTGGAGCAACGGGCGGGAGATGGTGGAAAAGACACCGTTCTACGCGAGGCCCGCCGATGCACCTTAGCCTGGACGACTTCCGCGCCCGCGCAACGCCTGACCAGTACGTGGAGCCGGACAGCTACGACGCGCTGCCCGTGGCCATCAAGGACATCGTGAGCGCCAAGGAATACGCCTGGCTGTCGGCCGCCGAGAAGATCCGACTGACCCAAGACCTGACCGAACCGGACCCCGAACCATGACCGACGACCAACTGGTTACCGCCGAACCCATCCTGCGCGCCAACGACGAGGTGGTCGCCAAAGAGGTGGCCGAACTGCTGCTGCGCCACTACCCCGGTTATCTGTGGGCGGTCTCGATCGACAGCCGCGCGACCGTGGGGATGCTGGACATCCGCAACCTGAGCCTGTCGGGCAAGTGGGGGTTCCGCTTCCCATTGAAGGAGTATTTCGACGGCCTGAGCACCGCCAAGAAGATCGTGCGCGCCGGCGGGGAACTCCTGGAGCGGTACCGCATGCCCCGGCGCAAGTTCAGCCCCACCGACTACTCGCACATCCCGACCGACCGATTTGGAAACTTCAAGGCCGACCTATGACGACAAACGACCTGCAAGCCACATCCACGACCGCCGGGCATGACTTCCTGGCATTGGCGCGCGATGCATTCACATCGAGCACGACGTTCTTCGATGCCAGCATCCGTTCCGGTGTCGAGGCCAACCTGCGCCAGTTCCAGGGGGTGCACCCGCAGGGCAGCAAGTATTACACCGACGTGTACCGGGCCCGATCCCGCCTGTTTCGCCCCAAGACCCGTACCAGCGTACGCAAGAACGAGGCGGTGGCCAGCGAGGCGTTCTTCAGCACCAATGACGTGGTGGACATCAGCGCCGAGGACGAGGACAACCCGATCCAGCGCGCCAGCGCCGCGGTCAAGAACTCCCTGCTGAACTACCGCCTGCGCAAGTCCATCCCGTGGTTCCAGATCCTGATCGGCGCCTACCAGGACTGCCAGGTGTCCAACGTGTGCATCAGCTACCAATACTGGATGTACAACGCCAAGAAGGGCGTTGACAAGCCCTGCATCGACTTGCGCCCGGTGGAGAACATCCGAATCGACCCCGGCGCCGACTGGGCCGACCCGATCAACTCCAGCCCGTATGTGATCGACATGATCCCAATGCGGGTGATGGACGTCAAATCGCGCATGAAGAACCCCGACCCGACGACTGGGCAGCCGCGCTGGTTCCCGCTGGACGAAGGCGCAATCATGGCGGCCCAGCAATCCTACAGCGACACCACCCGCCAGACCCGGGAGCGCAACCGCACCGACTCGAAGGACCAGAGCAACCAGATCAACGAGTTCGCGATCGTCTGGGTGCACCGGGTGATCATGGAGATCGACGGCGAAGACATGGTCTATTACACCCTCGGGACCCACGCGCTGCTGTCCAACCCCATACCCATCAAGCAGGCCTACTGGCACGGAAAGCGGCCGTATGTCATGGGGACCTGCGTGATCGAGACCCACAAGATCTACCCCGACGGCCCGGTCGCAATCAGCAAGGACGTGCAGGCAGAAATCAACGAGGTCACGAACCAGCGCATCGACAACGTCAAGTTCGCCATGAACAAGCGGTATTTTGTGCGCCGCAACCAGCAGGTAGACATCCGTAGCCTGGTGCGCAACGTGCCATCCAGCGTGACCATGATGAACAACCCGAAAGAGGATGTCATGGTGCAGGAGACCAATGACGTCACGGCCAGCGCCTACCAGGAGCAGGACCGCCTAAACCTGGACTTCGACGACGTCACCGGGTCATTCAGCCAGGCCAGCGTGAACAGCAACCGCAAGTTGAACGAGACCGTGGGCGGCCTGAAGCTGCTGACCAACGACGCCAACCAGATGGGCGCGTACCAACTCAAGACCTTCGTGGAGACCTGGGTCGAGCCGGTGCTCACCCAGTTGCTGCTGCTCGAGCAACACTACGAGACCGACGAACTGGCCCTGCAACTGGCAAGCAAGGAGGCTGCCAAGCTCATGGAACTGGCATCGGGCCAGATGGTGGGGCAGGAACTGATGGACGAACTGCTGGACGCAGAGGTCACGCTGACCGTGAACGTCGGCATAGGAGCCACCAACCCGCAGGACAAGATCAATTCGTTCATGAAGTCCATGGCCAACCTGCGCGAACTTCTGGCAGACGGGGTGCTGGAGAAGTACAACCTGGACGTCTCCGAGGTCATCAAGGAACTGTTCGGCAAACTTGGCTACAAGAACGGTTCGCGGTTCTTCAAGAGCGAAGACGGCCTCACGCCCATGGAAAACTCCATGCGCGCCACCATCCAGGAGCTCCAAGCCAAGCTGTCGCAGAAGGTCGACCCGGCCCTGGTAGATGCCCAGGTGCGCAAGCTGGACGCCGAGGTGGAAAAGCTGGGCGCGCAGATCCCGGCCGAGATCGCCAAGACCTTCAAGACCAACATGGAGGCGTTCTTCGCCACCCTGCAAGGCGCCCAGATGCTGGCCACCGTGCCACAACTGGCACCCAGCGCGGACCGGCTGGCCCAGGCATCGGGCTACCAGAACCCGAACCCGGCCGGCGTGGACCCCAACCTGGTCGCACCCGGCGCACCACTGCCCGAGCTCACGCAAAACGCGGTCAAGGACCCCAGGACCGGCATCGAGTTCACGCCAGGCGGTGCGGTGGCCGGCGACACCACGCCCATGACCCCGATCAGCCCGCAAAGCGCCGCCGAGGGCGCCAACCAGGGCATTGAGACTGCGCGGGCCGACTGATGCGCGACGCCGCAGACGATTCAGCCGCCAAGCGCGAACTGTTCAACGCTCTGGAACTGGGACTGGACGCCCGCCAGTTCCTGGAGTCCAAGATTGGCCAGTACGTCTCCAAGCGGGCCATGGACGAGATGTACGCCGCCACCCAGCAACTCGCCGAGGTCGACCCGTTCGACCACAAGGCGATCGTGCAACTCCAACAGGCCAACAAGGTGGCATCCGCCGCCCTGTCCTGGCTGGCGCAGGCCATCGAGGCCGGCACCCAGGCCGAGGCCACGCTGGTGGCCATGGAATCCACCGACTGATCACCAACCCCAACCCACCAGGAGAGACCATGCCCCGCGACACTGACGACACGACGACCGCCACCGCACACACCCCCACCGAGCAGGAGGTGGCGCAGAACCCCCGCATGCTGGCCATGGACGCCATCCGCGTGCAGCGCGATGGAGACGACGAACAGACCTCCAACAACGCCGCCGACGACCAGCTGGCCCTGCAGACCGAAACTGCGCCGCGGGTGCTGACCGACGGCCTGGACCGGACCATGGTGCGGGTCAAGGTGGACGGTGTCGAGCAGGAGATCCCGGTGGCCGACGTGGTGCGCTCGTACCAGAAAGACGCTGCCGCCCAGGCCCGGCTGAACGAGGCCACGCGGGTGCTCGAGGAGGCCCGGCGCACGGCAGCCGCGGCCACGAAACCCCCGGCTGCAGTGGAACAAGCCGCAGCACCCACGCACACTACGCCCATTCCTGAGCCGGAGACGGTGAAGGGGTTCGTGGAAGCCCTGTTTGAGGGAGACACGGAGAAGGCGGTAGAGGCGTTTGCCAAGCTCGGTCTGAACACAGGGCGCTCCGATGGAGCCACCCTGGACCTGGAGCAGGTTCAAGCGCAACTGACGCCAGCGATCAAGCAGCAACTGATTGACGACAGTGCTCTGGAGAGGTTCGAGAAGGCAAACGCCGATCTGGCGGCCGACCCACACCTTGTGAGCGTGACGAACAACTTCATTCAGGACGCGGTGAACGGTGGAACCCCGTATGCCGAGGCCCTCGAAGTTGGCGCGAAACGCACGCGAGACTGGCTGGCCTCCATTGGAGCAGCGAAGCCCGGCTCTGAGCCCACCGCGAGTGCTCACCAACCATCAAAGCTGGAGCGCAAGGCAGGCATCGACGAGGTGCAGGCCTTGAACAGGACTGCGAACACTACGCAGGACGCGCCGGCGTCGGTATCGAACACGATTGCCGAGATGAAAAAGGCGCGCGGCCAGGGGTAGTCAACCTATCCCGCCTGCCCAGCGTGGTGCCAGCGGTCCCCAACATTGTTTTTTGGGGAACACATCATGGCATCAGGACAAATTTGGGTCACCAACTCGCTGGGCGGGTACATGTATTCGGACAACCTCTCCAAGGTGCTCCGGATGGCAGTGCAGCCCATGGTCAAGTTCCGCCAGTTCGCGGACATCAAGGACGCCGCCTTGCAAGAAAAAAAGAAGGGCGACGCATTCCACTGGGACGTTTTCTCGGACGTGGCAACCCGCGGCACGACGCTGACGGAAACCTCCACGATGCCCGAGACCAACTTCACGATCACCCAGGGCACCATGACGATCACCGAATACGGCAATTCCGTGCCGTACACGGGCAAGCTGGACGACCTGTCCGCGCTGCCGGTGAAGGAGATCATCAACAAGGTCCTGAAGAACGACGCGAAGAAGGTGTTCGACATCGCGGCCTTCAACCAGTTCAACGCGTGCAAGCTGCGCGTGGTGCCGGCCACCTCTGGCACGTCCACCGACGCGATCACGCTGACCACCAACGGCACGGCAACCGGCACCAACCAGGTCGCGCTGGGCAAGGGCCACGTGAAGGCGATCGTCGACCTGATGAAGGAGCGGAACATTCCGCCCTACATGAAGGACGACTACATCAGCCTGAGCCACCCGTCGACCTTCCGCACGTTCAAGAACGAACTGGAGTCCGTGCATCAGTACACCGATGCGGGCTTCCAGATGATCCTGAACGGCGAGATCGGCCGCTACGAGAACACCCGGTTCGTCGAGCAGACCAGCATCCCCAAGGGCGGTGCGGCCGACAGCACGACCTTCGCACCGCAGACCGACACGGCGGATCTGTGGGACGGAGGCGACTCGAGCTGGGCCTTCTTCTTCGGCGACGACACCGTCGCCGAGGGCATCGTGATCCCCGAGGAAATGCGCGGGAAGATCCCCACCGACTTCGGTCGCAGCCGTGGCATTGCCTGGTACTACATGGGCGGCTTCGGCCTGGTCCATGCCCTGGGCAACAACAACGACCGCATCGTCAAGTGGGACAGCGCCAGCTGATGGCCCTACCGCCCTGGCCATAAGCCGGGGCGGGTTCTGAAACACCCTCGTTCACTTCAAGGAGCCCATCATGGCCTACGATACCCCCAACCACACCATCCGCCGCGAGTATTCGGCGACCACTGTTGCCGGCGCCACCACCGAGTCGCTGACATCGAAGTTCCGCTCGTTCCAGAAGATCCGCCTGAAGAAAGCGCATGCCGTTGCCATCGTCGCTGGCACGGCTACCACGCACGGCTTCACCATCAAGGTCGGCACGACCTCGGTGGGCGCGATCTCGCTGGGCACCAGCGCGGCCGGCTCGATCGCATCGAGCGCCGCACTGAATGTGGAAGTGGCATCCATGACGCAGATCTCGGCCACGTCGCTTGCGGATGCCACCGGCGTCTCGGGCATCGTCTACGAGTACGAAGTCCTACCGGACGCTGTGCAGTCCTGATACCCCCGCACTGCGTTGCACCTCCAAAAAGCCGGGCCTACTATGGGCCCGGCTTTTTTCATTCACACCACTGAAGGAGTGCGACCATGGACGGCAGCAAAGGAAACCCGGGCGGCATGTACCGGCCCAACGGCAAATTGCAGGGCGACACCAGCGCCATGCCCAGCAAGGGCACCGGCACCGCGGTGACCGACACCTACGGCGCAGACCTTGGGCAGGACTCCTGCAACTGCATCGAGGAAAACATCTCGCGCTCCACGCGCTCCGACGGCATGGAGGCTGCGTAACCATCATGGCAGCCACACTCGACCACAAGCGCCCCTACGGCACCATCCATGGCGGCACCGGTGCCAACCGGGCCCGCTTCGAGCAGGACGGCAAGGAGTTCGACGGCACCGGGCGCGAGATCGTGCGCGCGACCGTCGCAAAGGCACCAGCTGCGCCCAGCGAGACCACCGCCGCGAAGGTCACAGCCGTCAACGTCGCCAAGGATGCCCAGGGCAACCTGTTCCTGAACGGCGAGATCCTGGACACCGAGGACATGACAGTGGAGGCCATGCGCGCGCTGGCCAAGGACATGGGCCTGGAACTGCACAAGCTGGTCGGCAAGCCCAAGGCACTGGCCGCCATCATGGCAGCCGCCGGCCCTGCGGATCAACTTGCTGCGCAACTGGGCGAGTGACATGCCACTCGACCGCAGCCGTCCCTATGGGACAACCCACGGCGGGGCCTCCTACGCCTTCGAGCAGGACGGCAAGTTCTACGACATCAACGGCAACGACCCGGAGAACCCCATCTCGCTGGTGGGCGCTGGCGCGATCGAGGACTTGTGCCTTATCGCGTCCGCGGCGCCGGCCGGATGCTTCGTCGAATTTGGCGTGTACCAGGGCGGAACCGCATGGCACCTCGCCAAGATCGCCCGCCAGCAGGATCGCCCGCTGTACCTCTACGACACATTCACGGGCATTCCGTGCAAGGCCGACATCGACTCGCACCAGATTGGCGACTTCAACGACACCACGCTGGCACAGGTGCAGCGCGCCATCCCAGACGCCATCTACTGCGTGGGGACATTCCCGGAGACCCTGGTGGACATGCCGCCCATTGCCTTCGTGCACGTGGATGCGGACCAGTACCAGAGCCTGAAGGACGCAATCCGACTGTTCGTGCCGCGCATGGTCAAGGGCGCCAGCATCGTGTTCGACGACTACAAGTGTCTGGCCGGTGCAGACCAGGCGATTGCCGAGTGGGAGGACGAACTGGGCTACAAGATCGCCGAGACGAGGTGCCAGAAAGGCTGGTGGACAAAGCCATGACATGGAACATCGACGACCCGCAGGGGGGTGAATCCCTGAAATGCCGCTGGGACGTGGTGCCCTACATCCGGGGCAAGGGCATCGACATCGGCTGCGGGCCGACCAAGGTGATGCCCCACGTCATCGGCATCGACAGCCTGAAGGATGTCACCCTGTTCGGCGTGGAGATGAAGCCCGATCTGGTGTGCGAGGATGCCACCAAGCTGGCCATCCCCGACGCCGATCTGGACTTTGCTTTTTCATCCCATCTCATCGAACATCTTGAAAACCCACAAACTGCCCTGCATGAATGGTGGCGCTGCATCAAAGTCGGCGGCCACCTTGTTCTGTACTGGCCGGACCCGGATGAATATCCGAGAGTCGGTCAGCCAGGGGCCAACCCCGACCACAAGGGCGACTATTACCCTGACGACATGATCGCCATGATGGAACAAGTTGGTAGTTGGGACCTTATGGTGAATCAACGGCGCAATGCCGGCATGGAATATTCTGTGTTGCAGGTCTACAAAAAGATGAGGGGGTAGGCCGTGTCCAAGTGCAAATCACCAGATCGACAAGTTATCGTGTACTCGCTGTGCTCGAGCAATGACGGTGCCGTGCGTTACATCGGGCAGACCACGCAGCCGTTGAAGCGAAGGCTTATGGCGCATTTGAATCGCGCGAAGCACACACAGGACAGGCACTTGTGTTGCTGGATTCGTCGCCAGATCGAAGACGGCCACACCATAAAAATGGCTGTCGTGGTGGAAAACGCTGTATGGGACGTAGACGAAATGCGTGTCATCGCCGAGCACCGTGCGGCTGGGCATAGGCTGGTCAATGCTACGACCGGCGGGCAGGGAACATATGGTGACGCCCACCCGAAAGGCGGCAAAGGAAAGAAGAAGCCAGAAGGTTTCGGCGCCAAAGTGTCGGCAGCGCGCAAAGGCATCCCCGGTACGCCTTGGACCGAGGAACACCGTATGCGGCACGCTGAGAGCAAGCGAGGGGTTTCATTGGCGCCTGAGCATGCTCAGAAGATCGCTGCCGCGTTGTCTGGAAAGGGAAAATCAGAAGCTCATCGAGCCGCCCTTAGTCGCGGTAGGCAAGGTCGGGCGCTGACTCTCTCGCCGGAGCAAGAGACAAAGCGGGTGCTGAATGCGGCTGCAGCGTCTTCGCGCCCGGATGTAAGGGCCAAGCGCAGCGCAACGATGAAACAAACATTGGCGCTCAAGCGCGCCGCAAAAAACCAAGGCTTGTATGCAGCACCTGCACTCGTGGCGTAACCCCCCAACAGAGGGCAAAACCGTCTGTGTGGTCCGCTACGCCGGTGGGATCGGCGACATGATCCAGGCCAGCGGCATCCTGCCCGAGCTCAAGCGCATGGGCTACCACGTCACCCTGATGACGACCCCACGTGGCCAGGAACTGCTGCAGCACGACCCGCACATCGACGACTGGGTGGTCCAGGACAACGACGAGGTGCCCAACCACCTGTTGGCCGAATACTGGGCGGTCTGGGAAAAGAAGTACGACCGCTTCATCAACCTGTGCGAATCGGTTGAGGGCACGCTCCTGGCCATCCCGGGCCGGGCCAACCACAAATGGCCAGTCAACCTGCGCCGCTCGATGCTCAACCAGAACTACGGCGAGTTCGTGGCCCGCATCGCTGATGTGGAGTACCGCAGCGAGGCGTGCTTCTACCCGGAACACTCCGAGTCACGCGAGGCCGATCGCTTCGTGCACAACCTGCGCCGCGGCAAGCCCGTGTTCTCCATCATGTGGGCCCTGGCCGGCTCCAGCGTGCACAAGGCCTACCCGCACATGGACGACGTCATTGCCAACGTGCTGGCGGCCATGCCCGAGGCTGCGGTGGTGTTTGTTGGCGACGAGGTGTGCCAGATCCTCGAGGCCGGCTGGGAGGACAACCCACGGGTGCATAGGCGCAGCGGCAAGACCACCATCCGCCAGGACATGGCGCTGGCCCAGAAGATGGCATGCGTGGTGGGGCCAGAAACAGGCCTGATGAATGCCGTGGCCTTCGAGCCCATGGCCAAGGTCGTGATGCTCTCGCACAGCAGCCGCGACAACCTCACCAAGCACTGGCTCAACACCATCGCACTGACGGCCCAGGGCGCCCCGTGCGCGCCTTGTCACCAGCTGCACTACGGCTGGGACCACTGCCATGAGGAGCCCACCACCGGCACCGCCATGTGCCAGTACACCATCTCACCGCGCATGGTGTTCGACTCCATCGCGCAGGCCTACGCCCTTTGGAAGGATCGCCGACCATGAACCTCAACACCCTGATCACCACGGCCGCCACCCGGGCCGATGACCTGGTCGACGGCAAGCTGTGGAGCCGCGCGGAGTGGATCGAGTACGCCAACGACGCCCAGGACGAGGCCTGCCGGCGTGCGCGCCTCTTGGTGGACTCCACCACCGCGGCCGTGTGCTCCATCACCCTGGTAAGTGGCACGGCCACATACGACCTGCACGACTCCATCATCTTCGTGCGCCGCGCCCGGTTGCTGCGGGTGTCCGACGGCGTTGCGCTCAACCTGCTGCGCCGCGCGCATTCCGCGGACCTGGACCGGAATGTGGGGCCGCAGTGGCAGGAGGAGGACGGGCAACCCCGGTGTTACGTGCCCGATCTGGATGACCACAAGCTGCGCCCCTACC
>OFRO01000397.1_pt1 | contig 15981 bp, 18 predicted proteins | sample 1543091 | NCBI WGS metagenome assembly OFRO01 (sample SAMN07774217, study PRJEB24372) | wastewater metagenome | isolation source: Exp Tend NO 10WW | collected 2016-02
ACGAGCGAGTGGGCACCCCATTCATCGTCTTCCTCTTGAAAGGGACCAAGGTCTTTTTTCAATAATAGATTGTTCTCAAGCTCATGTCTGATATTCATCATGTGTTGCTTTGCTTGTGCCTTTGTCTGTCCAAAGAGAACGACGAATTTCTTCTCTTGTTTCCCGAGAATTGCCCACAGCGAATACGCCGTACTGATGATGGTCGACTTGCCGGATCCACGGAAAGCACAGAGATAGAGATTCTCCGTGGCACTATTTTGTAGATAATGCATGATCTCTTTCTGAAAGTCTGCTGTCTCGTATTTCACATAATGAGCAAAGTAGAAGTGAAAGAATAAAAGGAAGTTATCTTTGGTGATTGCAGTGCGAACAAGGCGATCCTTGATCATTATGTTGAAGAGTTTTTTGTCGATGAAATGTTTCATGATGATGTTTTTTTAATGTTTTTAATAGAGTTCGATGTTGTCAGTGCTGCGAGCTTGAGTGCCTCACGGACGGCTTTTGCTTGTGATGGCGAGAGTTGCTCGTCTTCCTCTTTCGTCGTGATCTCAAGCTTGTTTTTGTAGTTGTTGTTTCGATGACGGAGCCAGAAGCTCAGTGCGGGGAAGCTCTTCTCCTTGATGAGGGTCAACAGCTGTGTCTCGCTCATGTCTGAGACGAGTGCGACACCTTCTGCGAGCGCAGTATCCATTTTCTTTAGGAAAACTTTATCTTCCTTTCTCCAGCGATACACACTATTGCGTGAGATATCTGTTTTCTCGCATGCAACTTGCACTATTGGCACTTTGGCGAGTTCGGTGAAGAAGCTGTCTTGGAGTTTATTTTTCTTCATAGTAGTTGTGAGTGATGACTGCTTTGCGACCAGTGAGCTTCTCATATCGTTTGATTGCGAGATCGCAGAATATTTCTTCAATTTCAAGTGAATAGACCTTGCGCCCCAACTGATCCGCGCAGATCATCGTACTTGCCGATCCTGAGAATGCGTCATAGATAATGTCGCCGGGCTTCGTGCATCGCATGATGAACTTGTGATGTAATTCAGGGTTCTTGCTCGTAGGATGTTCCATCTGGTTGGATGGCAATCGTTTCGTTGCCCAAATATTCGAAATGTCCTCGAGGAGTTGGTTGCCAGTACCACAATCCTTGTTTTGGATCTCATTGAGATTTTTAACGAGGTCTGAAAGGTACGGCGATCCTTTTGTGCCATATACACAGAACTCGGTGCATTTGTTGAATGCCACTGTAGGAATGGGTGAGGAGTTGTTCTTGATCCATATGTTGAGTCGGCGATTCTTGATCCCGAGCTCCATATAGAGTGTCTGGAATACCCACACCCATGCTTCATCACACCAAAAGGCGACATGAGTGTCATTGATCGATACAGACAATGCGGCTTGCATGACACTTCTGATGAACTTCACATATTCCTCAGGAGACTTATTGTCATCAGTCTTTCCACCATAGTTTCGCTTGTTGCCAACCCCCTTGTCATAACTGAGATTTATGTTGAACGGTGGGTCGCTATAGATCGCTGTTGCTCTCTCATCTCTGAAAAGTGCTTGTACTGCATTGCTATCTGTCGAGCTCGCACACAAGAGCTTATGACCGCCCATGACGATGAGGTCTCCTTTCTTTGTATTAGGTTTCTTGATTGCCTTTAATTCCTTTTCGACATTGAAATCGTCATCCTGGGTGTCACTATCTTCATCCCAGAACTTCGTCAATTCGATTTGGTCAAAGCCGATATCAAAAAGCATGTCGAGGTTGAATGATTTAAGTTTTGTAAAGTCCCAACTGCCATCGTTTAGATTGCTCTCAAGAGCGATTTTCTTTCGTTCATCTTCAGTGAGCTTGCGGTTAGGGACGAGCACGGTGACATCCTCGACATGGAGATACTCCAATGCATCCTTACGTTGATTTCCTGAGAGAATCGTGTCGTCCGTATCGATGACAAGGACGGCATGGAAGCCTCGTTCTTTGATGCGCGAGACGAGTTTTAAGAAGGCTGATTTTTGCAGTATTCTGGGATTTTTGTCCCATTGGTGAAGGCTTGCTACTTTGCGTACTTCCGTGCGCCATGTAAGTTGTTGCTTTTTCATATTATTTTTTGTTGTTAGTGTTAATCTTCATTCCTGCGATTTGCAAGAACATTTGTACTTCTTTTGCGGTACCTTCATTCACCGCTCTGTTATATAGACCGTCGATGACTTCGGGGATGCGTTCTTTGACCCATTCACCAACAGCGGCTTGGACAAGTGCCCAAAAATTAGGGTGCCGTTTCCAGTCAGTCAGCGTGTCTTCGCAGACTCCGATTGCTGCTGCAAATTCCTTCTGTGTTTTGTGTTCACGAGAATCTCGTGGAGTGCCAAACCATATAGTGAATTTGATGAATTCCGTTACTCGCTGGATCTCAGGTATTGCTACGTGATAATCGGAGTGGATCGGAGAGATGATTTTTGTTTGCATATCTTATTACTAACTAATTAATAAGATGTATAGAAATTGGCACTAAAAAAGCCCATTCCACACACAAAATGATGAGGGTCGAACCTCAGATCATTTTTTGCGCGGAACAGGCATGGCTTGGAGGCGATACGATGTTCTACTTTTTACTACGCAGAAACTAACTCTTGTATTTTATTCTTCATTTTTTTCTTTTGCAAGCCCTCTGATAGCCCGTTTGCCATTTTTGCTCTTCATAAATTCGATAGTGTCTTTGCCGACCAGTATGGGTATTCCTTCGCTAGGGAGCTCAATTAATATTTTAAATCCTTTTGCTTCCTCTTCTTGAACCATCTTTACGAAGTCGGGATCCATTTTTAAGAGATCAAGCACATATGCTTTTTTGTCAGAAATTTTAGTCTTTTCGATATGCGAATAGATTCGATCGGGCTCATTAGTTTCAAACGACATTCGCACCTTTTTGCCAACTGATGGGGTAGGTCTTTTGGGTGTAGCATGTAGTTGAATATCCGTAATGTGGATGATTTTATACTTTTGCCCCTTTTTACCTTCAAAAGATTTAATTTCTAAGCTGTATTCCATACCAAGAGATTATCATAAATTTTACGTAAAAATGATAGAATCGGCACATGTCATCTCTTGGCCCTACAATTATTTTTGACAAATCCCTACTTCAGTCACTCAGTGAAGACGAGTCTATTTGGCTTGATGCTTTCTACCACACGATTTTGACGCCCTTATTTTACGTTGAAACACTCGCTGACTTATCAAAGGAAGGCGAAACAAGGTCGCCTGAAGACACTGTTCGGATGATTACTAGTAAAGTACCAGAGATGAGTTCAAGTCCAAACACTCACCACAGAGAGCTCTGTATCGGAAATCTCCTTGGCTATGATGTCAGCTCATCACGCCGTCCAATTCTTACTGGTGGAAAATCATACATTTTAAATAGCAAAAGAGGTGTCGTGTTTGACGAACATCCAGAGATGCAGGCATTTCAAAGGTGGCAAAAACAAGAATTTGATGAGATCGAAAGAGGCATTGCGTCGCTGTGGCGTAAATTACTGGCAGAATTTGATTATGATTACTATATTGCTGCAATTGAGGGAATACTTGGTACTGATTTCAAAAAACCAAAATCTCTTGAGGAAGCATTCGATATGGCTTCAAAAATAGTGAACGGTCAGGGTCACAGGTATAAGGCCTTTATACTTTTGAGAGATCTGGTGAATATCAACAGTGAAGCTTTTAAAAAGATTATTGGTATGTGGAACAGAAAGGACATGGTACCCATAATTGATTTTGCTCCCTACGCTGCCCATGTCTTGAGGGTGGATATATTTTATATATTGTCGACAAGTTCAGGATTAATTTCTCGCGAAAGAAAAAGCAATCGTGCTGACATTGCCTATCTTTATTATTTACCGTTTACCAACATCTTTACCTCGGGAGATAAATTGCATAAAAGAGTGGTGCCTATGTTTCTCGACCCAGACCAGAGATTCATCTACGGGCCTGATCTTAAAGATGATCTGAAAAACTTAGATGAACACTTTTTCGAGTCAAAAACCGATGAAGAAAAGCAGGCTGGTGTGTATGGCTTTGCATGGTACCCACCTGACAACGATAGATTTTTAACCACGAGAATGTGGGATAATTTGAGACCCAAATGGAGATTGAGTGATAATCCGGCAAAGGTTGGCAAACAACCAAAGATGGACATCCCAGACGGTCTTAAAGATCACATTAAAAAAGCCTATAGTGAAATAAAAAAACAAGAAGGAAAACCACTTCCTCCAGAATTTGATTTGGAGGATGCAAATGATGTCATCATAAAAAGACAGGTTCGTGGCAGAAAAGGGAGATGGCAATTGTTTTCTGATGAGATGTTAAACTCTAAGGAAAGATTATTTGGAGATGATCTAGAGGGATAGTATTTATGAACCACCTTAACTTAATTATAGAATACAGAAAATAAGAATGCCTAATGAAAATAAAAATTTAATACTACTTACTGGCGCTGGCTTCACACGGAACTTCGGTGGCTTTCTTGCGCGCGAAATGTGGTCAAAAATCTTTAATAATCCAATTGTTCAATCTAATAAACAAGCGCGAGAGCTACTTTTGAATGATTTCGATTTTGAATCAGTTTATTCTGCAAAAATGGGCGGTGGCGAGGATACAATAAAAGTTATAAGAGATGCTGTAGAGGCGGCATACAAAGACCTAGATGATACTGTCAGAGATTGGACTTTTAACAATAGTAATCCAAGTGGTCTCAATATCTATGGATTAGGTGACCTTATCGCTCTTATTTCTCAAAAAGGATCCGATCAAGGATGTTTCTTTACTCTAAACCAAGACCTGTACATGGAAAGAAAAAGAGGTTTCAAATCACCTGGCGTACTTTATCAATCAATGGATCCTGTAACCTCGGTGCGTCTTCCGAAGGAGGAAGAGATGGGATCTATAAAAGCAACCCTCAATAATGCGAGCTATATAAAACTCCACGGGTCGTATGGATGGATATCTTCATATGGCGGGAATCAAATGATCATTGGTAAAAATAAAGCAGAGGATATTAATCGCGAACCGTTGCTTAGGTGGTATATGGAATTATTTGAAAATGCTGTATATGAAGGTAATAAAAAGATTCTTATCATTGGGTACGGCTTCAGAGATGATCATATTAACGATATTCTCCTAAAAGGAGTACAAGAACACGGTTTGTCACTGTATGTGATAAATCCAACTGATCCTGAAGCATTTAAAAACATATTAGAGGGTCGCCCCGCGCACAGTGGTAGTTGGGAAGTCTCGAGACATTTTCCTATATGGAAAGGTGTTAAAGGGTATTTTCCATATTCTTTGAGAGAAATCTATCCTCCTGATCAAAGCGTTACAACGATGGCTACAGAAATCAAGAGGTCTTTGGAAGGGTAAAGTTACACTAGGCTGTAACTTTAATCACCTCATTCCGTGTAACTTTTGTCACTTTTTGATGCGCTCGAGACGCGTCGATTTGGTATACTGAAATTTGACCACCCGTCCTTACAGGGCTTGTCCGCCCTTGGTTCTAATACGAGACGGCCCGCAATTTTGGAATCAGGGTACTATCTAAAACTCGGAACGGTTTTGGGTATATAATAGAGATATGATGAAAAGGGTACTCATCTCTTTTGCGCTTCTCGGATATATCAGCCTTGCGCTGTTTGGAGTATTCGCTATGGGGCAGGTGCATCACCATGCAATGGGTACTGGAGATAACTGCCCGTTTCTTTTGGGGGAGCAAGCGATTTGCACGATGAGCCTAACCGATCATGTAAGTGCATGGCAGAGCTTGTTTGTAAGTACTATTGAACTTATGGTGACCCTGACGGTCGTTGGTTGTTGCGTATTATTTTATTTCTTTTTGCGCACACAAAATGTTTCGCCTCCTCGGTGGTATACAAAACCTGCGTATGAACAATTTATGACAACGTTATTTTCAAATGGCATATTGCATTCGAAAGCATTTTAAAACTGTGTCAGGTATTTTCTTCTGTACGTAATTATTAAATTTCTAAAATAACACCTATGACAATGACACACTATATGGAACTTTTGGCTACGAATCAGCCATGGAACCTCATCTTATTCATGGTAATTCCGGTTGTGCTCGCAGAAACAATTGCTGTTACGGAGCTCTATCTCTTGTTTACCAGAAATATGCACGGTTTGGCACGCAAGATTAATCGATTCGCAGGAATATTTGTCGGCATATATTTTACTGGCGTATTCTTTTATCTCTCAAAGAACGCGCTTATTCCATTAACCACTATGGGGCAGTGGCGAGGAGTTGCTGATATTATTGCCGTATGTTCGTACCTTCTCGGCGTCATACCGCTTGCGGGGATTGCACTTCTCGAACTCGGGATTATCGGTAAGCACAGAGATGAGATGGGGAAGTTGAAACTGCACGCTGTATTTGTAGGACTATTCTTGATCATCGCTCACATCGCAATGATATTCGGTATGGTGAATCCTGAAGTGTTCGGGTATGCACCACATGCAATGATGCAAATGTAATATTGTTTCCAAACAAACAACGCTAATGATGTTTGCAAAAGGTGCCTTTAAGGCACCTTTTGACTTTTATTTATTTTCTGGTATAGTGAAGAAAAACAAATGTTATGTTAACAAAAAGAAATATCTTCGCGCTTTTACTTGTAGGCTTCCTCTGTATTTTTATTGCTTATATCAATAGTATACAAGGGGATTTTTCACAAACTTCGAAACAGGAATCTCTGGCAGTAGTTACACCTATTGTTACTCAGAAAAGTACCAAGGTCGTACCTCGCGAACCTGACTATGAAGAAGTTCGTATACCTACATTTACTGATACGCTCGATGAATTTTTTACAAGTACATTTAGATTTCACAACGCACGGTCTGTATACGATTCAATAACAGGGTGGGACTTTGCGGACGATACGTCGTATCGGATTGTTATTACCGCAGGTATTGCGGATACAGTCTCATGGATTTTGTATACAGTTCGCTCAGCAAAACCAGATAGTCTCGATTTCCCTGGAACAAGAGTACATATTGATACCGACACGATGCCAGGGTTTTTTGTTGCGCTGAGGGAATACCCCAAGGTCGCTCAAAAATTCGCCGCTAATCCTATTGTTGATTATGAATTTAAGGTATTCAAGTATCTTGAAAGGGATAGTCTCTGGACTACTGATACCTCGAGTTTGAGGTCTGTATATCTATTACAGAAACTTGCGCGGAAAAAATGATCTAAATCCCTCTGTTTACAGAGGGATTTTTTATTTCTCTCATTATGTCGGGAGAGATTTATGTATTCGCATATCCGTGTGCGAGTGCGATACAAATAATTTTGCGTGCACCTGCTTCGAGAAGCGCACGCTTTGCTTCAGTAAAGGTGGCGCCTGTCGTCGTCACGTCGTCGATCACAATATACAGTTGTGCTGGATCGAGCACACGAATTGCTTTCATCGTATGACGAACATTTTTCAGTCGAGCGGTTCGATTCAGTCGAGCCTGGGGGAGTGTGAAGATTGTTTTCTCAAGAATGGAGGATACGATAGTTCCGGGTAATTCTTTGTGTATCCACCTTGCAAGAAGTTCGCTCTGATTGAAGCCACGTTCTGTGCGTTTTTTGTGATGCTCTGGGATAGGCACCAGTACGATATGTTCATCTTGAGTACTGTGTAGTGTGTCCGCTATATATGCCACTATATACGGGAGTCCTGCACGCATGAGTGCATGGCCGAGCTCTCCGTGTCGACGGTACTTGAGATTCTTAATTGCAGTTCTGACAATACTTGCGCCGTAGTCAAATACTGCATAGGTTCCTTTTGGGAGCATGACCGCAAGTGGAATACGAGCCGTGCATTTATGACAAAGCGCAGTACCCGGAGTACCGCACTTGTGGCAGTGTTCGGGGAACAGAAGACGAATCAGTCGATTGAGCATACAAAATCCTCAAAATGCTTTATACTAGTCCTATATGGACAGTATACTCAGTGGAATCAAAACCGCATTGTCAGGTCTTTTGGGAAATAAGCAGGATAACGTTGCGGTTGGTATCGATATCGGTACCTCATCTATCAAGGTTGTAGAGCTCAAACGAGAAGATGGGCGGGCGGTACTTTCGACGTACGGTGCGCTTTCGCTTGGACAATACAAAGAGGGTGGGAGTATCGGGCAGGTTACAAATCTTGATGCGGAGACGCTCGCACGGGCACTGCGCGATGTACTCAAGGAAACAAATATCACAAATACAAACGTTGTCATCGGTATTCCATCGGTTGCATGTATTATTTTTATCTTACAACTTCCAGCAGAGATCGATGAGGCGACACTCGGGACCGTGATCCCAAATGAATCGCGCAAATTTATCCCGGTCCCGATTACCGATGTGTCACTTGATTGGTACGTTATTCCTCGTCGAGAAGATTCAGGAATTGAGAGTCGCGTCGTGTCTGAAAGTGGTGGTGAAGCAAAGATCTCAGTGCTTGTAGTTGCAACGCTGAACGAAACTCTTGCAAAGTACACTGAACTTTTGCAAAAAGCGGCACTTCCAATGGAAACACTCGAAATTGAAATCTTCAGCCATATTCGTAGTGTACTCACGCGAGAACTGTTCCCCGTTCTTATCGTCGATATCGGCGCCTCAAAGACCAAGCTCACCATTGTTGAACATGGAATCGTCGAAACATTTCGTCTCGTTAATCGTGGGAGTCAGGATATGACACTTTCTATTGCGCATTCACTCGAAGCATCGTTTGAAAAAGCAGAAGCAATCAAAAAAGAAAACGGCTTGATTGAAAATCCTGAACATCCACACGTCGCTGATATCATCAAAACACAATTGGTTGATATTTTCCAAGAAGCAAACGCAAATATTCTTGCGTACGAGAAGCGATATAACAAAAATATTGGCAAAATTATTTTTACCGGTGGCGGGGCAATGACTCGTGGATTGCTCGAGTACGCAAAGCAGAGTTTTGCGGCGGAACTCGTCATCGCTGATCCATTTGTGAAAGTAGAATCTCCAGTCTTTCTCTCAGGAGTACTCAAAACAACAGGACCAGAATTTTCTGTTGCACTTGGACTTGCACTCAAAAAGTTTCAGTAATCCACTGATGCATGGTTTTTTCCTTGCATGAGGCGTGTAGAACCAGGTATACTTGACAATAACAATGGAACCCGTCATGCCGACATCGTTTATACCGAAGCGACCAGTAAGTAGCGAACCGGTCGCACCGAAACAATCAAGCCGCGTGGTGGGGTTACTTTCTCTTTTTGCAGTTGTTGTTGCGATTACAACCGTCGTCGCGTTTATTGGTGTATATCTCTATGGCAAACAGCTCGAGTCGCAAAAAGTCAGCGTGCAGAAATCAATCAATGATGCGAAGAATGGTATCGGGACAGAATTTTTGGCAGACATGAAGCGATTGAACGCTCGCATCGATGGGGTGAAACTATTGCTCGCTAATCATGTGGTCGTCTCTCCTATATTTACCGCGCTCCAAGATACGACACTGCGTTCTGTACAATACAAGAGCTTTGGGTACGCCCTTGTCGTAGATCCCACGACAAAAGTTCCTATGGTACAGGTCACACTTACAGGGAGTGCAAAGAGTTACGCTACGATCGCGCTTCAATCGGACGCATTTACTGAAAGTGCACTTATTAAAAATCCTGTATTTTCGAATCTCACCGTTGACGACAAAACAAATGCCGTCAATTTCAAACTCGTATTTGATGTGACTCCGAGTGATCTTTCATACGAGACATTTATCAAATCTGTATCTGCGTCCGCAACAACATTATGAAATACCTTTTTTCACTACTTCTCATAGCTGCGTCGATCACGGTATTTGTCGTGTTGATTCGACCAAAATATCAAGCGCTCCAGATCGCAAAGCAGGCAGTAATAGCTTCAAGTGGAAGTCTTGATACTGCTGCAACATTGGCAAAATCTCGCGAAGCGTTGATTGCTACGTATAATAGTATCCCGAAGGCAGATCTCGATAACCTCAAGACACTACTTCCTGATAGTGTGAACAATATTCGTTTGATTATCCAGATTAACTCACTCGCAACAAAAAATGGTCTTTCGCTTTTGCGCAATGTTGACTATCAGGCAGCAATACAAGATCCGACTACTCAAGATAATCCAGATATCGTGAAGCGTCCGTACGGGGAATTTTCTATATCATTCCAAACGAGCGGGCAATATAAGAATTTTTTGGCATTCCTCTCTGATCTTGAGCAAAACCTTCGTCTTGTTGATGTAACAAAGGTTGAATTCAGCGCCACTGACCAGACGCAAGCACTTGCAGGGAGTACGACCTTCAAAGTGACATTAAAAACCTATTGGTTGAAACAATAAGTATGAGTAAAAAAATCAAAACATTTGCTATCGTTGCTCTCATCCTCGCGGTTATTATTGCGGTAAGTGCATATGTTGCGGGAAGTGGTACCGCAAAGACATCTTCTTCTCCTCGTACGCTTACTTCATCAACCGGATCTAAAGCAGCAGGTGTTTCGACTGGGGTAATCACTCCAACACAACAAAACGATTTCTCAACACTGCTTTCAACAGTGAAGGGGATTGCTATTGACACATCAGTTTTTGAAAATCCTGCATATAAGGCACTCCGTGATTATCCAATTGCACTTGGTATCGATACTGTCGGTCGACCAAACCCATTTGCACCGATTGGTTACGACATTGCGGATGCTCCTGTCGCAAAACAAGTACAATTTGAAACATTGCAACCAAGCAAGATAAAAAGTACGAGCGCTGAGTTTGCCGCACAGGCAATACTCTCTGATACAACACAGACCAATGTTGTGTTTGAGTATGGACTTAACGATACGTTTGGGAATGCTACTCCTCCGATACCTGTCACCAAAAATGGCGCAGTGCTTTACACCGCAAAAGGACTTACTCCAGGGACCACTTACAGTGTTCGCGCAGTACTTGCGCAAGGGTCGAATATTACCACCGGTAACACAATGGTCTTTACTACGACAGGCACCGCACCAAAACCATAAGAGCCTATAATGTTTCTTGATTATCTTCTTTCTCAAAACATAATTACAGAGATACAGTACAATCGAGTTATTGCAACACTCGATAGTGAATTTGGTGGCAATACCACCCAAGCAATTCTTGCAACCGGTGTTTCTGAAGAGACGCTGACTACCGCAAAAGCAAGCTTTTATAAAATTCCATACCAAAAGATTAATCCGAAAGATGTTTCATATGAAGTATTGAAATATATTGAGGAAAGTGCCGCTCAGCACTACAAATTTGTACCGATCAGTGTCGCTGATGGAGTACTTTCAATCGGGGTTACGGAACCTGAGAACATTGAAGGCATGAATGCACTGCAGTTCATCTCATCGAAACTTGATGTACCGTTCAAAATTTTTCTTATTTCAAACAGTGATTTTCTCGCAGTACTCGAAAATTATAAAGCACTCTCATCAGAGGTTGATAAGGCGGTGACCGATCTCAACGATGAGCTTGAACTTGCAAACAAAGATGTCAAAGGTGGCTCTATGGTGCTTGCAAAAACAGGTGCGCAGGACAAGAAGCTCCTTGTTGAAGATGCGCCAATCATCAAGATCGTTGCTGTGATTATCAATCACGCAGTCGAAGGAAGCGCTTCTGATATCCACATTGAAAATAGTGGGGAAGCGGTAAAGGTTCGATATCGCGTCGATGGTATTTTACACACAACACTTGTTTTACCGCTCAATACATTTGATGGGATCATTGCGCGTATCAAGATTCTGTCCAAGTTGCGACTCGATGAAAAGCGCAAGCCACAAGACGGATCTTTTTCTACAATGATTGAAGGGAGAAAGATTGAGTTTCGTGTTTCAACCTTCCCTGCATATTTCGGTGAAAAGATCGTGATGCGTATTCTTGATTCAGATCGAGGTGTGAAGTCGATCGAAGACCTCGATCTCACACCAGAGCACACAACTGTCGTAAAAGAAATTCTCAAACGCCCCTATGGATTAGTGCTTATCTCTGGGCCGACAGGAAGTGGTAAGACAACAACGCTGTATTCAATGCTCAACGCTGTCGACAAGGAGGGGTATAACGTCGTCTCTCTTGAAGACCCAGTTGAATATCAAATTCCCGGGGTCAGTCAGTCACAGGTTATGCCAGAAATTGGATATACATTCGCTTCAGGTCTTCGCTCAATTTTGCGTCAAGACCCGAACATCATCATGGTGGGAGAAATTCGCGATAAAGAAACCGCAGAGCTTGCAATTCAAGCAGCGCTTACAGGACACTTGGTTTTTTCGACAATCCACACCAATACTTCTATCGGCATTATTCCTCGATTGATCGATATGGGAATTGACCCCTACTTGATTGCCCCAACACTCATTTTGGCTATGGCGCAACGACTTGTACGTCGAGTACATCCAAGCGCTCGACATGAAGTACCGATTGATGATGTGACAAAGGCGTTTATTGATAAGCAATTTGCAGACCTTCCCACTGAATATCGATCAAAGCTCGCAGCTCCTTCGAAGATGTTTGATATTAAACCTTCATCAGAAGCACCGTCCATGACTCGTGGACGTATCGCCGTGTTTGAGATGTTCCCTGTGGATAAAGATATTCAGGAGGTCATTCTCAAAAACCCTGTTGATCAAGAGATTTATAAAGTTTGTCGTGCAAAAGGTATGACAACACTCCGTGAAGATGCGTTGTTGAAAGCACTCAAGGGTGAAATTATGATGCAGGAGGTGTACGGCCTATAGACGACTTGCTAGGAGAGAGAGTATACTAGGCACATATGGATTCAGTTACACCACAAGGCACAACCACAGAACAGAACAGCAAGACAATTCTTATCGTTGATGATGATAGTTTCCTGCTTGATATGTATGCAATGCGTTTTACGCAAGCTCAGTTCAATGTTGCTACTGCCATGAGTGCCCAAGAAGCACTTACGAAGCTTCGCGAAGGACTAGTACCTACCGTCATGCTCCTCGATGTGGTGATGCCGGCGGTGGATGGCTTTGAACTTCTTCAAACTATTAACAACGAAGGGTTGGTGCCCAAGACAATAAAAATTTACCTCTCTAATCTTGGCCAAGATCAAGATATTGCACGAGGCAAATCACTCGGTGCTGCAAGCTATATCGTCAAGGCAAACAGCACTCCTTCTGAAGTCGTTGCCCACGTTCTTGAGGTAATGAAACAACATGGAGTATAAAAAAACATTTGAAGCACTGGTAGAAACACTGATTCGAGAAGAAGGTTCTGACTTGCATTTGGCAACCGGAAGGTTTCCAGCGGTTCGTATCAATGGGGAGCTCACTTTGCTCATTAATCATCCAGAATTAACACAAGAGGATATGCAAGGAATCGCACAGGCAATTCTTACCCCTGACTACTACAAGCGATTTATTGCGAATCAAGAGCTTGATTTTTCATACGAATATCAAGGGCAGGTGCGATTACGTGGGAATATTTTTGTACAACAAACCAAATTTGTAATGGTTTTACGTCTTATTCCGCATGTTAAGACGCTTCAAGAATTAAACCTCCCTTCTATTCTCGCTGATTTTGCTCGACGTAAACAAGGATTTTTCCTTGTGGTCGGACCTGTGGGCCAAGGTAAATCTGCAACGATGTCATCAATGATTGGACTTATCAATGAAGAACGTGCTGCGCATATTCTTACGATCGAAGATCCAGTTGAATATGTGTATGAACAAAAAAAAGCGATTATCGATCAACGTGAGGTCGGTATTGATACTGCAGATTTTCAAGTTGCGCTTCATAGTGCGTTTCGCCAAGATGTAAACGTTATTCTTATCGGAGAGATGCGAAACGCAGAAACGATTGGTACTGCGGTGACCGCTGCAGAAACCGGACACCTGGTGCTCTCGACACTACATACGAACAATGCATCACAAACAATCGACCGTATCATTGACTCATTTCCCGCTGCGCAACAAGATCAAATTCGCGTACAGCTCGCCGCATCGCTGATCGGTATTTTTTCTCAACGATTGATTCCACGTATTGCGGGAGGGAGAATTCCCGCGTATGAGCTCCTCATCAACAATAATGCAGTTGCAAATCTCATTCGAGAAAAACGTACGCATGAGATCGACATGGTTATTGAAACAGGCTACGAGCAAGGTATGATTGATATGAATCGTTCACTTGTTGAGCTTGTCCGACAAGGGGAGATTACTGTCGAAAATGCATATGCATACTCATTAAATCCAAAGAGTTTGGAACGTCTCCTATAATCAATCATATGAATTTTAGATACGAAGCGCTTACAGAAAAAGGAGAGAAACGTGATGGCATGATTGAAGCCGTCAATCGAGACCTCGCGGTTACAGGGCTCCAGCGTCGCGGATTGATTGTTACCAGTATCAAGACTGAAAAAGAATCGCGCAAATGGTTCCAGGTGACTTTGTTTGAGAGCATTCCAATGAAGGAAGTCGTCATACTCTCTCGACAAATGTCGACACTTTTTGAAGCACAAGTATCTGCACTCAAAGCATTTAGCCTCCTTGCTGACAATACTCAAAATAAACTTCTTGCTGAAAAATTGCATCAAATTGTAACTGATCTGCAGGCAGGCTCTTCAATTGCCAGTGCGCTTGCAAAGCACCCTGATGTGTTCTCTGATTTCTATGTAAACATGGTCAAAGCTGGCGAAGAGTCAGGTAAACTGGTGCAGGTGTTTTCGTACATGGCAGACTACCTCGATCGACAATATGCACTGACGTCCAAAACCAAGCATGCACTCGTATATCCAGCATTCGTTATCGGGGTATTTATTGCAGTTATGGTACTTATGTTTACGATTGTGGTGCCGAAACTTTCGATTATTATTCAAGAATCAGGCCAGGATGTACCGTTTTATACGAAGATTGTGATGGGCATTTCAAGCTTCCTGGTTAATTACGGCATCTTCTTGCTCATTCTTTTTGTAATAGGGGTTGCGTATCTTATCCGTCTTTCTCGAACAAAACATGGCAAGGAAATGATTGACGATATTCGGTTGTCGCTTCCGGTAGTCGGGAATTTATATCAAAAACTCTATCTTGCTCGTATCGCAGACAATATGGATACAATGCTTTCTGCGGGTATTCCAATCATTCGTGCGATTGAAATCACCGCGAACGTTGTGGGAAACAAGCGATACCAAGCACTTATGTTGAAAGCAATGGAAGATGTCAAAGCCGGCAAGGCACTCTCTGCGGCACTTGCGCCACATCCCGAAATACCCAAAATTATGACTCAGATTGTACTCGTGGGGGAAGAGACGGGGTCTATGGGTTCTATCCTCAAGATGCTTGCAAAATTCTATAATCGAGAAGTGGACGAAGCTGTTGATACGCTTGTTGGGCTCATCGAACCATTCATGATCATTTCTCTCGGAGTTGGTGTCGGAATTCTGCTCGTGTCTATTTTGGTCCCAATCTACAACATTGCCGGAGGAATACAGTAGTTTCCGAGGATTCTCACATACCCCTTGCATTTTGAACGTTCGTGCATGGTATACTTGTACCGTTACAAAGAGATTTGTAATCGATTACATTATTAACGTTAATATTTTTTAGATAGAAATTTCTTATGAAAAAGAATCTCAAAGGCGGTTTCACTTTGATTGAACTCCTCGTCGTGATTGCCGTCATCGGCATTCTCTCGTCAGTCGTCTTGGCATCTTTGAATGATGCTCGTCAGAAGTCTCGTGATGCAAAGCGCATCTCAGACATCGGACAGGTGCAGCTCGCTCTTGAGCTTTATTTCGATGCTAGCTCCAGCTACCCATGGACTGCACTCGGTATCAATTCGCTCTACACCGCGAAGTTCCTTCCTCAGGTCCCAACTCCTCCATCAGGAACCGCAGCAGCATACATTTACTACGGAACTGATGGAAACGCACCAGCAGCAAGTTGTACAACCGGTGCATGTGTCGGCTATGTAGTTGGTAT
>OFRO01000398.1_pt1 | contig 15961 bp, 20 predicted proteins | sample 1543091 | NCBI WGS metagenome assembly OFRO01 (sample SAMN07774217, study PRJEB24372) | wastewater metagenome | isolation source: Exp Tend NO 10WW | collected 2016-02
TCCCTACCGCCATCTCTCTCTAGGTGGGAATCCTCGTCACTGCCAGTGGTGGAACGAGTGGCGTCGGCCAGGGTGGCGACGTTGCGCACGCTGGCTGAGTCGTTGGCGGTGAAGTTCGCGGCGGCTGAGGGTTCGTCTGCGGCGTCGTTGGCGAAGCAGATGCGAGAGGTGGCGCGTGAGCTCGACGACCTTGCCCCCGATGCCCCTGCGGCCCCCACCCCGATCGATCAAGTCGCAGCCGCCCGGGCTGCTCGGGAGGCAGCTGCCGACGGTGTTGCACATGCCGGAAGGCGTGGCCAGTCTCGACGCCGCGGCTGAGTGCATCGAGCTGGCCGAGCACTACGGCCCGCCTCGCGATGATGCCCAAAAGATCACGTTGCAGGCGTGGATGGGCACACAGGCTGATAGCCGGTGGGCGGCTGCGATCGCCGCCCATGCGATGTCTCGCCAGAACGGCAAGGGCGATGAGATCGAAGACCGGGAGCTGTACGGGCTGCTGATCTTGGGCGAGGCGATCGTGCACACGGCGCACGAGGTGGCGACGGCGAAGAACGCGTTCGAGCGTTTGGAAGCCCGGTTCCAGAACCATCGTGATCTGCGGGTGAAGGTGGCGAAGTTCCGGTACGCGAACGGCGAGCAGGGCATCGAGCTGAAGTCGGGGGCGTTCATCGCCTACCGTGCTCGCACTGGCGCCGCTGGCCGCGGCTTGGATGCGCTCGACGTGGTGGTGTATGACGAGGCGCAGCACTTGACGGCCGAGCAGCTGGCAGCATCATCACCAGCGCTGGCGGTGTCGCCGAACCCTCAGCGCATCATCACCGGCTCAGCGGGTCTGGTCACGTCGGTGCGCTGGACCGAGATGCGCATGGACGCGCTGCGCGACATCGGTGGGCGTTACGCCTACGTCGAGCACGGCGCCGAGCAAGTGTCGCTGAACGCCGAGGGCGAGCTGGTGTCGATCGCCCCGGACCCCGGCGAAGAACAGACATGGGCTGACGCGAACCCCGCCTACGGCACTCGCATCGACCGGGCGTTCCTGATCGATCAGCGCCGGTTGTTGGGTGATGCGGCGTTCTTGCGTGAGCACTGCGGTGTGTGGGACCCGTTGCCGTCGGTGGCTCGCCGGGCCACGGTGATCGAGCCGGTGAAGTGGTCGGGTGCTGGTGACGCGAAGTCTCAGGCGGCAGGTCCGGTGGTGTTGGCGGTTGGTGTGATGCCCGAATCGGCGTCGGCCGCGGTTGCGTTCTGTGGGCAGCGTGCCGACGGTGCGCTGCACGTCGAGATTGTCGAGTGTGCGCCGGGTGTTGGCTGGCTGCTCGAGCGTGTCGAGCGTGCCCTGGTCGGTTCCGGTGCGAAGTTCCTGGCGTGGGCTGCGACGGGTCCGGCGGCGTCGGTGGCGCCGGAGTTGGAAGCGTTGGCGGTGAAGCACAAGGCGACGACGGTGCCCTTGTCGGGCACTGCGTACGCGGGTGCGTGTGAGGGGTTCGTGGCGGGTGTTGGTGATCTGACGATCCGGCACAAGGGGCAGGCGTGGCTCTCGACTGCGGTGGGTTCGGCCGGCAAGCGCAAGCACGGTGAACAGTGGCAATGGAATCGCGATGGTGGGGTCGACCTGTCGTCGTTGGAAGCGGCAACGGTGGCGGTGCGTGCGTGGCAGCAGGAACGCCCGAAGGCGCCTGCGTCGGCCGCCCCGCGGCGGATCAGATGAGAGAGGTGGGTGTGCATGGCTGAGTCGTTCGCTCCCTACTCGCCGCAGTGGTGGCACTCCCGGCTGATCGTTGCTCTCGGCGCGAAGCAGAAGCGGTACGACCTGCTCGACCGGTATCACCGTTCGGATGCGCCGTTGCCGCCTGGCCCGTCGACGAAGGGCACCACGAGTAGCCAGACCCGTTTCGGGCGCGAGGCCGTGGATGCGTTCGAGGTGATGCGCAAGATTTCGCGGGTGAACTGGGCCGACATGATCGTCGAGGCGCTGATCGAGCGCATGAAGGTGCTCGGGTTCTCCACCGGCGCCGGTGGCACCACGGCGTCGGATGTTGCGGCGTGGGCGATCTGGCAGGCCAACGACCTCGATACGTCGATGCCGCAGCTGTTGCGCACCAAGGGCGCGCTCGGCGAGGCCTACACGATCGTCGGCCCGATCGACACCCACATCGGCGCCCCACGGGTGACGTGCGAAGACCCCCGCCAGGTCGTGGTGGAAGTCGATCCGGTGGACCGCCGGCGGGTGTTGGCGGCGCTGAAGGTGTTCGGCGACGACGCATCCGGCGTGGACCGGTCATACCTGTATCTGCCCGGTATCGATGAGGGGCCTGCGCAGTTGTACCGGGGTGCCCGGTTGCGTGATCGCAACGTGAAGTCGTTGCAGTTCGACGCCAAGGGCTGGGACTGGGCTGAGCCGGAGGACTTGCCGACGACGGCTGTGCCGGTGACGTGGTTCCCGAACCGTGCCGACCTGTACGGGCGGGTGCTCGGCGAGTTCGAGCATGTGCTCGACGACCTCAACCGCATCTCGATGCTGGTGTTGCAGCGGATGCAGGTAGCGATGCTGCAGGCGTTCCGGCAACGTGCGATCAAAGGCGACCTGCCCGAGTTCGACGAGACCGGCAAGAAGATCGACTACGACAGCATCTTCAGCAGCGACCCGGCGGCGATGTGGCTGCTGCCCAACGGCGTCGAGATGTGGGAATCCTCAGGCGTCGACCTGACCCCGATCCTCGAGAGCGTGAAGGCCGACGTGCGCGAACTCGCCGGCCGCACGCGCACCCCGCTGTACTACCTCTTCCCGAACGAGGGCGGTAGCGCTGAGGGTGCAGTGACGCAGCGTGAGGGGCTGATCTTCCGGGCGTCGTCGCGGATCACCGAGACTGACGGTCCGATCGAAGCAACGATGGCGCTCGCGCTGGAGGCTGCCGGTATCGAGGCGCCGACGGACATGGAAACCGTCTGGTCGCGCCCCGACCTGGCGACGTTGGCAGAACGCTACGACGCGGCAGCGAAGGCCCGAGCGGCTGGGCTGCCCGAGCGGTACATCTGGCGCGTCATCTTGCAGATGTCGCCTCAGGACATCGAACGAGCTGAGCAGGACGCCGCCAAGGCTGCCGCTCAGCCGACGGCCGTCGCGGCCGTCTGAGTTCTTGCCCCGACATGGGGCACCAAACCATCCCGACATGGGAGGAGCAACACGCAATGACCGTTACCGATCAGTCGACCGACGACGCCAGCACCGACACGGGGCAGACGTCCACCGACACCACCGACACCACGCAGGCCAGCACCGAAACCACCACGAAGCCCGAGGCGACCGACATGGCCGCTGAAGCCGCCAAGTGGAAGGAACTGGCCCGCAAGCACGAAGAACGAGCCAAGGCCAACAGTGGCGCGATGAAGGAGCTCGAGCAGCTCCGCAAGGCGTCGATGACCGACACCGAGAAGGCCATCACCGAAGCAAAGGCCGCTGCCCGCGCTGAGGTGCTCGCCGAAGTCGGTGCGTCGCTCGTCGATGCCGAGGTTCGTGCCGCGACGATGGGTCGCCAGCTCGACGCTGACGCGCTACTCGACGGGCTGAACCGTTCACGGTTCCTCGGCGACGACGGCAAGCCTGATCGGGCTGCGATCACGGAGTGGCTCGACCGTCTGGCCCCCAAGGGCGAGGTGAAGCGAACCGCGACCGACACCGGGCAAGGCGCACGCGGGGCACCCGCGGCCGGCGCCATCACCCGAGAGCAACTCAAGAAGATGACCTCCGCACAGATCGAGGCTGCCCGCACGTCGGGCAAGCTCGACCACCTGCTGCGCTGAGCCATCCCCACCCCCTGAAAGGAAGCCCCGATGGCTTTGAACTTCACCCCCGAGATCTGGTCCGCCATGATGCTCGAATCCCTCAAGAAGAACCTCGTGTACGGCGACCCCTCCGTGGTGAACCGCGACTACGAGGGCGAGATCTCGGCGCAGGGCGACACGGTGCACATCCGGTCGATCTCGCGCCCGACGATCTCCAACTACACCAAGGGCGCCACCCTCACCTACGAGACGCTCACCGACGCCGACCGCACACTGCTGATCGATCAGGCCAAGTCGTTCTCGTTCGTCGTGGACGACATCGACAAGGCCCAGCAGCCCGGCGGTGCGCTCGAGGGTGCACTCACCGAGGCAACCTACAGCCTGCGTGACGTGGCCGACCAGTACATCGCCGGCCTGTACACCGGTGCAGCGTCGGCGAACGCGATCGGCACCGTCTCGGTGACCACCGCCGCCCTGGCCTACACGCAGCTGCGCAAGCTGTCCGTCAAGCTCGACGAGGCGAACGTGCCCAACGAGGGCCGCTACGTCGTGGTGCCCCCGTGGTACTACGGGCTGCTGCTCGAATCCGACCTGTTCCTGCGTGCCGATGCGTCTTCGACGCCCGGTCTGCGCAACGGCGTGGTCGGCACCGTGCTCGGCATGGACGTGCTCAAGTCGAACAACGCCATCCTGGTCACCGGTGACGACTACGCCGTGATGGCCGGTCACCCGTCGGCGATCACGTACGCGGAGCAGATCCTCGACATCGAGCAGCTGCGCTTGCAGACCACCTTCGGCACCGGCGTTCGCGGACTTTTTGTGTATGGTGCCAAGCTGACCCGTCCGGATTCGATTGCCACTGTGGTGGCGTCGATCACCTGAGCCTTCCGGCTGATGCAGGCGGCGTCTCCGGGCGCCGCCTGCGCACCCGACCCCATCGTTTTCCCCATCGAAAGGACCGCCACTCATGGCACGTACCGCACTTCCCGTCACAACCGCCTACAACACCGGCGCCGCGCCGACCGCCACCGACATCGACCCGACGAACGGTCACGTGATCGCAGCCTCGGCCACCCCGACCGAAGAACTGCTGATCGTCGTCAACAACACCTTCGCCGGCACCAAGGTCGTCACCATCAAGGCCGGTGACAGCCCGCCCGCCCTGGCGGCTGGCCAGGGTGACCTCGCGATCACCTGCGCCACCTCCACCAACGGCATCCCGATCCGTATCGACTCGGCCCGCTTCCTGCAGTCCGACGGCACGATCAATCTCGACATCACGGCCAGCATGACCGGCACGATCGTCGTCTACAAGGTGAGCCCGCTCTAATGGCCACCGTCTACGTGCTCGGTTCCGGTGGGACGCTGTTCGAGATGGACGTACCCGCGGAAGGGTCGATGGCCCGCGAAACGTGGGACGGCCGGCTTGCCAAGGGTGAGTTGCAGATCGTCGACGAAGCCCACTGGGTCGAGCACGCCGACGGCACCGCTCATCTCGTGGCAGGCAAGGCGCCCGCCGCGCCCAAGGGCAAGGCCGCCAAGGTGGCCGACGAAGCTCCGGAGGAGTGACACCATGACGGTCCGTCAACGCATAGTGGCAGGCACCGCCGCCACGCTGAGCTGGCAGGCCGTCGACCAGAACGGCGAACCGGCCGACCCGGGCACCACCACGGTGGCAGTCTCGACGTCGGCCGGTTCGGTCGTTCACGCCGCCGGCACCGCCACCACGGTGGCTGCCACGGCGCGCACCATCGCCATTCCTGCGCAGTCTGTCGATGAGTTGACGGTCACGTGGACCGGCGCCACGGCGACCGAGACGACCACCGTCGATGTCGTCGGTGGTGTGTTGTTCACTGTCGCTGAACTGCGCGCCGCTCAGCTCGGCGCGAATCAGCCGAACGTGACGAGCACAGCCGACTACCCGACGGCAACCATTCTGGCCGTGCGCCAAGAGGTGGAAACGCTGTTCGAGCAGCGATGCCGCACGGCGTTCGTGCCCCGTTTCGTGGTGCTCACCACCACCAGCCAGGGAACCGCTGCGCAGACCGGCATTCGCTCGCTGCGATGGGTGGAACTCACCGACGGCACGTTCATCACTGACGCCGCCACGATCGACACCTACGCGACCGTGACGCAACGTGGTGTGACCTGCTCTGCCGCCGTGCACCGGGTGGGCGCGGTGATCGGTTTCGAGCGTGCGCCGGCCGATGTGGCGCGTGTGGGGATGCTCTACGCCCGCCATCTGTTGACGATGGGCCAGACCGGCATTGACCTGCGCGCCCAGTACACCCCTGGCGGTGTCGACGGTATGGGCATCGCCATCCCCGGCAAGCCGTGGTACATCACCGGCATAGACGAGGTGGACGAGGTGCTGCGCGCCTACCGCCACCGTAGCGGCCCACGTTCGGTGCGAGTCGGGTGGCTGACCTGATGGGCCTCGATATCGGCTCGATCTGCGAAACGGTCGCGACCACCGTCTGCGATGCGGTGTCGAGCACCGAGGTGCCGCTGATCGGGTACCCGTACCCGGTGTTGATGCCGCAGCTCGATTGCCTCATCGTACGCCCGCGGACCAACACCGACGGTGGTCAGTTCGTCGACTATCACCGCTCGTTCGGTACCTCGACCACGGGCGGCACCGGGGCGCTGTGCGAGTTCGGGCTCTCGCTGGAGTTGCGCGTCGCCGGCGGCAACGCCTCGGCCGAGCTGGTCGAAATCGTGGCGATGAAGAACATCTACAAGCTGATCGGCGGCGGCAACCCCGAGAGCGTGGTCGATGCACTGCTCGCCGACGCGTCGTTGATGGGCGCGATTCAGACGCTGCAGATTGGCGGCGCATCCACGCCCGAGTGGTACGCGGCTGACGAGACACCATCGGCGCGCCGCTGGCTGCAGTCGACGATCGCTCTCACGATCCTGGCACGGAGGTAGCTGATGCTGCGCTGCACGCAATCACACGAGGTGCCCACGTTCGGCACGATTCCTGAGGGTTCGCTGTGGGCGGATGATTCGCCGTTCGTGACCGACCTCGGCCTGTTCGAGCCGGTGGCCGACGCCGAGCCCGAGCTGAAGCCGAAGCCGGTCGTGCGCAAGTTCAAGCCTGGCGGCGGCGCGAAGCCTGCGCCGGCCGCCGTCGGCGAGCACGGCCCTGAGATCGTAACCCTCCCGGCCGGCGCCGTCATCATCCCCACCATCGAAGGCGAGGCGGTCTGATGGCCATCGACTACTGGCACGACATGAGCATCCTCGTCGGTGGCCTGGAGGTGGCGACACACGGCAAGAACGTGGACATGCGCACACAGGTCGCCCCGCTCGACATCACCCCGCTGTCAACGCCTGACGGGTGGACCGAGCTGGCCGGCGGCCTGCGCTCGGGCACGTTCGACATGTCGCTGATGCAGAACCTTGCCGCCGGCTCAATCGACGCAACCATGTTCGCTGAGTTGGGCGTGTCGGGCACCCCGGTCACCGTGTGTACCCGCTCTGCTGATGGGTCGTTCGCGTACTTGTTCCGCAACTCGACCGGCAGCTACACGCCGTCCATGTCGCCGGTGGGTGATCTGGCGATGGCTGCACTGTCGGGCAACTCGACGGGTGGCATCGTGCGCGGCTCGCTGATCCATCCCGGCTCAGCGTCACGCTCGAGCTCGTCGACGGGTACCGGCCGCCAGTTGGGCGCGGTGGTTGCCGGGAAGTCGATGTACGCGGCGCTGCATGTGCTGTCCGTGTCGGGCACCACGCCGTCGCTGACCGTGATCGTGCAGTCCGACGACAACGCCGGCTTCACGACGCCAACGACTCGCATCTCGTTCACCGCCGCCAACGCGGTCGGTGCGCAGTGGGGTTCGGTGGCCGGTGCGCTCACCGATGACTACTGGCGCATCTCGTACACCATCTCCGGCACCAACCCCGTTTTTGCCTTCGCGGTTTCCGCAGGCGTGCTCTGACCACCATCCCCCGAAAGTAGGAACACATCATGGCTCTGTTTGCCCTCACTGCACAGGTGGTCACGCTCAACGCGGTCGACTACTCCGATACCTGCAAGCAGGCGACGCTCGTCGTCGATGCCGCGCAGCTCGACTCGACCGATTTCGCTTCGGCCGGGTGGGTGGAGTACATCGGCGGCCTGAAGTCGGGCACCTTGTCGTTCGAGTTCCACGACAACGTGGCCGACAACGACATCGACGAGGAACTGTGGGCGCTGCTCGGCACCGTCGTCGCGTTCACGCTCAAGCCCGTGTCGGGTGCGACTTCGGCGAGCAACCCTGAGTACCAGGGCAGCGTGCTGGTGACGTCGCACTCGATCGGTGGTGCCGTCGGCGACCTCGCCGGTAAGAGCCTGTCGTTTCCAACTTCCGGCGCAGTTGTGCGCGACATCACCCCGTGACCTGATGGCGCAGTCGTTCGCCCAGTTCGAACGCAAGATCGCCGCCGTGCAGGACGAGCTGTCCGGTGCTGCCGGCAAAGCCCGTCTGGCGCGTGTCGGCAAGCTCGCCCAGGGCGACGTCGACGAGGCCGTGCACGGCACGCTCGGCGATGACTCGATGTCCGGGTGGAAGCGTGGCGCGCCGATCCCGATCAAGGGCGCGTCACGGCTGGTCGGCGACACGGAGGTGCTGGTGTCGGCGGGTAAGGCGTCGGGGCCGATGCGCGTGTTGCAGTCGGGGCGCAATCAGGGCAACGCCGGGGGTATGGCGGGGCCTGGTGTGTCGGCTGATGGTACGACGCGGCGCAACAAGAACGGCACGGTGCGCAAGGCGCGTGCCCGCAAGGCGCGCCGCTGGAATGGGACGACGGCTGGCAAGGGCACGTGGTCGAAGGCTGATGCGCTGATTGCCGCTCGTACGCCCGCCAGGGTGCACGCAGAGGTGCGCAAGGCGCTGGGTAAGCACCTCGGGAGGGGCTAGGCAACCTCACCCATATGCAAGTTCTTGGATGAGCTTGGGAGAAGTTGCTGGCCATCGGCCGGAAACAGGTGGCCGTACTTCTCGACGACGCCCCTGGCGATCCGTACCTGATCTTCGACTCGCACGCCCCACGGTTGCGACTTGTGCCACAGCTCCAGGTTCTCCGGCCGATTGTCGTCCCTGATTCCGTTGATGTGGTGCACGTGCTCCGTCTTCGCGAGTGGCCGCCCAATCATTACCGCCATCACTTCGCGGTGCTCACTCACGAGCTTGCCATCTACCTTGACGTGGACATAGCCATGAACGTTGCGGTACCGGTTCATCGTCGGCTTTGGGCCGGGGGTGCCTAAGTGGTGGGGGTCGCCGTACTTGCGTACCCGTTGGTAGTGGGTCACGCAGTAGCCCTGGCAGTAGGACTTTCCGGCACATCCTTCAACCCCGCAAGGGTTGTCGGGGTGTTTGCGACCGGGGCTCTTGACAAAGTGGACGTCTCCCCAGGTCCGCCACCGTTGGTGGTGCATGGGGCACAGACCGCCTGTCTTGACCCTCTCGCCGCACTCATCGACTGAACAGATGCTGATCGGTTTTGCCATGAAAGGAGTCTATCAAGACTATGGCAAACTTCCAAGAGCGCATCTCCGTAGTGATCGACATCGCCACCGACAAGGCGAGTGCTGCGCTCGGTGGCTTCCGCAAGTCGGTCAACGAGGCGGAGGGCTTCACGGGCAAGCTCAAGGCCGGTGTCGGTTCGTTGGGGCAGACGTTCACGTCGTTCATCTCGACACCGGCCGGTGCTGCTACCGCGATCGCTGGTGCTGGCGCGGTGGTGATGGCCGCCGTGGACCAGTTCGCCGACCTCGGCCTTGAGGTTGGCAAGCTCGCCGATTCGACCGGGCTCTCCACCGAGGCCGCCTCACGGTGGATCGAGGTGGGTGGCGACCTCGGTTTGACCGCCGATACCACCGCCGGGCTGATCGAGAAGATGACGCAGAACCTCGGCAAGTCGCCCGAGAAGTTCAAGGAACTCGGCATCGAGGTGCAGTACGCCGCCGATGGCACTGCGGACATGAACGCGACCCTGTTGGGTGCGATCGAAGGTCTACACAAGATCAAGGACCCGACCGCCCGGGCCGCTGCTGCTGCGTCGTTGTTCGGCAAGTCGTGGGCTGATGCGTCGGAACTGATCACGGCCGGCGCCGATTCGGTGAAGAAGAAGCTCGGCGAAGTCGCTGACGTGAAGGTGTTGTCGTCCGATGACGTGAAGGACGCTCGCGAGTTCCGCGACACGATGGATCAGCTCAAGGATGCCGGCGAAGAACTGGCGTTGTCGTTGGGCAAGACGCTGCTGCCGGCGATCACAACCATCGCTGACGCCTTGGGCGTGGTGGCCGATGTCATCGGGCCGGTAGTCGAGGGCATCGGCTACGTGATGGACGAGGTGAACAGCGCCTTCACTGATCTCGACGACCCGCTCCACGGCGTGACTGATGGTCTGATCGAGATGGCCAAGGCGAACGAGGCTGTCATCGAGCAGGCCGCCCGCTCTGGTCTGGCTGCCTCGATGGAGGCCACAAAGGACTCGGCCGAGCACCTGGCTTTGGCTACCGAGGTTGCGGCGCGTAACACGCGCCAGTACAAGGACGACGCCGACGCGGCGGCGGCGGCCAGCGACCGATACCGCAACGCAACCGAAGCGCTGGCCCTACTGTTGGGCACGCTCGACGACGACGAGGCGCTACTCAACTTGCAGCAGCAGTTCGACGACCTCAAGACAGAGGCGGAAGCCGACTACGCCGCGGTCGCTGCCGGGTCGATGACAGCCGAGCAGGCTGCACGCAATCACGAACTGAAGATGATCGACCTCAAGAAGTCGGTTGCCGATTACGCGACCGAGGTACTCGGGCTGCCTGTCGAGCAAGTGACCGACATTGTGGCCAACCTCACCGAGGCCAACGTGGCGGCGGTCGAGTCGCGGCTCAACTTCCTTGCTCGTAACCGAAACGTGAACATCACGGTCGACGGGCAGATCGCAGACTCGTCGCTCCGCAACCTGGTCGAAGGTCGCGGTCACGCTGCCGGCACGCCGTCGGCGTCGCCAGGTGTGCACCTGGTCGGCGAGCAAGGCCCGGAATTGGTCAACTTTCGCGGCGGCGAATCCGTGACGCCGGCGGACGAAACGAAGTCGCTGCTCGATCCTGTGGCGTTCGCCAACGTTGTCGGCCCGATGATCGCCAGGGCGATCCGACAAGAATTGCGGTCCGCCTGATGGCTGAAGTCGATCTCGGGTACACATACATCGCGGTCGCATCCGACCTGACTGACGAGATCGCGGTCTCGTCGATGTCGTGGGCGTCGGCGAAGCGTGGGAACGTCGACGTGCGTACCCGTGCGAACGGTCGCACTGTTGCCGTGTCGCGCCCTGGTGTCACCCGTACGGCGATGGTTGTCCTCAAGATCGAGGACCGCGACGACCTCGAATGGTTGGAGGCGAACATCGCCCGCCTGGTGTTGGTTCGTGCCGAGCGCGGGCAACGCCTGTGGGGCGTGTACTCGACACCCGACTACGCCGAACGGGTGTGGCCGGTGCTGCCGATCATGGTCACCTTGACCGTCAATGAAGTGACCGTGAGCGAGGTTGTGTGAGCGTCGTCGATCTTGTCGAGGCGCCGGTGGTGCAGGTTGGTGCCGGCTTGGATCTGCTCGACTCGTCTGGCGTGTGGGTGGCCGACATCTCGGCCGACCTGACTGCAGCGGGCAGCGTCATCGCTCGCAACATGGCCAACAAGATCCACGGCACCGCCAAGCTGACGATCTCCCGCGAACTGGCGTGGGGCCGCGACCGGGTGCGGCCGTGGGTGGAACTCTCGGCCGACGGGCAGACCACGACTCGGTGGAACATGGGCGTCTACGCGATGACGACCCCGCAACGCAACGCCGGCGAGACCCCGGCCACGTTCTCCGTTGACGGCTACGACTTGTTGAGCATCCTCGATACCCCGTACGGGTCGACCTATTCGGCCGCTGCAGGCTCGGTGCCGCTGACCCTGATTGCCACGCTGTTGACTGCGGCAGGGATCACGAACGCCATCGATCAGGCGGCGATCGCCGAGGTGTTGCCGACGGGGTCGCTGGTCGTGTATCCGATCGCGCAGGAGAACACGACGCTCAAGATCATCAATGACCTGCTCGCCAGGGTCGGGTACGGGCCGCTGTGGATGGACCGCGACGGGCGTGCCCGTTCGGCACCGTTGGTGGCTCGTTCGTCGGTGTCGCCGATGTGGGCGTACTCGACGAGCTCGGCGACCACGTCGGTAGGTGAGCAGCGCACCGCAACCGCCGACTTCTTTGCTGCTGCGAACCGGTGGGTGTTCATCCGTGACGACCCGGGCGTGGGCGCATCAACGGAGGGCTCCGGCATGTACACGGTCACGAACGCCGCTGACGGGCCGACATCGATTGCCGGGCGTGGTCGCACCATTTCCAAGATCGTGAAGCTGCAGGCGGTCACACAGGCGGCGCTGATCGCCCAAGGCGACCAGGTGGTCGAGGCTGACAAGCGGTTGGCGTCGAAGGTGGCGGCAAGCGTCGGGCCGAACCCGGAGCACTGGCATGAGGACACGGTGACGTTCGCTGATGCTGATCTTGGTGTGTCGGGCCTGTTCGCGGTGACGGAATGGTCGTTCGATCTTGGTGGCGGCGACATGGGCTTGCAGTTGGAGGCGACCTGATGGACTCGAAATGGGCTGTGGTGATGCAGGTGTCGCCGCTGTTGGTCCGGTTCCCCGGCGATACCGGCGATGTGCCGGTGGGGTTGAAGTCGTCGGGGTTGTCGTTCACGGTGGCAGATATGTTGCTGCTGGCGTTGGTCGGTTCGCAGTGGGCTGTCGTGGCGAAGCTGGTGGCGACATGACCGAGGCCGAGAAGATCGCCGCTGCGGTCGCACGTCGCGCTGACGGGATCGCTGCCGCCGGATCGAAGGCCGCATGGGTCGCTGGGCTGTTGTCGGCGACCGTTGAGCGAGTTGTTGACGATGACACCGGGGTCACGGTTGATGCCGAGGTGTCAAGCGATGCGCCTGAGGTGGCCGGTGGGGTCGTGAAGGCGGTCTCCCCGCAGGTTGTGGTGTCGGTGCGTGGCCGGTTCGTGTGCCCGGTGGCGAAGGCGTCGGGGTCGACGATCACTGTCGGGTTGCCGGTGTTGGCCGTGCGGCTCGGTGCTGCTGTTGTGGTGTTCCCGGTGGAGGTGCTCTAGATGGCTGTCAACATCACCGGTGTTGCCAACTCGGGCGTGGCCCCTCGGTCGTTGCAGGCGACCTCGACAGGCCGGTTGTGGGTTGCTGCCGGTGACGCGACCGCGAACACCATCGAGTTTTGGTATTCCGATGACGCGGGTGTCACGTGGACGGAGAACACGGCCGCTCAGATCACGTGGGACGGCGAGAACTACTTCGCGTTCTACATCGACGCTGACGATCACGCGCACATCGCATACGACGAGACAGCCACCGTCGCGCTGAAGTACCGGCGCAACAAGTCGATCTCCACGACCTCCGCGTGGTCGGCTGCGTCGACAGTGGACAGCACCACGGCGACCGCCTACCAGTGGGCTGATCTGGTCGCGCACCGTGAGGGCACCGGCTGGAAAGCGCACATCCTGTACAAGCGCAACACCACCGGCACCGACCTGATGCTGTATGCGCCGATCACAATCACCTCAGCCGATGTGATCACCGTCGAAACCAAGGTCACGGTCGATTCCGATGTCGGCGCGTCGAACGGTGCCGGCGGGATCGACTTCCATCACACCGCCAGTGATGAGAAAGCAATCCAGAGCAGCACACCGCACCTGTACATGGTGTGGGGCGACGGATCGCTGTCAGTGAACTTCGCCAAGTACACGTACTCGGGCGGTTCGTGGACCGCCGGCACCACCAGGGTGATCTGGACGGCAGGAGCGGCGCTGTACGCCGTGTCGATGGTGTTTGATGGCACTCGGGTAATCATCGCAGCGACCGTTAACTCGGCCACCATGGCGCTATTCGAGCGCGACGCCGCCGACACCACAACGACCAGTCGAGCCAGCACGAGCAGCCTGCTCGCGCAATGCGTCACCTACGACCAGGAATCCAACGTCTGGATTGTCGGAGACAACAACTCCGGTGATCTGTATGCCCGCAAGTTCGTCCGGTCCACACTGTCATGGGCGGCCAGTGAGCTGGTTGATACGGACGCCATCCTCGGCCCTGCGGCGATGCGACGCACGGGTGGCAACACCATCGCCATTGCCTACAAGGCCTCGGGAACGGGAGCCCGTTTCGACCAGACGTTCAACAACGTCGCCCCCTCGTCACCGACATGGGTGAACACCGACAACGTCGGCGCAGACGTCGGCGCGGCATTGGTGCTCGACTGGAACTTCGTCGACGGCAACCCTGCCGACACGCAGACCGCGTACACGTTGCGCCGCCAGATCGGCGCCGGCTCATACGCGTACTGGAAGGCCGGGACATCCACCTGGGATGCCGCTGTCCAGAAGATCACCTCCGCCACATCGGCGGTCACGCTCGCCTCCGGCTGGGGCGCGGACGGTGATGCCAACCACAAGTTCGCGGTCCTCGTCTACGACAACCTCGACACCGTCTCGCCCTACAGCGCTGAGCTGACCGTCACGCCGTCGGTCCCTTCGGTGCCGGTGATCACCACACCCACCGACGGTGGCACCCACGGCTCGGCGTCGTTGACCGCGGTGTGGACGTGCACCAGCCAGGCCACCTACCGGGTGGAGCTGCTCAACTCGGCAGGCACGGTCACGCTGTGGGACTCGGGCACACTCACCTCCACCAGCGTGCGCGACCAGCTCATCGCCTACTCGCTGATCAACGGCACCGCCTACAAGGTGCGAGTGACGACCACCAACGCCGAGGGCCTCACCGCAACCCCCGACACCAATTCGTTCACCGTCACCTACACGCTCCCGGCGACCCCGACAGTGACGGTCACGCCGAACAACACCACCGGTGTGATCACCGTCACCCCCACCCAGCCAACACCTGGCGGCGGGCAGCCGACCGTCACCTCGATCGACATCTTCGTGCGCCTGTCATCCGCGCACACCTACCCGGACCTTGAACGCCCGGTCGGTGGTGCCGGCATCCGCATCGCCGCCGCGCTCCCTCCGTCGACAGCATGGGTCGACCGGGCCTGCTCGTCAGGCATCGCGTACGAGTACCTGGTGCGCAGCTGGGCCGACAACGGCACCTTCGCCGATTCAGCGTGGACAGCATGAGGAGCCTCCAATGATGTACATGACCGGGTACAACGGCACGGTGCGCACCCGTGCCGAGCTGGAAGCGTGGTCGCAGTGGCGGCAACTCGACCCCGAGGACGCCCGACGTTCGCTTGCCATGATGGACGACTCGATCGTTGCCGGCCGCCCGCTGGGCATCGGGTCCATCTTCCGCACCGAGCAGCAGCAGCGCGACGGCTTCCTGTCGCGGCATCACGTCGTCAAGTTCGGTGGCTGCTGCACCTACAACGGACAGCGGTACGCACTCAACAAGGGCGTGGCGCACATGGCCCCGCCGTTCCGTTCGTACCACGAGGCGACCACTAAGGCCGGCAAGGCGTTGGCGATCGACTGGACCGGCAACATGGCGTGGTTGGCCGCGAACTGCGCCCGCTACGGGCTCAACCAGTTCGGCGCCGTGAACAATGAGCCATGGCACTCGCAGCCCGCCGAACTACCTCACGCCCGCTCGCGCTACGTGCAGGCGTCGATGGACCCGCTGCGCGAGATTCGCCTGCCTGGTACCGGGATCGGTTCCCCGCCATCACCACCACCGCAGCCGACGCGGGTCTACGCCCCGGCGCCGACGATCAAGGTGCGCCGCAACCTGCTTGCCGGCAGCAACGACGCTGCGCAGGTCCGTGCGTTGCAGTTGCAGTGCAACTTCTGGGGATGGCGCGACGCGATGGGCCGCAACCTGATCGTCGACGGTCGTTTCGCTGAGAAGTCGGCGCAGGCCGTGATGTCGATGCAGCGGGCGCTCAGCATCCTCGACGACGGCATCTACGGCCCGATGTCGGCGCGCCGGTTCCAGCAGCACCTCGATGCGATGGTCAAGCTGTGATGCTGCTGGCAGCATCCGGATGGTTCATCAACGTTGCCACCATCGCGGGCGCGATCGTGGCCGTGATCGGTGCAGGGCTTGCCCTGTTCCGGTTGCCGCCGTTGCGCTGGTTGTGGCGTCGCAACGTCACCGGGCCGATCAA
>OFRO01000400.1_pt1 | contig 15912 bp, 18 predicted proteins | sample 1543091 | NCBI WGS metagenome assembly OFRO01 (sample SAMN07774217, study PRJEB24372) | wastewater metagenome | isolation source: Exp Tend NO 10WW | collected 2016-02
GCATGGCAAAAAGCATTACTCAGAAATTAGATTACGGCTGTGGTGTAGCCTGCTTTGCATTTGTCTGCAATATGAATATTTGTTTGTGGCACTGCCGCTCTGTTGGTAGATTTACTAGACCTTTCACGGGAATAACCCTCTTTTTGTAGATTAGTTTGCGCTACCTACTTTAGCGCGTTATTCGGTTTTAGCTTATTGAACCTAAATCTCAAAAGCGTAAACTTTATTGACATACGTGATATAATTGAGATGAGGAAGGTACTATCTTATAACATAGTCATTAACAGCAAGGGAGGGCTTGTGAAAGTATTCAAAAATAAACTCGTCGTCGCAGTGATAGCTATAGCTGCATTGTGCTTGTTCCCGACAAACAATGCATTTGCGACAACGCCGACATTTGGGTATAGATATCAAAATGGCGTAGGCAACTTAACAGCATGGATAAACTATGCTTCGGGGGTCGGATATTGGCAAACATATATTACTGGCGCGACAAATAACTGGATGTACCCAGGCTGGGATAATCCGATTTACATACATTATGCCAGTAGTAACTATGGGTCAAATCTAGACTTTCATCAGAATTCCAACTCATACTTCCTAGGAGGCTCTAGTACGCTAGCGTGGACCAGGTTCTTTAATGGTAATGGAGGTGAGATTTACCCATGGAATACAAATTGGTACTATGCAGAGGTGCATATCAATAACGACGCCTATAGAAATCCTAGCTTTACAAATAGCCAGGCTCAAGGTACAACTACTCATGAAGTGGGTCATGCTCTAGGTCTTGCTCATGATAATAATAACATTTACAGCATTATGTGCCAGACAGGCTATGGTAGGGCTGTGCAAACTGTTCAAAAGGTTGATAATGATGCCATTAATATACTCTATTAAATAAAGGATAAGGAATTATAAATATGAGAAAACACGGTAGCCAAAGAATCGTGAAACCAAAAATGTATACCTTTATAGCTGTGTCTATACTAGTGCTTTGCGGGGTGGGAATTTATGCGCTTGTATCTCGCAATAGCGTAAACAATGAGCCGAACATGTCATCGCAAGCCGCCATTCAATCAAATAGGACATATAATGCATACGCGAGTATCGCAACTAGTGACATTCAGAACGTGGGAAGTGAAGTTGACTTTGTGTGGAACCCAGACGAATACCCCATTGTTGCACTTGTATATGTGAACTCGATTGATGGTGGACGAACATATAGTCCCGTTTTTGAACAATATGTTGCTCCTCATACATATGGTAAAATGACCGTTCGTGAAACATATAGAGGCGGCGTAAAAGCAGGACAAGAGTTAAGTTATTCACGCCTTGGGGGGACGGTTAGCTATGAGGACTACTGGAAAAGTCTCAATAAACAACAACAAGATAAAATACTTTATTTAAATGGAGGTAAACAGCCAGCCCATAAGGCTTATGTTAAAGATAAGTCCGTTGACGACATTGACCTAGAGACGGGTAAAGAATATGTCGTATTCTTGACTCCACAATCTTCTAAAAACGGTGCGGTGCAGGAGTATGTCATAGGAGGCTATGAGCTAGGCCTCAGGGAGGCAAAGCGTTCGGGTACTGAACTAACAGTGCTGAACAATAAGACCAAGCACTGGGACAAGATAGACGATGTTGTTAAGAAGAAATAAGGTAATGGGAAAGCAATTAAAAATGAGTGCGGGTAGTGCCCCGCTCATTTTTATTAAATTCTAGAATGAGTAGCATGGCAAAAAGCATTACTCAGAAATTAGATTACGGCTGTGGTGTAGCCTGCTTTGCATTTGTCTGCAATATGAATTTTGATGAGGCAATTAAATTCCTCGGAAGAGAGTATAGCGTAAAAAACGGATGGCGACCTAGCGATTTATCGAAGGAGCTGAATGGCTTTGGTTTCAATTACAAAAACTACTACGTGCGCAAAAAGGTTCATATTGAATACCCGCTAAATTCTATCGTATTGATCGAGAGATCACAGCCGTACCCTGTTGGTCATTACTTGGTCTTAACACCAAGAGGCTGGATGGATCCTTGGATAAATTTGCCCAAAACGAACGATATTCGCAAAGCAAAGTCAGGATTTAGAAAAGAACTACCAGGAAAAGCTATGTATGCATTGATGGCAATTTCTTCCTAAAACATACCACTATTCTCAGCGCTTGCGACGAAACGTGGGCATCATCTCAGGAATTGATTCTTTCACGCGGACAATATGTGAGCGAACGGGTCGGCCAAAATAGTTACCGACGCTGGCACCTGCGGCAATCGATAGCGCAACGCTGAGCGCCGTCAGCAGTAGCATGTTGCCTTCTGCTACCGATGATGCCGAGGGCTTATCGACGAACTGCATCAACCCGTTGTAGAGCGCGAGCCCCGGCACCAGCGGTACAACACCGGCGTCAATGAGAGCGATCGATGGCGAACGATATATACGAGCGATGATTGCCCCCGCAAATCCGACTAATACCGCCGCGACACCGTTTGCCAGTGCCTCGCCACTTGCGGCAGTCATCATATAGACGCCCCATCCCAACCCACCGATTATTCCTGCCCACACGACAGCAGCGAGTTTCGACTGCATAAACAACGCCCAACCCGCTGCAATAACAACCGCACCCATCACTTGCCAAAATGGATCACCGAGTGCCACAGGATCAGGTGATACGGCGATTTTACTTCCCGCCCCGTGAGCAACTAAGAGCCCGATGACAATCCCCATCACGATTCCGGCAGTCATCACAAATGTCTTCATGAAACGCGCACTCGCCGTCACATAGAATTCGTCGATCGCATCCTGAGCAGTCGCCACCACCATAAGGCCAGCCACCAGCATGACAATCCCCCCGACAACGATGAGCGTGGGATTAACGCCAACAAACGGCCAGACGCCACGATTGCCGAGCTCCACAACCAACGTTGCACTCATAGTAATCGTAAACGAAGATATCGCTTGGACAAAAAAACTAAGCACCTGCCGAGCCTCAAGCCAGCGAATCAAGCGGTCAACCAAGCATCCTACCAAAAAAGTCGTCACCACGACAACCCATGAATTAGTAAATAACATCGACGCACCAGCGGTTACGCTCGCGTTCCCGATCATCGTCAGCCAACTTGGGTAGGTTGGCTTGACAGCAATTATTTTTTCGAACCTCGCTTCCGCCGAATCAAGACTAAGCCCTCCGCGAATACTTCTCACCAAATCCTGCATCTCTTGGACAATAAGATTGTTGGGATTTTGCATCGAAACAGTGCGAATGAGCGTCAAGGGTTCTCGATCAATACCGCGATCCTGCGATGCCATGATAGACGTAGCGTTGATATCAATATGCACCCGCCGCTGACAGAGTGTCTCGGTTATATCCAGTGCACTATCTACTACATCGTGTGCCGACACGCCGTGACAAAGTAGCTGCTCGGCAATACGCATCGTCAGGCGTAGTGCCCGCATATTTGGTGTCAGATCACGACCAACTTTTTGGGTATCGGTAGAAGCAGGAGTAATTGCCCTCTCATAAGTCATACTCTCTAGTATACCGATAGTTACTGTTCGCGAGAACCCCTCGATGATATCGACCGATGAGGCAATTCACGAATAACGATAACGACTGCGCAAACGAGAAGTCCAGTATAGATCACCATCCACGTCCCGACGGGGAGAAGTAGCGTCCCTCCAAAGAGACCTGACTCAGCAGTGTAATTTCCTTGAATATTGAGAATAAATGCAATAAATAGCCAAAGTATTGCCGTAACAATGGTCGCTACTTTTGATACCATCCACCACCGATAGGCGAGTTTCATGGACAATAGAAATGGCAAGGAAAGAACCTCCAGGAGTGGTATCGAGAATGCCAACACTGTCGCCGTTATATTCCCCCCCGCCAAGCCATATGCGGCCGTTATATCGGCAAATTGCTCGTAGGTAAATAACTGCATAATCGCCAAAAAAAGGTAGACAGCGGCAAGCGTGAATCCCCGCCAATAAGCAGGATTACCGAAGAAAACACTAGGGAATACGGACCGAAAATAAGTCTTCATATCCTTAGTATACTGCTGTCTTGCACGGCAAACTGTTGTTTTTTTGTACATACTGCTTGCGCTTTTTGAAAACAGAGTGTATTGTACTGATAGCGAACGTTACAAAAACAAACACCACAAAAAAATCTTGTAGCATATCGCTCTACGATATATCCACCACAACATATATTGTGTGGTACCCCGCTTTTCGCGGGGTATTGCCATTTTATTAGCCCGCCTTCTTGCTATGCTTAGCCCGCCAGGCAGCGATCTGACCATGATGTCCACTTAGTAAGACCTCGGGTACGCGCATATCCTGCCAAACTTCTGGTCGTGTATATTGAGGATACTCCAGCGTTTTCCCATCAACAAAACTTTCTACCGCCGCGCTCTCGGAACCGCCGAGAACACCCGGAATAAGGCGTACAATGCTGTCGATAATCGTCATAGCTGGCAGCTCACCACCAGTCAACACGTAGTCGCCGACGCTTATTTCCTCGTCGACGAGCGACATAATTCGTTCATCATAGCCCTCATAGCGTCCGCACACAAAAATATACCCGTGCGCTGACTCGCTGTAGCTGCGGGCATCGGCCTGCTTCCATCGACTGCCTCTCGGTGTCATCAAGAGCACCTTTGCCGAAGGATCAAGGCTCTTTGCCTGCATAATCGCGTTCCACAGTGGTTCTACCATCAACAGCATGCCATCACCGCCTCCATAGGGGGTGTCATCAACTTGTTTGCGAGGGCCAATACCAAACTCTCGTAGATGTATTGTCTCAAGTGTGACGTGTCCGTCTTTTTGAGCCTTCCACATCATACTGTTGCCAAATACCCCTCCGCACATCTCGGGAAAAAGAGTGATGACTTGGAACTTTTTCATAAAAAGTATCATAGCACCTATTGACAAATTATGCTAGTGGTTGCATCCGATGTATTGCTTTTTTATTATACTTATGCTATAATGATATTACTGTCAATTCCTGACAGTCCCCAACCCGTAAGGAGCTGGTATGAGCAGCATTTTCTTTATCGTCATTGCCGTCCTCGCCGTCGCCTTCGTTCTGGCGGTTCCGATCATCACCTTGGAGCACCGCGCAAGGAGCGAGGCGCAGGTCGACAGCGACGACTGACCCCACCCCCACTCAACCCCCCTACGGGCCACGCCCGTCGATTGTAGCCTGATCCGAGCCAACATGGCCTCAGAACTCGCTCGCTCGGCGGGCTACTTTCGTGGTATAGTATAAACAATATGGATAGTGAGTTATCGACGAGTGACGACATGCCAAGTGCGGAGGTGCTTGCTGCTCAAGAGCGCAATTTGACGCTTCAGCCGCTCACAGATAACGTCAAACCCGACGACTTGCCAGACGAACAAGTTGTCAATCAGCATCTTGTTGCCGGTCCCCTTGTAAACCTCCCTATCGATACAGAGCAGACACATGGCGAGCTTGGGGCGCATGAGTATCGGCATGAGCACGCTCGATCAGGACATATCGTCACCTTTTTGGTAGGAGGAGCAGTCGTCACGATCTTGACTGTCGCGACCTACATACTTTCCACCCGTATCCTTTAAGATAGGTTTTTATCTCTTCATAGGTACTAGCAACCAAAAACCCGCCTGATAGCGGGTCTTTTGATACAAATAAGTCTCTCAAACCATTTGTAAACACATGTGGTTTGCTCGCAAGAGCTTTTGTCGTTCAAGTTCAAGATTCTCGCATGAACTGTTTATGATTATATATCGAGATCATCGAGTTCCGCAAGCTCTTGGCGAGACTTTTTTGCGAAATCACTCTCTTTTTCTGACTCGTTTTCCACAGTATCCTCGGTCACATTTTCCACAGCGTCATCAGTTGCATCATCAGATGAAATAACTGTTGAATCATTCGGGTCGTCATTGTTGACAATCTTTAGGTTGTAACGAGCCGTGTTTTTTGTTCCGAGTGCCCTGAGAAGTGTTCTCAGGCTTTGGGCTGTAACGCCACGGCGTCCAATCACCCTGCCGAGATCTTCTGGATTGACGGTCAGCGTCAGAAGCACCCCTTTTTCATCGACGATACGATCAACGATCACATCATCGGGATGTTCTACAAGTGATTTGACGATATATTCTACAAATTGCTGGTCGATAGTTGACATGCCCACTAGCCTCCTGTTCTGGTCTCACTGTTAATATCGCTATATTTCATTGTACCACGCTGCTGAAGGCATAATACAAAACTACCTCTCTGAGCGAGAGAGGTAGTGTGTTCGTTTGCATTAGTGTAACTTATTCGGCAGCTGGTTCTTCGCTAGCAGTAGTGTCAGCCACGACTTCGTCGACAGGAGCTTCAGAGGTTTCTTGCTCTACTTCAGTCACTTCTTCCTTTGGTTGGTTTTTGCGGAGCTTATCAGCTTTTTTGACTGATTTTGCCTTTGAACCATCAAATTCTTTGACCCACTTTGGCAATGTCACACCGGCATCTTTGAGAAGTTTCACGACGCGAGGTGTTGGCTGAGCACCGTTATCGAGGTACTTCTGAGCAGCTTCTGTCTGAATACTGACTTCTTTTGTGTGAGGGTTGTAGGTGCCGACGTAGGCAACCACACGGCCGCTCGAAGGATGACGCTGTGCTTCCTGAACAGCGAGACGGTAGACAGGATAGGCTTTGCGGCCCAACCGTTGCAAACGAATTGCGAGCATAAAATGAATACTTCCTTTACTTACTCTTTTGACATAGTATTATTACTTCACACAAGTGTACACTGTTCGGCCTCTGGTGTCAATGAGCGTACCCTTATTGCGACGTACCCGAGCCTCCCTACCTCCCCACTCCAGACAACCGGCCTGCCGCTAACTGATTAGCCTTCGCCTTGGCGGGCCTTGGCCCATCAGGGCCAACTGTCTGTCGGGGGAGGCGAGGAGACTGAATCGAGGGTGACTTGACTACTTACAATTTTTATGTTACTATTGTAATGTCCAAATCCCCGAACATGGGAGGTAGTTGATGTTTCGCATCTTCAGTGATCGCGCCGACCGCACCCGACTGTTCCGGGAAGCCTACCGCTCCCCCGGAGCAGTACTGCGCGGCGGTCATGCGCATGGCTCGTCGCGATCTCGGCATCTGTGAGGTCGAGCGCGTGGGGGAGCGTGACCTCCGGGTCAAGCTCTACTCATCCGTCGAATGGAGCGACTGGCTCGCCGAGCAGATCGCGGCCGAGTTCGCCGCCTGATCGCAGCCTGATCGCAGCCACGGACACACCCTCGGGTACCGGCCGTTTGCCACACAAACGGCCGGTACCCTGCTTGATTTCTGGCTCCCTTATCTTATGAATCGCGTTTTTCGTACGCCTTTAGGGCAGCACGTGCCGCCTGTTGCTGTGCAAACTGCTTACTTGGGCCAGTACCTTTGCCCATCAAGACACCACCGACATAGGCACCAAGAGTAAACTCTTTGTCGTGGTCGGGACCTTCTTCACTAATGACTTTATAGACAGGGGTCGCGCCATCAAGACGCTGCGATACCTCTTGGAGGTGCGACTTTGGGTCACGCCACGAGCCTTCGTCGAGGATTGATTCGAGTTTGCTGAGGATATGGGTATGAATGAAATCGCTGGCTGCCTGATACCCTTGGTCGAGATACAGAGAACCAATAGTTGCCTCAAAGGCGTTGGCGAGTATCTGTAAACGGGCGCGTTCAGAACCATTTTTTTCGCCCTTGCTCATGCGTACCAGCGGCTCATAGCCGAGACGCATACCCGCCTCACCGATACTTTCGGTGCGTACGAGTGCCGCCCGCCAACTTGTCAGGATGCCCTCTGGTTCCGAGAATGTCTTGAACAAATAGTCTGTCACCACCAGCTCCAGCACCGCGTCTCCCAAAAATTCAAGCCGCTCGTTGTGCTCGCTGACGCTCTTACGGTGCTCGTTGACATAGCTGCGATGTGTCAACGCAGTGATAAAAAGTTGAATATCATTGTAGGTAATCCCCAACGTTTCCTTGGCAAACTGAACATATGGCCCAATCGGCATTCCACTCACGGCTACAGTCCCTCCTGTCGAATACGTTTCTTAGCAAGTAGCATTAGCTTTCCGATATCTTCATATTCAATGAGATCAAGCGCCTCGGCAAAGGAAAACCACTTGATACCATTCATCCATTCTTCTTTCTGTATCGCATTGGTATCGCCCTTTGCTCGCACGAGATATATTTGCGTTGTCATGAGCACAAGTCGATCGAGCCGACGATAGCGAAAATGTATCTTACCCAACCAACCGAGCATATCAACATCTGTCAGGCCGGCCTCCTCGCCAATCTCGCGACGCGCCGTCTGCAGCGCCGTCTCGCCCTCCTCGATATGACCTTTTGGAATTGTCCATCGATCTTTTGCATCCTGAATCAATAGAATCTCTAAGTCACCCGTCTTTCCATGACGAAATACAATCCCCCCGCTAGTAGGCTCGCGGACGATTTCTTGGATAGATGGCTTGTGTTTGCCTAAATATTTCTTAAAACGATCAAACTTTGGCGCCGGCATTGTCTGGTTTCTCCTCGACAAGCGTACGATACGCAGTCCCCAGGACTCCGTTGATAAACTTGCTTGAGTTATCAGAACCAAACGCTTTAGCGAGCTCAACCGCCTCGTTGATGGCGACCTTTGGCGGCACTTTGTCGCTGCCAAAAAGTAGTTCGTAGAGTCCGAGTCGCAGAACTGATCGGTCGATGCGGGCAATCTGCTCAATTGGCCACTCTGGAGCAATCGGCTGGATGGTTTCATCCAGGTGTGCTTGCTCCTTTACGACGCCCTCTACGAGAGATTTGACAAATGCCGTATCATCGATGGCTGATTCGTAACGCTCAAGATTTCGCGCCAATATCTCATCGAGATCAACACTTGGATCCTCTGACTGCGTACGAAACTCATACTCGTAGAGAGTTTGGAGAGCGACGATACGCCCGAGATGACGATTTGAGGCCATTGCTGTTTGGTTCTTTCCTTGTTAAATTATCCCACCTAGTTCCACAAAAAGTAGCAACCTACTTTTTCTTGCCCGTCTCGTTTTTTGTGGTACGGACTTTGACGGGTGATGTGGCATTTACCTTACGCGCAAGCTTGAGCACGAGGTGGCTGCGACGTAGACCTGTCTTGCGAGGGCTCGTCTGCTTCTTTGGCTGTGCCATGAAATGTTCTCCTGTTTAGGATGTGATAAAACTTGCTTATTAGTGTACTTGATTATGAGGTTTTTCTCAAGGGGGTTGACTATAGCTGATTTTTATATTATAAGCTTATTGACAAAATATATATAAAGTAGTATAATGACAATTGTCGGACAGTTGTCTGGCACCCGTACTTCCCCGGCCCCTAGGAGGCTCGCATGTTCTACAACATCGCTGTGTACGCCGGCCTGACCGTCCTCGAGGCGATTGCCATCGTGATGATGGCGCGATCAGTCCAGGACGCGCAGACGCGCCGGCTCGGCGCGGCCATCATCCTGGCGGTCTGCGCCGTGGCCGCCTACCTCGGCGTTTGGGTTTCCCCCGCGAGGGGGAGTGCCGCCGAGGACGGCCTACGGCCGTTCCTCTGGTTCGGCCTTCTGAACGTCATCGCGTTCGTGGTCTTCGTGATCACGTCGCGGCTGAAGTACGGAAAGCCCCGCTCCTCCTCGTGAGGGCGGGGCTCTCCCCGTTTTTAGGGGAGTTATTTTGCTATATTAGACAACGATACTCAATAATTTGTGTTTGATGTAGATAATCTTTTTTGGCTCGCTACTGAGATAGCTCGCCACAGCGTGATCAGCAAGCGCCAACGCCGTAATCTCTGCCTCATCTTTGTCGACACCGACAGTGAGTTTAGCACGAACCTTGCCATTGACTTGCACCACAATCGTCATCGTATCGCTCACCAAATATTCGTCATTCCATGCAGGCCACCCAGACTCTTCAAGCGAAGATTCGTTGCCGAGCTGTTGCCATAGCTCAGCGCCAAGGTGGGGAGCCATCGGTGCGATCAGGCGGGCGAGCGCATCAACAGCTTCTGCCCACTCTGGCCCCGCGAAGCCATCCAGCTTGTACTTGTAGAGTTCGTTGACGTATTCCATCAATGCGGCAATTGCCGTGTTGAAGCTCAATCGACGATAATCATCAGTTACTTTCCTGATAGTGCGATGCGTCAAAGAGCGGAGTGCAGTCGCCTGCGCGGAGGTGCCTTCGTGATCGCTCTCCAGATATTCCTGAGTCAGTGTCCAGGTACGATTGAGAAACCGATAGATTCCGGCGATTCCCCGACTACTCCAGCTCGAGTTTTCGTTGATTGGCCCGAGAAACAGACAAAATACTCTGAGGGCGTCGGCACCATACCCCTGATCGATAACATCCAGCGGATCGACGACATTGCCGAGACTCTTGCTCATCTTTCGTCCATCCTCGGCACCTATGAGCCCGTGATACACCAGTTGTTTGACAGGCTCGTCGAACTCAATTAGTCCCATGTCGCGAAAAACGTGTGTCCAGAAGCGTACATAGAGCAGATGAGCGACCGCGTGATCGCCGCCAACGTACATGTCGAGTGGTGCCCAAAAATCCGCTTTTTCTTCCGACCATGGTGCATGCTCATTGAGCGGATCAGTGTAACGAAAGAGGTACCACGACGAACACGCGTAGCCATCCATCGTATCGGTCTCACGCTGTGCCGGACCACCACAGGTTGGGCACGTGGTGTTGATCCAATCAGTTTCGCGCGCAAGCACAGACTTTCCATCGCCTTTCGGCGCATAATCTTCGACAGGCGGCAACAACACCGGCAACTCATCGGCCGGTACGGCTACCGCACCATCCTTTTCGCAGTGAATAATCGGGATCGGCGCGCCCCAATACCGCTGACGGCTCACCAGCCAATCACGCATCTTGTAGGTTATCTTTGCACGACCTATCCCCTGCTGCTCAAGCCACCCGACGGCTTGCTCGCGCGCTTCATAACTTGTCATTCCATCAAATATACCGGAATGCACCAGTACGCCTTCGTTTGCGAACAGATTTTTTTCGCCCTCAAGCCATCGCAAGATGTGCCGAAGCTCAGAAACAGGTTTTAGCGTGGGTAAGACGTCTTTTTTCACCCACATGGGCTCAAAGTCTTCATGTGCTTCACGCTGAAGTTCGACGGAATCAAGTGAGTTGAGACGAAAGCGCACAACAGTCGTCAGAATATTACGGTTGACATCCTTGTGGGCAGCATAAAACTTACTGTTTATCTTTGCGGGCATGGCCTCAATAAACGTCATATCGGTATAGCCGGTTTCCTCTGCGATTTCTCGCCGCGCCGCTTCTTCGGCCGTTTCATCGCCCTCGATACCACCCATAACAAATCCATGCCATGGCAGCTTATTCCACTTGAGCGTCAGGTACTCGCCATTTGTCGGGTGTTCGATAATACACATTACGACATTTCTATCAGTGTCTTGTTTGCCTTTTTGAGGGGGATTTTCCTGATCATAGAGGCTTTCGGCGATGACCTGTACAATCGGTAAATCAAACTTCGATGCAAATTCATAGTCGCGGGTATCATGAGCTGGCACCGCCATAATTGCACCCGTACCATAGCCCCAAAGCACATAGTCAGCTACCCATATCGGGATACGTTCACCGTTGGCAGGATTGATAGCATAGGAGCCGGTTGGAACACCTGTCTTTTCTTTGCCCTCGCTCATTCGCTCTATCTCAGAACGTTTCAGGGATGTGTCAATATATGACTTTACTACCTCGTACGTATCAGCGTTCGCAAGCTCAAGGGCGAGTGGATGCTCGGGGGCGAGCACGAGAAAGGTCGCACCAAATACCGTATCGGGGCGTGTCGAAAAAACGGTTAATTGTGCTTTGGTTTTTTCGACAGAGAAGGTAATCTCTGCCCCCTGGCTCTTGCCAATCCAGTTTTCCTGCGCGGTCTTGATTTTATCTGGCCAATTGAGAGCCGGCAGCTCCTCAAGCAACGCCTCGGCATAATCAGTAATCTTGAAAAACCACTGTTTCATCGATTTCTTCACTACTTCGTTTTCGCAGCGCCAGCATTTGCCGTCAATCACCTGCTCGTTCGCAAGCACGGTCTTATCGACAGGACACCACCACTGCATCGATTCTTTCTGATATGCTAAGCCACGCTTGAAAAATTCAGCAAAAATCCACTGCGTCCATTTATAATATGACGGATCGCTGGTGTTGATTTCTCGCGACCAGTCGAGGCTTGCTCCCATGCGTACAAGCTGATTCTTGAAGCTAGCGATGTTGTCACGCGTCGTTTCAGCAGGTGGTTTGCCAGTTTTGATCGCATAATTTTCTGCAGGCAGACCAAAGGCGTCCCACCCCATAGGATTCAGCACATTATAGCCCTGTTGTCGATGAAACCGTGCAACTGAGTCGACAATGGCATGCTCAAAGGCGTGCCCAGTATGCATGCCGGCCCCGCTGGGGTAAGGAAACATGCAAGAAATATAGTATTTCTTTTTGGCCGAATCCTCGACAACATCATAGCGATGGTCGTTCGCCCATTGTTGTTGCCATTTCGGCTCGATACTTGCAGGATCATAGCGCTTCATTGGCATTAGTATACCAAAATCGCCCCTGATTGTCAGGGGCGATCGTTGCATCTCTCTTACTTAGCAACCGCCCATACTGAGGCTACGCGTAACCAGTGCCATTTTCGTTTCATCGTAGTACACCACTTTTCCTGCATCAGTACCACAACGGACATACTGAATGGTCGACTTATTGCTTGGAGGCGTGCTTACCACTGTAAAGGAAGGGTCATCGAGACGTGAATCGGTATTTTTCGCAAAATCTGCGATGGTCGCTGGATATTCACCTTCTAGGGCATAATAGACTTCAGCTTTTTTTATCACCATATTTGCATTTGTTTGAGCGGTCGTCGTATTGGCTTTTGCTGTAATCGACATGCTACCTGAAACAACACTTGGTTCGACATCCTGTACGAAGTCAGAAAAAGACGTCACCCATTCTTTGGCCGTCATCGTATCTCGTGGAGGAGTCGATACTACAGATTGATCATAGGTAAGGTCTGAGACCATAGTAAGAGACAGGTCTTTTCCATCTTGTTGAGCTCCTTTGACAACTGTTGCTGCGTCAACTCTCCGTAGCGTATGGCTCCACGGATCAACCCAGAGGGTCACAGTTGGCCCGAGGTCAGGCATAGAATCAACGGTCATTGCTTGATCGACGCCACTCGCCGATGAGAGCGCTTCGGTCGATGGATTGCAGGCATCTACTGCCTTGAAATATGCCGTAGTCTTCATCGCTGTCGAGAAATCGCTCGCCTTTGCTTTGTCAATCGTTATTTCGTAGCCATTGAGCCCGTCTTTGTTTTTGGTTGTTCCGCTCAGTTTCATAAACGGATGCGCGAGATAGAGCTTTTTTATCTCTTCTGTCGCTGCTTTGTCACGGCCAATACGCTTGTAGGCGTCGATGAGGCAACTATAGGTCTTTGCGGCGTCGGGCGCATCGGTTTTCATTTCTTGGAGTGTGTACTTGGCCCATTTGCCATCAATTTTGTCCAAGTCGTCTTGGGCTTTTTGTGGCAGCGAGGGATTGCCGGTGTATTTTGAGGCTAGCTTACTCAGTATTTCTTTTATGCCACTTAGCTTAAAATAGATATCACCGCTATCGGCGACATACGCAGCGCCTTTTGTGGTGTAGTCCTTTCCATCCCAGGTGAACTCAACTTCGGCATTTTCATCCGCGAGCGACTGCGTACTGGCACGTGAATCAAAGGTCAGACGCTTGATCGTGAAGGTCCCGCTCTCGCCACCGTCAACTTTCCAATTTGAGGTAATGGTCGTTTTTGACTGGACTACTCGAGCAGACATGAGATTCATGATGGCGTCGCTAACGACTTTCTCCGGCTGCTGATAGATGAGAGCCAGGGCAGTCCCCGTTCCAGCGAGAATGAGTGCTGACACACCGGCGACAATGCCAATGATAAGTTTTTTGCGTGACTTTTTAACATCGTTCTGGTTAGGAGCGTGTGGTAACTGTGTTGGATCTTTTTCGACTGGGGCAGTTGGTTCTTGCGGTAACATAGCGTGTTATTCCTTTAGTATCCTCGTAGACTCCATTATAGTTACTTTTGTTCAGAAAATTGAGAGAAAAACTCATTTTTTTTGGCCATCCATGCCTCCGATTGTCTAACGAGTTCTTTATCTTCGGTGATATCACACAATATTTTAACCGCTTCTTCAAGGTAGACATTGTCCTGTGAGCCAGTTGCCAGAATCACGGACCCCTCCTCTGTTACCGTCCTGATAAACTCGCCCGCCTCGACAGCAGTTCTGCAGCACTTCACCTGGCAACCCCGTTGACGAGCAATTGGTGCGAGATAGTTCTGAGTATCATTGCCCACCGTCACCACCCACGCAAGCATGTTGGGGTCACAAAGAGCCCCGATCTTCTCATGCTCGATCTGGCTTGATTGTCCCAAATTGTGCATATCACCGATGAGAGTAATGCGCTGAGGGGCTTGGTCAAAGAGGTACAATGCCTGGATAGCGGCTGAAACGGTAGAAGGATTCGATGTATACGTGTCATCGATAATTGTTGTCCCACCAATGCCACGCAGTAGTTGCATGCGGCCAGGCACTGATCGGATCAGATCGATGCCTTTTCGGATTTCTTCAGGTGTAAGCGTCATTTTTGTCGCCACCGCCACCGCCGCCATGACCGGACGAATACTGTGTTCCCCTAGCACGTTAATCGTTACGGAAAACGGATTGGGGTATTCGGGTGCAATGATAACACCACTATAGCCTTGATACGGCGCAAAGTCTTGCTGTTCAAACCGATACTCTGCGGCTCCTGATGTACCATAGGTCGAAAAGTTAGGATTTGTCTCCAGGTTGGCAAATCGTCCGTCGACATCGTCGCGATTGATCAACACCTGGCGCGAAAAACCAGAAATAGACAGTTCCTCTTGCGCAACCGATTCGATCGAACCGAATTGTTCGATATATTCTGAGGAGACCGCTGTCACAATGGCAATATCTGGCACAAGATACTGAGCATACATCGCCATGGTGTTTGGATGATCAATTTGCAGTTCTACGATAATGACGTCGGTATCAGTTGCAGAGGCTATATGACGTCGCGCCGTCTTGAACACCGACCTCCATTCGCGGATACTTCCGGCGTCCTGCGGAGGGGTTATACCGAGAATCGCGAGTGGTACCGCCAGCTCACTGTCAACGGCCGTTTCGCCCTCGTGCATTCTGATGCGAAACCGGCCGGACAGCACGTCAGCAGCAGCACGTTTGGTACTTGTTTTGCCGACACTACCCGTAATAACGACAAGCTTAACCTCAGGATGCTTCGCAAAATACTTCTTTACATACTTCTTGAGCTTTGATTGCACATATTTCTTTAGCATACTGCCTTTATCATACCGCATACGCCTAAGGGAGACCAGTACGTATGAGTCTTGAAAAAACGTCACTCCCGAGATATACTCACTTAGTACGGTATAATATGCGGGTTTAGCTCAGTTGTTAGAGTGAGAATCTCCGGCGGAGATTCGGAAACGGACTTTCCGATGAAAACTACGTTTTCAATAGTGAAATCCGGGGGTCGCGGGACGTGACCTGCCTTGCAAGGCCAAGGAGGCTAACACAGGCGCGCACCTCGTACGCACATTGTTACCAACCATACGCGGGTTTAGCTCAGTTGTTAGAGCGCTTCCTTGCCAAGGAAGAGGTCGAGAGTTAGAGTCTCTTAACCCGCACCAGAAATAGACTTTCGGAGAATTGGTCGCCCATGCGGGCGGCTTTTTCTTTGGTTTTGCGGAGCAAAACCCAGATATTCTTGGGGGGAGAAGCAGTTTGGGCAGCCGTTGGCTGCGCCTTTTTGGATTTTA
>OFRO01000403.1_pt1 | contig 15814 bp, 13 predicted proteins | sample 1543091 | NCBI WGS metagenome assembly OFRO01 (sample SAMN07774217, study PRJEB24372) | wastewater metagenome | isolation source: Exp Tend NO 10WW | collected 2016-02
CCGCTGTCCTGCAGCAGCGCGGTGCAGGCGGTGTCGCTATACAGCCGCACGCGGATCGTGGCGGCGCTGGTCAGGTTGGTGGCGGGCAGCGCCACGGCGCCAAGGGTCACGCCGCCCGTCCATGTGAGGGTGTACGTCACGCTGGTGCCGGTGCTGCGGTGCGCCTGGCCCTTCAGGTCGGTCTGCATGTACGCCGCCACCAGCGCGCCCGCCGTCGTGCTGGCGGCCAGCGACGTGGCCTGGTCGGCATCGTTGCGGTGGATGACGCGCAGGTTAGGCACGGCGGCTCACTTCAAGGCCCAGCGCGCCCAGCTTGGCGTTCATGGCGGCCAGCAGCTCGTCGGTCACGTCCTCGGCCACCATGGGGTATTGGCTGTGCGCCGGCTGAGTCTGCGCCTGGCCGGCTTCGTTGGTGACCAGCGTCACCTGCGTCATGATGGCCGCCGCGGCATACGCGGGCGGCTGTACGGGGTTGTCGAACTGGATGCTGACGGATAGCGGGATGTTCAGGCGGGGCATGGTGGTCTCTTTCAATGGGTGGTTTGCAGGTGCTGCACGATGGCGGCGGTGATGCGGTCGCTCCAGGCCTGCGCGGGGTGCACGGGGTCTGCCAGATCGTCGGGGAATGTGACGGGCACGGCGCGCACGTCCACGAAGCCGGCGCCATGGGCGTCGGCCGCGCGCTCGACGGCCAGGTCATAGTCATCGGTGGCGCCGCCGGGCAGGGTGATCACGCCGACCAGCAGCACGGTCTTTCCGGCGGCCTGGGCCTGGGTGACCATGGCGCCAAGGTCGCGCTCAAAGGCGGCCAGCGGGGTGCCGCGCAGGGCATCGGCGCCGCCGTAGCGGATGACCAGCGTGCTGGCGGCCGTGGCGCTGACGTGCTGGGCAAATGCGCTAAAGGGCATCATCGCGGCGCCGGCCAGCGCATCGGCCACGGTGGCGCCGGGCAGGCTCAGGTCCACACACAGCGCTGCAGCGCCCAGCAGCTCCTGCGCCCGGCGCACGGGCGGCACGGCCAGGCGCGTCAGGGTTCCATCGGCCCCGCTGATGCTGCCGAAGGTGAGGCTGTCGCCGTAGAACTCGATCACGCGCGGGGCCGGGGCTGGTGCTGGTGCCGGCGCGTCGCCACCGCCCCCGCAGCCGCATACGGCGGCGCACAGGGCGCTGATGATGATGGCGAAGGGCTTGCGCATCATGTCCATACCGGGATGTAATAGTCGGTGCCGCTGATGTTGATCACGGCCCAGCCGTTGGTGCTGTTGCTGCCGGGCTTGGTGGTGTTCGTCCAGGTGCCGGTGGCGCTGCCGTCGGCCACTTTCTCCAGCCGCTTCCAGGTGCCGTCTCCGCGCAGGTAGCTCTTGGTGTCGTTGGGCGGCTCGGTGACGGTGACGGCGCCATAGCGGAAGGTGCCGGCCTCGATGTTCAGCGCATAAGACCCATCGGCCAGCGCGCACACGCGGGTTTCTGCGCCCGCGGCGCCGGCCACGAAGCGCCCGCCGTAGCTGCTGCTGCCCAGCTTGGCGCGGTAGGTGTTGGCATAGTCGAAGTACCCTGCGTAGGTGCTGCTGGCCAGCGTGGCGTAGTAGCTGCTTCCATAGAGGAAATAGCCCGCGTTGGCATTGGCGGCAATGTAGGCCTCGGTGTTGCGCGTGTTGGTGCCGCTGGACCACCCGCCATAGGCGGCGATGGCCGAGCCGGTGCCCGCGGCGGATGCGGCGATCAGCGCGTAGCCGTTGCCGCCGGTCTGCGTGAAGGCGCCGCCGAAGGTGGCGTTGTTGGTGGCGCGGCCCACCACGCCGCAGTAGCCACCCAGCCCGGCCACGTCCCAGGTGAGACCCAGACCGAACGTGGTGTTGGTAGCCATGGTGGCGCTGGTGTTGCTTTGCAGCTTGCCCACGTCCAGCGTGCCGGCGTTGATGCGCGCCGCGGCGATGTAGCCGCTGGTGATCTGGCTGGCGGCCACGTCGCCCGCGTAGATGACGCCCGCCGCGATGGTGCCAGCGCCGATGCGGTTGGCCGCCAGGTTGTTGGTGACGTAGGCGCCGTCCAGCGCCACGCTGCCCAGCAAGGCCAGCGCGCCAAGGCCGCTGACGTTGCTGTTGGCCAGCGAGCCGGTGATCTGGCTGGCCAGGTTGACGGTGGACTGGCTGGCAAGCACCCCGAAGCCGGTGAGGTAGCCGCCGCCGTAGGCCAGGCTGGACTGTGAGGCCACGGCACCGAAGCCGGTGAGGTAGGCGCCGCCGAAGGCCAGACTGTTCTGGCCGGCGACACTTCCAAAGCCGGTCAGGTAGCCGCCACCCAAGGCCAAGCTGTTCTGACTGCTCACGCTGCCGAAGCCCGTCAGGTAGCCGCCGCCATTGGCCAGCGTGCTCTGGGTGGCCAGCGCGGTGACGCCGCTCACGCGGGTGTAGCTGGGCAGGTTGTTCAGCGCCTGGCTGGTGTTGCTCAAATCCACCGTCACATTGGTGGGCAACGGCACGGCCACGATGCGCGGGCTGGTCGCCTGCAGGGCCAGGATGCGGGTGCTGACGATGGCGGCCATTACGCGAGCACTCCGATGGTGACGCGCCCGGCCAGCCAGTCGCGCGCGACGTGGGTGACCAGGCCGGTGACGCCGCCACTCAGGCCGAAGCGCGCGTGCGTGAGGGTGATGGCGTCGCCCAGCTCGGTGAGCAGCAGGTGCGCGCGGTAGCGGGCGGTGTAGACCTGCCGGGGCGTCTTCCACAGATCCCGCCGACGTGCAGCCTCGGTGGTGGCGTCGCCCTCCACCACCAGCAAGGTATCCACCTGCTCGGGCTGGGCGCCCAGCTTGTAGACGCTGGTGGCGGTGGCGTCGCTGCTGGTGGCGCTGAGCAGGCCCAGGCCCAGCGCGGCGGCGCTGCTGGCGGGCAGGCCGGTGGCCAGCCCGCTGGTCTGCACGCTCCAGTTGCGGCCCCAGCCGAGCTTGGCGGTGGCCTGCACCGGCGGGCGGTCGGACACGCTGAGGCTGTGCTCATCGAAGTCTTGCGCGGTCACTGCGACGGGCGTGCCGCCTGCGGGCAGGGCCAGCTGCACCAGGCGCAGCTTGCCCAGAGTAGTGACGACGACCTGAGCACCCACGCTGGCGGCCAGCTCCTGGCACACCTGAAGCACGTTGGCCCTATCAGTCAGGCACAGCGCCACGGGCTGCGGGTGGGCGCTGGCGAAGGTGCTCAGGCTGGCGCTGTCGAGGTCGCCGCTGACAAACCGGGTGGTGCTGGGCCCGTAGTTCTGCACGATGTATTGCACCAGCGTGCTGACGTTGTTGCTGTACGTGCCGCTGGGCTTGGCGCCCTGCACATCGGCGGTGATCTGGCCCACGGGCGCGGCCGTCAGGGTGAACTTGCCGGTGGAGAGGCTGCTGGTGAAGGTGGTGATCGGCGCGCCGTTGTCGCGCACCTCGATCAGGCGCTCGGCAGCGCCGTTGTGGTACTGGAACGTCAGGGTGCTGGGCACCGTGAGCAGAGGGCTCACGTTGTGGCACTCGCCGAAGGCCAGGGGCAGCAGGCGGTCTTTGTTGTCGGTGGCACCGCCCAGCACGGCCTCGGTGACGGGGTTGTTCAGGCGCTGCAGTTTGTCGAGCAGCGACAGGTTCAGCACCTCGGCATCGCGAGACAGCAGGTCGCCGACCACGCCGTCGAAGATGAGGCGGAAGTCGGCGCGCACCCAGCGCGGGTCGCCCATGTAGACGCGCACCTGCCGGTTGGCCCAGACGTAGCCCAGCCAGGCGTCGCGCACGCCGCCGGTGTTGTCGAGCTCGATGTCGCCCCAGCTGATGCTGGGCGTGCCGTCCAGGCTCAGGGTCTCGGCAAAGCTCACGCCCCCGGTGATGCAGGCCACATACGCCGTGCTGGCCGGGGTGTCGCCGCTGGCTGTGACGTAGTTGCGGTTGCTCAGGTACAGCGTGGTCTCGGAGCCGCCGATGCGCGCCACCACTTCCACCAGCGCGCAGCGGATGCAGTCGGCGCTTTGCAGCCAGGCGAGGAAGGCGGCGTCGGTCATGCGAGGGCGGCCCTTTGCTGCAGGTGCTGGGTGTGCCGGGCCTTGCTGGCGGCTTCCACCGTGGCGCGGGTGATCTGCTGGGTGTTTTCGTGCGTGGCCATCGCGCCGAGCTGGTGGCCGGCGTTGTTTTGCTCGCGCAGGGCTTTCAGCTCGGCCAGAACGGCTTCAAGTTTTGCCGCCAGCTCAGCGTTGCCACCGCCCGCCGGGTTGTAGCGCGCCGGCACGATGGCCTCGCCCTGGTGGATTTGCGCCAGCATGTCATGCGGCACGTAGTTGGTGCCCTGCGCAAAGGCGGGCAGGCCGTGCGCGACGGCCCAGGCCAGCGAGGAGCCTGCGGCAAAGCCCATGGCCGCGTCCAGCTCGGCGCTGCTCACCCCGTTAGCGACTGCCGCGTCGTACAGCATGCGCGCCCCGGTGTCGTCCTGGGGCAGCGTGGCGGCGTAGTCGCGGATGATCTGGGCGCGCTGCGCAGTGGTGGCGGCGGTGGCTGCGGCAGTGCTGGCCGGGTTGGCGTTGATCAGCGGGGCCAGCGCGGCGGCGATGCCCTCGGGCAGGCTGCGCAGGATGTCGGGCACCGGGTCGGTCACGGCCACATCCGCCAGCGTGGCCATGTAGGCGGTGGCGGCCTGCTGCGCCGTGACCACCGCCTGCTGCTGCACGGCCAGAGCCTGCTGTGCGGCCAGCTGCGCGGCGCCGAGGCTTTGCAGGTTGGCCTGCGCGCTGCTGACCTGCGCGTTGGCAATGGCGCTTTGCGTGGCGGCCTGCGCCTGCAGGTCCTGCACCACCCCTTGCAAGGTGGTGAGACGGGCGATCTGGTCGGCGCTCAGGCTGTTGGCGCTGGCGCTGGCGGCGCGGGTGGCGTCCAGCTGCGACTGCAGCAGGTCGATCTGCGGCTGGTTCTGGCTGACCAGGCCGGCGCCCAGGCTGTCCAGCGCGTCGGTCACGCTGGTGAACACGCTGGTGGTGTAGCTGGCGGGGTCGAACTCGCGCGCCAGGCGCAGGTAGGTGTCGGCCACGCCCTGCAGGCGGCCCAGCGCGCCCTGGTCGCCGCCTTGGGCGGCCGCCAGGGTGGTCTGGTACTGCGCCAGGGCTTCGGCCACTTTCTGCGCCGGGGTCAGGGTGGAGAGGTCGCCGGTCTTGAGGCCTTGCACGTAGTCGCGCAGGCGCTGGCCGTATTCGAGCAGGGCCTTGGCGTTGGCCAGGGCGTTGTCCTGCGCGGCGGCCTCGGTGCGCGCGGTCTGGGTGATCAGGCCGTACAGCTCTTGCGCGGCGCTCAGGCGCGCGTCGATGTCGCCCGCGCCGTTCACCGTGGCCCACAGCGCGGCTTCGCGGTTGCCGCCCGCACCGCCCAGGGATCCGCTGATCTGGTCGAGCAGGCTGCTGGCGGTGGCCATGGTGCCGATCCAGCGCTGCGCCGCACTCTGCAGGTTGTTGATGGCGGATTCCTGTGCCGCGTACGCGCTGTTGGCGTCCGTCACGGCCTGCTGGGCCGCCTGCACGGCCTGCTGCGCATCCTGGATGGCGTAGATGTGCTGCTGCAGGCCCCGGTTGCTGGCGTCCAGCGCGGCCAGCTCACGGGCGCGAATCTCGGCGGTGTTGCCGGTCAGGTTCAACAGGGTGGATTCAAGGCCCGCGCGCTGCTGCATGATGGCCGCGGCGTTGCTGGCGGTGGCGGCCACGGTCTGGAAGCCGCTGCTGACCTCGGACAAGGCGCCGACCACGGACAGGATGGCGCGGGCCGCGTCCAGGTTGCCGGCGGCCATCATCTCGCCCAGGCCGGCCAGCACCTGCTCGCGCGTGGCGTTCTGAATGTCGGCCGCCGTGACGTTGATGCCCACCGAGCCCAGCGTGGCCTGGATCTGCGCCACCTGGTAGGCGGTGTATTGCACGTCGTTGAGCAGAGTGCGCGCGGCGCTGCCGAACAGCGTCTGCACGTCGGCCAGGGTGGTGACGACCTGCTGGATGGCCACCGCGGCGCTGGTGCTCTCGGCGGTGACGCCCTGGAAGCCGGCGGACACCTCGGTGAGCGCGTCCACCACGTTGAGGATGGCCCCTGCGGCGGCGATATTGCCGGCGGCCAGGGCCTGCTGGTAGCCGGCCAGCACCTGCTCGCGGGTGAGACTGGCAATCTGCTGCGCGCTTAAGTCCATGCCGGCGGCGCCCAGTGTGGCCTGGATCTGCTGGATGCGGTAGGCGCTGTATTGCGCGGCGTTCAGGAGGGTCTTGGCGCTGCTGTCGAACAGCTTTTGCACGTCGGCCAGCGTCAGGGCGGCGGTGCCCAGGGTCTGCACGGCCTCGGCCGCCTGCTCGGCCACGGGGGTGAGCTCGGCCACCACGCCGGACAGGCCCAGCAGGGCGGCATAGGTGCTCTGGCCGCTGGCGGTGGTGAGGTCTTGCGCCTCGATGAGCTTGCGGAAGTTCTCGCGGGTGGGCTCGGTGATGGCGCGGAAGAACTCGTCGCTGGAGTCGGCAAAGGCGCCGCCGGCCGCGAGGTCTTGCAGGCGGGTGTTGAGCGACTGCAGCTTGGCGTCGAACTTCTCCTGCTCGGAATAGAAGTTTTCGTAGTAGGCGCCCAGGCTGGCGCCGAAGGCCTGCAGGCCGCCCGAGGCGTTGATGATGTTGAGCACGGCGTCGCCACTCAAGCCCGCGAACACCTTGACGCTGGCGCCCAGCGATTGCAGGACGACCTGGGTGGCGTTGATCTCCGACACCACGCTGGCCAACTGGTCCAGGCCCGGCGCATCGCCCAGCTTGGCGAGCATGGTGCCGGCCCAGGCGGGCAGGTCGATGCCGTCCAGCGCCTTGCGCACGTCTTGCGAGACGGCGGCCAGGAACTCGTTGTTGCCCGCCGTGCCGTCGCTGAAGGTGCGGAAGGACTGGCCGCCGGCCTGCCAGTCGGTCAGCACCTGCTCCATGTTGCGGATGAACAGGCTGCCCCAGGCGCCGTCTTTGGACGAGTCGTCGGCAAAGCTGGCAGCGGCCTGGTAGCCGGCCGTCTTGCCGAAGGTGGTGGCGGTGGTGTCCAGGATCTGCACCACGCTCTTGACGATGCCGGTGGTGAACTCTTCGGTCCCGGCGCTGTAGGCGATGCCCGTGAAGCCGCTGTTGAAGAGGGCTCCACTACTGGCCTGCTGCAGGCCTCCGGCCGCGCTGTAGCTGGTGCCCGCGCCGGTGTGCGGGGTGCCGCTGTGGTCGAGGTTCTTGGCGAGCTTGTAGACGCCGGCCAGCGCCACCAGGTAGGGGGCGGCGCTGATGAGCGGCCCCAGCGAGCCGATCAGCGAGCCGGTCTGCGCGGCCACGCCCATGCTGGCGGCGTAGCTGGCCTGCGCGGCCGTGGCGGTGAGGCCCAGGGCGGTCTGGGTGGACGCGATCAACCCGGTGCCCAGCTCGCCCATGAAGGAGCTGATACCGGCCAGCGTGCTGCCGGCACTGAAGAGGCTGGAGCCGCCGGACAGCAGGCTGGCGCCCGTGCCCGCCGCATTGGCCGCGGTGACCCCGCCCAGGCCCGTGACGCTGGCCCCGATGTTGATGATCCAGCGCTTGAGCGTGAGCTGGTACAACACGTCGATCAGGCCCGCCTTGAGCGACTGGCCCAGCTTCTTGAAGGCGTTGGAGCCGTCGTTGAAGATGTTGACGAACACGTCGTGGGCGGTGTTGTCGAAGGCATCGAACAGGCTTTGCAGCGCGGCCATGTCGGCCTTGGCCACGGCGGAGGCCTTGGCGATGGCGGCGGCGGCCGTGGCGCGGGCGATTTCCTCGTCGCGCTGCGACTGGTCGAAGCCGGCATTGGCGTTGATGGCGGCGATCTGTTTTTTCAGGTCCAGCTCGATCTGGTACTGCTCCAGCGCAATGGCGCGGTTGCGCGCGCTCTGGCCGAACAGCGATTGCTCCAGAGCCACCTGCTCGGCCGACGCGGCAATGCCCTGCACGTAGGCGTCCACCGCCAGGCGGCCCTGCTCGCGGGCCTTGCTGGCGGCCACGTAGGCGGCGTCGAGCTCGGCCATCACGTCCAGCTCGGCCTGGTAGGCGGCCACCAGGCGCCGGGTGGCGCGGGCCTGCTCTTCACCGGCGGCGATGGCCTTGAGCAGCCCGTCCACCTTGGCCAGCTGCGCCGCCGACAGGTTTTTGTACTTGGTGCCCAGCTCTTCGGCGAACTGGATGCGCAGTTTTTCGGAGTCGGTGAGCTTGCGCCCGGCGTCCAGCTCCTGCGCCTGCGCGGCCAGCTTCTCGTTGAGCTTTCTGACGAAATCGCCAAAGGCGTCGGCATGCGTGGCGGTGGACTTGGCGGCGGTGTAGTTCTTTTTGGCCAGCTCTTCCACCAGGCCGACATACTCCTTTTGGGTGAGGTTGCCGGCGCGGTAGGCGTCGTTGAGCTTGTTCAGCGTGGGCAGGTAGTCCTTGTCCACGCCCATGAGCCTGGCCTTGATGTCGGCCAGCTCTTTGGCGTCCTTGGCCTGCTGCTCGGCCAGCGCCTTCATGGAGTTGTTTTCCATGGTGCGGCGACTGGGGCCGCTGGCGGCGAACTTGTCTTTCTCGCTGTTGGCGGCCTGCAGCCAGGCGACGGTTTCCTTGATCTGGGCAATGCCGCGGATCAGGAACGTGTTGGTGGGGTCTTTGGCCAGCAGGGCCTCATACTCGCGCAGCTGGTCTTGCGCGATCTTCAGCTCGGTGGCCTGGTCCTGCACGTTGTAGGTGATGGCGTTGAACGGGTTGGCAAAGCGCAGCAGCGCGCCGCCGGCAGCCGCCATCTGGCCCAGAAAGCCATCGCCCCCCTTGCGCGCCGCCTCCATGGACTTGGCTACGTCGCCCGTGGCGTCGGCCAGGATGGCCATCTGGCCCGCCATAAAGCTGCTGACGCCGGCCTCGCCCACGTTTTGCTTGAGCTGCAACCAGGCGTTGTCGAGCCGGTTGACGTTGGCCGCCAGCCGGGTGGTGGCCTCGTCGAGGTTGCCGGCCAGCTCGCCCTTGAGGGTGGCGGCAAACTGCGCCAGGCGCTCGGGGCCGACTTGCCCCATTTCCAGCAGCTTGGACAGCTCGCCCGTGGTCACGCCCATGCTGTCGGCGAAGATCTGGAACGCCCGCGGCAGGCGCTCGCCCAGCTGGCCGCGCAGTTCTTCGGCCTGGATCTGGCCCTTGCTGACCATCTGCACCAGGGCGCGCATGGCGCCCTCGGTTTCTTCCACCCCCAGGCCCATGACCACACTGGCCTGGGCGATGCTCTCGAAGATTTCGCGGGTGGCGCGGCCTTCGAGGTTGGTGCCTTTGGTGGCGGCGGCCAGGCGCCCGTACATGGGGGCCACAGCGGCAAAGCTGACGCCGAGCTGGTCGGTGACCTGGCGCAGGTATTGGATTTCTTGCGCGGCCTGCGCGCCGCCCATGGCGAAGGCCAGTGAGTTCTTCACCTTGTCGGCCTGCATCTGGGCGTCGATCATGGCCATGGTGACGCCGCCGATGGCGTTCTTGATGGTGATGATGGCCGCGGCCACGCCCCCGCCGATGAAGGCGGTCTTGAGGCCGCCGGCCAGCTTCTCGATGCCGGTGGCGCTGGCGTGCGAGGCGGTCTCCATGTCGCGCAGCGCACCGGCGCCCTTGCGGGCAAACTGGTCCAGGCTGACGCCGGCTTCGCGCAGGGCTTGCAGCAGGGCGCGGTCGTCGGCGCTGAGGGTGACGCTGATGTCGTTCATGCGGCGGCTCCGTGGGGGTCAGTCGCGCGGCTGGCCGCGCGCTGCGGGCTGGGGGTCGCGCGCCAGGGCGCCGAAGACGGCGCGCACCTTGTTGCGCACGGCGCTGCGCTGCTCATCACCGATCGACTCCGACCAAGGAGCCGGCGCGTCGGGGTTGGCCGCGCGCAGGTGCTCGCCCTGCCATGCGGCACTGGCCTGGCGCAGCGCGCGCAGCTGCCAGGGCGGCAGGCGCTGGCCGGTGCCGAGCTGCCAGGCGCGCAGATCCACCCACGACAGGGGCACGCGGCCCATGCCGCCGTGGCCGGTGAGGCCGGCGTCTTGCAGCTGCTGCCAGAGGTGGCGGGCGCCGGACCCAAGATCGGGCATGGGCAACGGCGCGCCGTCGTCCAGCAGCTGCTCGGCGCGGCTGCGCGTGGCGGCCTCGTCAGCCGGCTCCGCGGGCCGGCTGCTGACCGACTTGTGGGCGCGGCGGCTGGGGGCATCGGGCGGGTCCAGCGGGGTGTTGAGCCAGGCGTGCTGTTTGGCGTACTGCGTCAGCTCCGCGCAGACACCGGCTTGAAATTTGCCCAGTCGGCCAGGAAGGATTCGACCTGGCTGGTGATGTAACCGAGCTTGCGGTTGCTGTACAACGCCAGCGCGCCGCCGGGCACAGGAAAATTCTCGATGGCGGCGGTGACGGCGGCGAGCTTTTCGGCGCGCTGCTGGTGTTGTTCTTCGGTGTCGTTTTTGCCCGCCTTGCCGCGCAGGGCGGCCAGGGCGCGGGCTTGCGACGCGGCGGCCACACGGGCCTCGGCGCGCACGAAGACCACGCTGCCGGGGCCGTGCAGCACGATGCGAACCGGCTGCCCACGCCGCAGCATGGGCTGGTTGTTGACGTCGAGCACATCGAGCGTGGCGGTTTCGGAAATCTCGAACTCGGAAAGATCGAAGTCGTCGGGGGTGTCGGTCTGGTTGGTCATGGTGTCCTCGCGGGGAAAGTGGGTTGCACAGGGTTTGCCCGCGCCCACCCCGGCCGCCCCCGCGAAGAGGCGAACCGGGGCAGGCCGGTGCGCGGGTCGGGGTCGGCGGCGCTTACACGCCGACGATCACGATGTCGTAGGTCACGCCGGTGCCGGCGCCGCTGTTGGCCACCTTGAGCTGGTCCGCGGTGCCGGCGGTGACGGCGTAGCCATTGGCGTCCGGCGCCACAAACATGACGGTGCCGCCGGGCTTGACGGCCACGGTGTCGGTGGTGGCGCCAAACGGGCCCACCCAGCCGTTGGAGGCCGCACCGCCGACCACCACGTTGTTGGTGTTGCCTTCGGCGGCCTTGACCAGAATGGCCTTGATCTTGGTGAAGGTGAGCGTGGCGCCAAAAACGTCTTGCAGCACGCCCGACAGGTCGAGCGTTTCGTTGGCGCTGGCGGCCAGGGTGCGCTGGTCGGTGAACAGCTTTTGCGCCTGGTTGGCGCCCGCGCCGTCGCTGAAGGCGGCGGCGGTGCTGTACTTGAGGGTCTGCTCCACGCCGCCGAACTCCAGCACGTTGGCGTACTGGGCGGAAATGGCGGCCTTGGCGGTGGCAACAAGGGTGGTGGGCATGGTGGGGACTCCGGTTCAGCGGGTTTTGATCAGGGGGCCAGCACTTCGACCACGCCAACGCCGGTGGCGCTGGTGGTGATTTCCATGTCGATGCTGGCGGATTTCATGTTGTCCACGCTGCCGAACATGGTCTTGAAGCTGGTGACCTGCACCTGCATGTAGTACTTGTCGCCGCCTTGCGCGGTGATCAGCACGGCGTAGTTGGCGTCGCTGGCGGATGCCGTCTTGCACAGGATCTGGCCGGCGTCGTCGGTATCGAGCGCGAGCTTGAGGTTGAGCGCGCCTTCGTCGTAGCTGCCCTTGCGCTTGGAGGTGCCGCGCGTGCCGATGGGGTTGTGCTTGATGACGTTGTACACGCGGCCAAACTCGCCCAGGTCGGTGATTTCACCGACGGTGGTGTAGGTGAGCGCGGAATAACCCGCGCTGTCAAAGGTGGCGGGCACGCCCGCGCTGATCTTGAGGGTGGTGCCGGCGACGGATTCGATGCTCATGATGATGTCCTCTCGGGTTTTCGGTGGGCTGGGGTGAATGGGTTACGCGATGCTGGTGCGCGCGCAGCGGTGTTCAATGTCAAACAGGAGCTGGCCGGCGGCCAGGGCGGTGTCGGCTTCGTCAAAGGTGTTGGCAATGCCGACCGGATCGGTTTTGGTGGCCAGGCCGCCCAGCAGCGGGGTGGCCATGACGCGGGCATAGCTGGCCTGCACCAGGGCGTCGGCGGCGTCGTCGGCGGTGATGCCGGCCACGTCACGGGCCACGCATTCAATGCGCACGCGGGTGCGCCAAAGGATGCTCTCGTTGGTTTTCATGCCCGTGGGCTGGCTTTCGTCGTAGAACACGAACACCTGGCTGGCCACGGCCTGCGGCATGGGCCGGCGGCGCGCCACGCGCACCGCGCCCGCCCCCAGCGCCGGCAGATCGGCCAGCAGCGCGGCCACGGCCTGGCACAGGGCGAACTGCGCGCTGTTGGCGCTCATGGCGCGCGCTCCAGAAACAGGGTGGTGAGGCCAAAGCCATCGGGCCGGGCGTCGGCCACGATCCAGCGGGCGCCGCCGGCCGCGCACGGCTTGCCCACGGGGGCGGCGGGCACGTCGGCATCGGCCACCACCACCTGCGGCCGGGCGGCGATGGCGCTGACGCCATCGAGAAACACCTGGTCGGCCGGGGCATGGAAGTCGCCCTGCACCACGTCGCCATCGAGCACGATGGCGGCGCCGAACGCCGCCAGGGCGGCGACGTTGGTGCGGGTTTGCAGGGCCTGGAAGTCCATGATGGGCGTGGGTGGCGGCGCGTTCAGGCGGATCAGGTCACGGTGCCGGGCACGCCGGTGAGCTTGACAGCCAGCGTGGTGGCGCCGTTGCCGGCGGCCTCGAACGCGACGGCCGGCGGTCCGCTGACATCACCCGTGGCGGGCGTGGCGGTGCCGACATCAAACTTGGTGGCGCTCACATCCCAGATCAGGTGCGAGCCCTGCGGGATGACGGCGGTGGTGACCTTGGGCAGGGTGAAGACGCCCTCGACCGCCACGCTGCCGGTGGCGCCGTTGGCAATGGCCACCAGGGCGACGCCCAGGATCTTGCCGATGACAACCACATCGCCCGCGGCGATGGCGGAGCCGGCGTTGGTGTATTGCAGCACCTTGCCGGGCTGGACGTATTTGCTGGTCATGATTCAGGTTCCTCTCAGTCGGGTGGATGACGGGGTGCCGGGGTCAGGCGCCAGCGTTGGTGACGGCGCCGCGGTAATCGACGGCGGCGATGCCGAAGTCGAGCCGCACTTTCCAGCGGGTGCCGTCCACGGTGAAGCCGGTTTCGGACTCCAGATACGGGGCGTCGTTGCCGTCGAGGAAGGCCACCTCCAGCACCGGGGCTTCGCTGGTGGCCGCAAACAGGTAGCGGCGCGTGCCGGACAGGCGCGGGGTGTCCACGATGTCACCGAACAGGCCGCGCACGGTGTTGGGCTTTTGCAGCTTGTTGGCGGTGTCGGGGTCGTACTCGGCCATGTTGATGGACTTGGCCGTGCCGCCCAGGACCACGGGCACCAGCAGCGTCTGCGGGCGCAGGTCGAGGTAGTCGTTGGCGCCGACGTTCATCTGGCTGGCCATGGCCACGCGGTCCAGATCGATGGCGGCGGCGCTGAGCGCGGCGGCGGTGGTGATGTTGCCGTGGTTGGCGTGGAAGAGGCTGTAGCCGTCGCCCATGGTGGGGCCGAGGCCGCCGTTGAGCGCCAGCGTGGCGTAGACATCGGACTCCACCGTGCGCTTGGCGGCGCGGCCCAGCATGGCGGCCAGCCCGACGAAGGCGTTGAGGTCATCGTTGATGATGGCCTCGCGGCTGAGGTTGATGATGTTGCCCTTGGTAGCCGCGGTGATGCTGGCCTTTTCGCCGTCGGGGATGGCTTTGCTCTTGAACTCGCCCAGCTCGCCCTTGGCGTCGAGGTTGCCCAGGGAGCCCACGCGGTAGCGGTTGTGCGCGCGGAAGTCGCTGACGCTGCCGCGGGCGCAGAAGCGCGTCCAGGTGTCGGCCGCCAGCGCATAGGCTTGTTGCAGCGTCTTGTGCATGGTGTTCTCCAGCAGCACCGGGAAGTCGCTGGTGCTCTGGGTGAAGGCGCTGCCGACGATCTGCATCTTGTCCATGCCGTCGGTGCGGATGCCTGCGGCCTGCAGCGAGGCGCGGGCCAGATCCAGCAGGGTGTGGCCGCGGAACGGGTTGTGGGCCTGCACCGTTTGGCGCTGCTCGGCGCTGGCGACGTTGGCGCGCACCATGAGGGCGTCCATCACGGCGCCGCGGCGCTTGTCGGCCTCGTCCATCACGGTGACGATGGTTCCGGCCACGGGCGTGATGTCTTTGCCGATGTGGGCGAGCAGCTTGTCGGCGGCGGCCTGCACGGTGCAGGCGGCGTCGTTCTCGCACGCGGTGGCCAGCTCGGGCACGCCGGCCTTGGCCATGAACGCGCCGAACTTGGCGCGGATGCCGGCGCGGCGCGCCTGGTCTTCGGCAAGGGCCTGGGCGCGGATGGCGTCAGCGTCCAGAGCGGCGCCAGGTGCGGGAGCCGCCGGGTTTTGGTGTTGGGACATGCAATTCTCCGAAGTGGAAGTGGCGGCTGCCACGGGGGTTGCCGGCGCGGCAGGTGCCGCCACCGGGGTGCTGGTGGCCACCGCGCCAGCGGCCAGGGCGGCCGGCACGTTGCGGTAGCGGGAAAGGTCAAAACGCTGCGCGCTGGCCGCAACGGGCAGCGCGGTGGTGACGGCATCACAGAAGCCGGCGCCCAGCGCCTCGGCGGCGGTGTACCAGTGGTCTTTGCCGTCGGTGAGCAGGGCCATGACCGCCTCGTTGCTCTGCCCGCTCTTGGCGGCGTAGCTGGTGGCCATGGCGCTGGCCCAGGTGTCGAGCAGGTCGGCGGTGGCGCGCAGATCGACGGCGTTGCCGCCGACCACCGTCCACGGCGCGTGAATCATCATGGTGGCGTTCTCAGCCATCTCCACGGTGTCGCCGGCCAGCGCGATGAGGCTGGCGATGCTGAGCGCCATGCCGTCCACCACGGTGGTGGTGGCGGCCTTGTGGCGCTTGATGGCGTTGTGGATGGCGATGCCATCGGGCACGCTGCCGCCCATGGAGTTGATGCGGATGGTGATGCGCTCGGCATCGAGCGCGGCCAGATCCTTGACGAACTGCGCGGCGCTGACCGTCTCGGCCCACCAGCTTTCACCGATGTCGCCATAGATGAAGATTTCGGCGGCGGACACAAAGCCCTGCGCCATGACCGTCTCCGGGCTCGGCTTGCGGATGCTGTACCAGGGAGCGGGCGCGGCGGGCTGGGTCATGGCGGTTGGGTGGCTGCTGCTGTTGAATGAAGAATCAATGGGGTGCAGTCTCTGCGCTTGCGCGTCCACTTTTTAGGGGGGAAACTGGACTATTTGCGGGCTGTTGCATGCTGATGCGTGCGGGCGTGAAAAAGCCCGCGCGGGGCGGGCTTTGGGGTGGGTAATTGGGCGAGTCAGGCCGGCGTCGTGTAGGTGCATGGGGTCGGCGTGCTTTGCGCTTACACGCCAGCGTTGATGTCTTGCCCGCCAGCGGAGGCGGGGTTTGCGGCGGCGCCGGACTGGCCCGAGTTTTCGGAGTGGGCGCCGTCGCTGGTGAAGACAAGGCCGCGCTTTTTGGCCTCGCGGCGCCAGGCGTCGGTTTGCTCCAGCATGTCGCGCGGGTTGACGCCACGCTTGCGCAGCACCTCCACCTCGCTGGCGAAGCCGGCGCGCACCAGGGCGGTCCAGGCATTGGCCTCTTTGAGGGGGTCGATCCACGGCATGGACTGGGCGACAAAGTAGGCGTCGTTTTCCGTGCCTGGCACCACGTCGGCCGGCACGGGAATGGCGTTGCTGAGGGCGGACATGGCCACCCAGCTTTCGTACCAGGGCTGGAGGAACTGACCAGTGAATTCATCAGCCAGGGTGGCGTAGTTGACCCATTGCTCCACCAGCTCTTGCCGCTGGGCGCTGAAGGTGCCGTTGTAGTCGCGCGCGGCGCTGCTGTAGC
>OFRO01000405.1_pt1 | contig 15704 bp, 31 predicted proteins | sample 1543091 | NCBI WGS metagenome assembly OFRO01 (sample SAMN07774217, study PRJEB24372) | wastewater metagenome | isolation source: Exp Tend NO 10WW | collected 2016-02
AAGAGGCACTGATCTAGATCATAGATGCACTCCTCCGTAGTAATGCCTCCTTGTCTGGCCTTGAGAGTCATCATCTTATATGGCAATCAAGCAAGCATACACTTGCGCTTATGATCGAGAATCTTCTTTTGATTTGGATTGCGCTTAAAAAGAATACATTTCTTATTCTTGTCGAGGATGTAATATAAATGATCCAATCTCCATTCTCTGGAGAGTAGATTTGATTGCTTTACTTCTTCTTGTATGGCCATAGTAGTAGTCATCTAGTCTAGGTCGGTGAAGAGATCTTTGCGCTCTTGTTTCATGTAGTTGAGAAATTGATTCTCTGTATCGAGAGCATAGCTGCAATGCTTTAATGTAATGACGGCTCCTGTTGCTGGCTTCTCCCAGAGAAAATAAGACATCTCATCCCATAGCTTTGGATTCAATATAAGCTTTATGCCCTTCAGGAGAGGCTCAGTGAGATCTAACCACCCATTTCATTCAATGATGCACTTCGTGGCCTCGCGAATAGATTTCTCCTTTGCAATCTCAGATTGAATAAGATGAAGTACTTCTACGAATGTAGCGTATGGAATCTTGAGATCGTTCATAGAGATTGATTATTCAGTTAAGTCTCCTTCAGGAATAGGTGGAGCAGTGGTATCATTGATTTGACGCTTTGCATATTGATCAGAAGCTTTGTTTTCAAGAAGCCATTTGGCTGTCTTTCAATCCTTCTTCTCAACAATCTCTGAATGTATGATCATCTTTGCGTGTCCCATGAGATCACTTCGAGCATCTAAAAATGCCACTTTGACTTCTGGAACCTCTTTGAACCACTTGCGCAAAGTCATAATATTAACTCAGATGTGATATGCAGTCTCTTCTTCTGTGAACTGATAAGTGCCACAAAGCTTGATTCGCATAACCATATCCATCGTAAGATGGTAGTAGCTTTTTTCTGCAAGCGCTTTCTTAATGCGCTCAGTTATACTTTCATTTGATTCTGGCAGTTCAGGATAGGTGGGTGTTCTTGACATATGTGCTACTTTCTTCGAAAAAGAATGAATTACCACTCAATGGTAAGCTCGTCGAATGATTTATAGGCCACATGATAGCCTAGCTCACGAAGCTTCTCTCCAGTCGACTCCTCCATGAAACTTTGCTTCAATGTAACCTTTCGATGCCCTAATCAAGCTTCTCGCTCAATATCATGAAGAATATGATCGAGACTCATTTTGTATTTTCTTGACATCTCCAAAGCCTTCTCAGCTGAAAGAGGAACTTTCTCAACTACAGCTTCCTTTTTCTCTCAAGCTGGAAGCTCCTCTTTTTTCGAAGGAGTTGGTGCAATATCTTCAGCCACTGTAGGAATATCTTCAGATACTTCTGCAGGAACTCTTCACTCATCTTCTGCGACCGCTTCAACTGCATGTTTTTTTGCCTTCTTATTCATGGGTTTTGTTTAGAAAAGTATGAAATAAGTATATCCTTTTTCATTGGTATCACAACTAAGGATCTCCTACTTTTGATACCGGTTTGAAGATGAAATGAGGAAGCTACAAATTGATTTGGCTGATTTTGATGGAGCTACAATTTCACTACTACTTTTCTTGGCAGATCTGTAGTAGTTACTACTTTCTATGAGTTACGAGAAGAAGGAACTGCATCAAATGCACTACTTTTATTCCTAATTTCACCACAAGTTACTACTTTTGATTTCGATTTTAGTAGTAAAAAGTAGTAGCTCCTACATGCAGCACTCGAATTTGTAGGAGCTCCAAGATCCAGCAAGCCACTTATAACAGATTTGAAGGATATCTTTTTTGAGCTGATCGATTTTGCAGGACCTACTAAGCTTTCTTCTTATTTTTTCAAATAAATTCACTATAAATCTTCACTGCTTCAGTTCAGCGAACTGGGCACTTTGGATTGTCGTAAGTTTGGCCAGCAATCTCGATCATAAGCGGATGTCATTGTCCATGACGCTTGATGAAATAATCACTCTTACAGAATTCTGTAAAAGAGATGCTAGGTTCGAACTTTCTTTTTTTTGGAACCGTATCAAGTAGTTTTCTCATTGCCATAATAGGTATGTGAAGAAGTAAATTTATGATTCTTAAGCTTTGTTGTCATCATGATGCGCGTCAATGGATCCCAACCATTCCATTTCAAATGAAATTGCCAGATGCGAGGATTAGTCATAGTTATCTTTTGAATTGTGCTTTCTTGAGCTCGTATTCATGATTCTTGATTGTGTGTCGAGCAGCAAGCCATGCAAAGTAAAATTTGAGACAGAGACGCTTATCAAGATTCAGTTTTTCTGAATGAAGGAGAGGAGCTTTTTTTATGATTGTCATTCGAGATCCTCTCATGTAAATCAATCAAGCGTATTTTGGAATTTCATCTACAGTAACGAGATCAGCTGGCACTACATAATAGAATCTATTCGGTCTACATTTGTGCTCAACTTCTCATTTTTCTGGACATTGATATTTTCATGTTTCAATTATGAGATGCTTTTTGATCTTTGTTTTGTCTTTATGAAAATCTGATCTACTAATCTTGACTTCAAATTCAGTCGTAAATCAGCTACGAGCTTGATGAAAGAAGTCTGACTCCCATAACGAATCAAAAATAAAAGCATTATTTGTAATAAATTTACAATTATTCACATATCGCTTATGAAGCGTATCAAGAATATCTTTTGCAGTGAGAGGAATAGAAGGAGTCATACTACAGATCGTAAAATTTACAGCAGATTGTTGAGATCCCAAGCTTTCGATACTCAAGACAGATATCTTCATTATCATCTATTGCAAAAGAGACATCAAATTCTTCCATTACTTGCAGTGCCATTTGAGACTTCAAGATACTTGCATGACGATAGTCTCATTCAGATCTCATTCGAAGGAATTTCGTGTTGGCTTTGATGTATGGAAGACGCTCCAACCACAAAAGAGTTTGATGCCTGCAACTCTCTCGACGACCTGTCAGAAAGATTACCTTTTTCCCTTCAAGAAGTTTCCAAAGATGAGAAATATGTCCATCATTTGAAACATCAGAATAATAGCCATCGTAATCCATAGTTGCAGCTGTCTTGATTGCTTGCTCAACTGTGTCTAGATTTTTTCAAAGAGTATCTTGAGCTTTTTTGAGAAACTTATTCCTGCGTACTCGTTCATCTGCAAGAACGCCATCTATGTCGCAGATAATGATTGAAGATTTTTGCATATTATTTGAAGAAATGTTTATAGAGAACTAAAATACAGATGCCTGGAGAAGCAAAGCATCATGTCAAAAAAAGCATGATCTTGTGTCCGAAATTCTCCTCTCGAAACATGTCAGCAAATTTTCTAGGACGAGAAAGACCGAGTCCAACAAAAATAAGAAAGCCAATGATAAACCAGATCCCAATAAGAACATTGAGACGATCCAAAATAAGATTGATGGTAGTCATACTATGAATGAGTTAAAAGATGAAATAATTCTGCATTTTCTGTAGTATTTCCTATCACTTTCGCAACACTTACATGACTGTGTTCACCATTAAAAAATGGCAGATCACAATAAGGAGCTTCTCTTTCTTGATCAAAAAATACCCATCAAGACCACAAATCACTCCACCGCACTTCAGCTATTGTATTGAAAATACTTATCAAATCTCATTGCCATATCTCCTTTCAATTTTGATCTTTCTTTCCTGTCGACTGTCAAAGGGTTTTTGGATCTATTATGAAAATAGTAGTGCCATACAATTCATCATTTGAGATTCGATGCTTGCCATTGAATTTCTCATAGTATCCATATACCCACTCCTTCTTATTTAACTGCTGAGCTCTATATAATGCTGGCATAATTACAAAAATTAGAATTAAATTTATTTTATTACAGTTTCGACACTTAAACTAGAATTACCCTCATCTTGCTGATCCAAAACTTGGATCGCCTGATCTCACTTTCTCTTGCAAAGAAGAGTACATGCTGCACATTTTGTGCAAGTCTTTTTTGCTTCTTGAGGTTTTTGTATTTCTTCAGCCATATAATTATTGATTAAGAATACAAATAGCTTTCAATGCATCTTCGCGAGTCAATCCAATTCTACCATCAGTTTTGATCATATATCAATCTCTCTCAATATTTGGCATTTCATGCTCATCTTCCAAAACAACAAATGCTTCAATTGATGGAGTTCTTGGGCTTTTTAGAAAAGCAAAAACTTCATCTTCTCTTGTTCGAAATCTTTCATCAAAAGGTCATTGCGTCTTTCAGAGAACGCGATCCCAATCAAGATTGTCGTACGAGAAGCTTTTTTTACATTGATCCATATCAGTACGCCATGCAGAAGAAATAACTATAAATGCATTTGTCTTTTCAAGAATCAGCTTCAAATTTTCTACACATTCACTATCAAAAACATCCATTCTGTATGCTCAATACAAGCCTGCCTTTTGCTCTTGTCTGTGCTGATATTCTTTCGGAGGATTGAACGAAGCACTATTGAGAACTCCATCAATATCAAGAAAAATAATTTTCATATTAAGAGATTACGGAATTAAGAAATTCAATCATCTGCTCTTTTTGATCTTCAAACGATTTATCAATTTCATAATCAAACAATCCGTGATCTGCAAGTGTTCTAAAGGTTAGCTTGCCATAGGAATTAATATGAGAATTAAGTACATCTCAGTTATTGAGAGTTCTTGCAATCGCAAGCAAAACATGCTTCAATTCAATCTTATCGTATGAATAATCGTATCGATGAAATTGATTGTTGTGCGTCTTGTGTACGATATCAGGATTTTTATCGTAGATTTTCCTTTTGAGTTCATCAAGCATATTAGAGAGATTTAATTTTATTAACAAGTTCAGAATCAATGCCATCAAGACACTCAATAATGGATGCCTTTAGAGTTTCGCGTGTATCGAGCAAGTGCTTAAGAAAGAAATCCAAATAAGCCGCTTTATCTATGTCGTGAAGATGAAATTCTCGATCGTCCTCCATCTTATTGAATGCTTGAACGAAAGCTGAGACAGCATTAAGTGGCAAATCAATCTCATACTGCTCGCCTATTTTGAGTATAGGATCGCAAGATCGATTGCAATGATTGCAGACAAAAAACATAGTCGTATCTCAGACAGTTCGAATGGAAGCTTTGCAGCATGGAGAAATCATATCAGTCATATTATCTTAAATTAGTGGCAATAATTCCATCCACAAGACGCTTCTCTACTTGAGTCATGATTTCGTAAGATTTGTTAATCTTTTTAAGCTCATTGATCAATTTTGCTTGCTTCTCATGCACAAGAATATCGAGAGTCTTGATCCAAATATATTTGCCTACTGGAGTACGAATGTATCCAAATTTACGAGCCACCATAAGTGGAGTATTGGAGATCTTGTAATAGATCTGCAGTGCAGTGGATTCTTTTTTCTTAACCATTGGAGTTTAGTTTATCAATTACATCAAACACAGCTTCTGGATCGTAGCTGAATTGTGACTTATAGAGTGCATGAAGATTATCTTCTGCCTCAGAATATTTCATCATTTCTTCATCAATTTGTTTTGATCACATTTCGTATAATCGATTCGTGTGCCAATAATTGGAATGTAGAAATTCATCATGCATGAATTCGAGTCCAGCAAGAGCAAATGGTGTGAGTGGACAAGGCATGATGCCATGCTTTTCATAAAGCATATTGAGCTCTTGAAGTAACTTTCATCCTTGACACAAGAGATGATCATATCGCTTTATCAGTGCTGTTACTTCAATCGTTTCTGCAGGAGTCATCATAGATTCTTAATTAGAAAGTGCGTCAAGAATACGAAGTCCAAATCATACAGCTTCCACTGCATCGTGAACCTTTTTACTATTTGCCATGTATTCGATATCAGCAGCCTGCTTTGCTTTGAGACGCTCATCAGCATCTCGAGCATCACGCTCTGCTTTCATGGCTTGCTGTCTCTGATATTCAGGATTTGCTTCAAGTTCTCTTTGAGCTTTGAGAGCTTCTTGTTTTGCTTTCGCTTCATCAAGCCACATTTGAGTCTTGAGCTTAGATCGCTCTTTTTCAAGCTCTAATTGCTGAGATTCGTATGCAGCTTTTGCTTTATAACAAGCTTCATCACAAGTCGTACAACCTGTAAAAAACAGCAGAACTAAAAGAGGTATTGCAATGAGGAGAGCCTTTTTCATAGAGAAAGAATAGTTACGAATAAATTCTGGATTATTTTCTGATTCTGGAGGATAGTGAGTGATCGACATGCGTCACCAAAATCTATACCAAGTCCAATATCATCACATGAGATGTACAAATCTAAAGACATAATCTCAAATCTGAATCTCATAAGCTGTGCATCATCGAGCAGCTATAAAGTGCATATTAGAATTCTATTGAAATAGAAAGAATTAAGTGAAGCCATTGAAAAGCTACTGAAACTTCATTTTGATGAGATCCAGATTTACCACCTCCAAGCTTCTGATTTGAAATACAAATAGTTGGAAGCAAGAGAAGTATCGAAGGCTTCGTGGTCCAGATAACGGAAGTAAGAAAAGTTTTCATAAGAAAATAGAAATAGAAATTTATTTAACACCTGTCATTCGATCTATGAAGTGCTGATACTCTTCATTCTTTGATTCATTGAATGCTTTATGACAGACAATGTAAAATGATTCTTCTTTGAATGGCACTTTTATTATCACACTATTTCAATCGACTTTCTTGTCATAGTAATTGTGAAGCATTCTCCACTCAACTCAAACATTCTTGATGCCAGAAATAAATGCATCGTGATCTTTGATAAGAAAATCTCCATTCTTGCCATCTGAGATATTCTCAGGAGTTAGTTTACATTCTGCAAAGAGAAAGTAGAGAAAGCTGGCAGCAGTTGCATTGATATTATTCATAATGAGGAAAGAAGTTAATTGTGCGAAGATGTTTTATTACGAGCCATGTAATGAGATAAGCAATTCCTACTCATATCCAGAATTCTTTTGTTAAAAGTGCATCCATATTATTTCTTCTTAGAAGTTTTAGGAAGTGAATCTGTCTCTCTCAAAAGAGCTTGAAACATTGATTCTCCAGAAAGCAAAGCTTGGAATGGAGTTTTGAGATGAGTGTGATTCATATATCTGTGTGAGAAAGTAAGTTTGTCATTGATGACAGAGATATCATATTCCTTTTTCATTCTTTTAGCAACTTTATTGTACTTTTTTCTACATAATCTGATGTTGACTGATGTAGTTTTTATACCATTCAAACTCAAAGTAGCGTGTTAATGGGTATGAAGCAGTATCTGATCGATCACCATGATGTCTTGCAAAAAGACATAACAATTCTTCTTTTCTACTATTCTTTTGACAAATTCCGGATCTCTGAACAGCAATCCTATTTTTCAGCCATAAAAGCTGCTCTTTGTCGTTCATCTTATCTCAACCATTTGAATCACGGATCTGAAGAATTCAATAATCACAGCCATATTTATGACATCCTACTGCTTCTGAATTGAAGCCACTCTCCCAATTTGCAAGAGTAATAGCAATAAGAAAGTCTTCTTCTGCAGGAAAGATTTCCTTGAAAAGAAGATAATGTGCTTTTGAAGGCATTTTCACATTCTTATATCACTCACCGTAAAAACAGCCTGAAACGCCTGAATTTCGAGACTTGCGCATATTGTTATCAGAATCTCTCCTACACCAGACTACCTGCGATTTATTCTGCAAATTCACCACCTCCTTCTTTTCCTCTTCTGCAACTACCGTAGGAACGATGATGGTGGGAGTGGTGTAGATAGTTCTCTCACCTGAAATCTGCACGATTTCGATGAAATTATGGCGTGTTTCGCGTACACACTGAACAATCAGCACACACACCAATAGGAATAAAAGGACGATTATTTGCTTCATAATGCAATTTTAAGAGCTTGACGCATATAAATCTTTGCTTCGCGATCACACCACTCATTCACATAACTTCTAGCATCTTGAACACCTGAATGCGCTTTTACATGCCTAAATAACCCTTTTGCTTTCAATTTTGCAAGAATCTGATCGTAAATCTTGCCTATCTTGATACTCAATTCTGTACTTCTTCCAAGAATTTTCTTCATACCTCCTATACAATCAGAATTGATAATAAGAACATCACACTCTGGAAGTTCTTTTTGAGCAAGTAGTGTTGCAAGAGCATTCCCAATACACATCATCTCAGCCTCTTCAGGAGTGTTTGGAGAATTCTTAAACATTCCTCATTTCTTGATTCTGAAAAGATCACAAACAATGTAGAAAGCATAGCCACTTGCTTTTGATTTGTATTCATAAGAAGCATCTGTATTTATTGTAATGAATTTCGACTTTTCTTTCGTCTTTCTCGGTCGACCTTTGCGGCTTCTTTTCATAAAATGAGATTAGATAAATTAAACATTTCAACTTCCCTCATCTTTCAATCTTGATCACGATGTGCGAAAATAACAATATCTTTTGGAATGTTTGCATTCACTCTTACCTCCAATCCTAAAATCTTTCATTTCGTTTTTGTGCTACCATCTTTTTCTACTTTAATTTTTCTCAATCTTAATAATTGTTTCATGTATTTCTCAGTTGGAAACAGCATGAGGTTTGGTGTTCTTTTTCACTTCTTTGTGAACTCAAAATTCACAACATCCATAACATCATCAATCGTAGTTTCTTTTTCCATAAATTATGATCAAGAATTAAGAGCTATATCAACTCGAGACTTATCTACATTTTGACGCATTGCTTCCATAATAATTTCATACTCTTCTGCTGTCATCTTTTTCTTTTGATCATTTTCTGACCTCTCTTTTCTTGGTCATTTATAGAAAATATCATTGTGTTGTAAAAAAGCTCTGTACGCAACCTTCTTCTGCTTTGCCATATGTTTAGAAAAATCTCTAAGAAAGATGGGTAGCTTGTATTCAAAATCAGCAAACTCCTGATCAGTCATATCGACGAACCAAAAAGTCTTTCAGTAATTATAGCTAATAGGAACATCATCAGTAAGACACATGCAGATCACTTGAAAAATAAGATCTCTTTTGCCTGTATATCTAGGAGTAGGAATTCTTCTTTCAGTTCGATATGTTATACAAACTTCATTCATTGTAATTCAATACTTCTCTAAAAGCTTTTCCAACTGATATCAAGCATTTGTTGCCTCTCATCCTTCTCATCCCTCTTTGAGAGCAAGTAACTTTTTTGCCAAAATGATGATCTTATCGCGATCCATAATAAATCTTAAAAAAATAGGCCTCCTTATGCAGAAGACCTACTTATTCTATTCTTTTTCGAACTTTATTCAACTTAATCGTCTACATCCATTGTTGAATGCTCCGGATTTTCCTTGAAATATAGTCTACGAGCTTCATTCATTTTATCATACAATCTGCGCTTAATGCTGACAAATTGATGAGGTTCGACTTTTGAAATGTGATGTTCGTAGTCGTCTATCTTTGATTGCATGCGATCAGAAACCTGATTGAATCAAAAGATTGCACAGTGTCCAGGCTCCATCCAGTGAACATATTTGAGATCGAACTCACAAATAATGAGCCAAGTAGCGAGATTGATATCGCTTGTGGTAAAATCATTCATAGATCAAAGAGATTAAGATCTAAAATGGCACATCATCAATTGTAGTGGCCGAAGTAGGAGTATCTGGCATACTTGCAATCAAATCATCGATATCACCTGGAGCTGCTTTCTTTGCATCTGACTCAGACGCTCCTCTTTGAGAATCATTCTTGGATCCAAGCATTTGCATAACATCCATATTGATTTCTGTACGGTACATTTTCTTGCCAGAATCTCTATCTTCCCAAGACTGAGTTCGAAGTCATCCTTCCACATAAATCAGCATTCATTTTGTACACCATTTTTCGACTATCTCAGCAAGTTTACCGAAACAGACGATATTGTGATAGTCGACTTCTTTATGTTCGACGCCTTCTCTATCTTTCCATTCACGATTAGTTGCAATTCAGAAATTCACTACAGTAGTTCCACTTGGAAGTGCTTTTGAGACAGGATCGCCAGTAAGACGACCTATAAGCATTACTTTATTCAGATTAGCCATAAAAATTATTAAGAGATGAGAGTTTTTTCAAACTCGACTCGAGAGAGTACGGTTTGATATTTTTTATCTATTGCTGCATGACATGCAATAGAGCAGACAAGAGCTATATTTTTCTCATAGTATCGATATTTAGGAAATAAGCCTTTTGCTAGAATGTGAGCAAAGCAGAAGGAACATTGCTCCGGTATGAACTTAGAACAGATTTCACAAGTGTGTGGACGATCTTTCCAAATCTGATCAAACACATCTGTTTCAGATCCTTCCATTTTCAATCGAAGCGACTTTTTTTTGCCTATCATTTTTATAGGCGTCCTTTTGAGAGGTTTGCACTCTTTCTTAACGCGTGGTGAAAGCGAAAAAGCAAGATCATTTTTCCAGCCTCTCTGAGGTTTCGGAAAGTTTGTTTCGTATAGTGCCATACTATTTCAAATCAGGATCGTTCTTGAAGTCTTTATGAACTTGAAAAGCACTTCTGAGTGTGAGAGATGCATAAAACATTGCACATACTCCAACAATAACGCCAATTACGAGAAATCCTTTAGCAATTGCTGGAATATAAAATCCAGCAATGCTAACGAGAATTACGATTGTTCCTTGAAAGAATCTAAGAAGACCTCTCTTTGAAGCTTCTGCAGTAAATTTGCGAAGATCTTTGCTTTCTTTATTCATGGACAGCTTTTGTTTTTAAGAAGTAATCTTCAGGCATTGTAGCGTTATGAACTTTCTCATAGGCTTGCTGAAGCATGAAAAGACCTTTAGGACCAGCTTTCCCATCTCGAAGGATTTGAGAAAAGGTGGCACCATTTAATCACATCTCTCTTCCGAAAGAATAGACACGATAGGATCCTGCTGTAGACATGAGTTCCTTCACTTTTTTAACGTCAATTTTGACACGATATGCGGGCATAGATAGAATAGGTTAGACAAGTCTATTTTCTTGCTTTCTTTGTCTTTGACAACGGTTTAGCAACTTTTTCGGCTTTCTTTGAAGTTTCTTCAACCTCTGCTTGAATTTCATCTGCCTTTGGAAGGACTGCACCATTTCGCAAAACAATGCTATCAAACTCTTCTCAGACTCGTTCGATAAAGAATTGATAATCCTGCTCTACTGCAAATGTCTTGAGTTGCTCGAGATTTGCTTTATCAAGAAGAGATCCATCCTTAATTGAAATCACTTTAAGAAGAGGATTGCTATGAGTTGCAATACGACATGCTGCAATAATTTGTTCAGCACTGCTGTATGTAGAAAGAGGTCTACCATTCATAACAACACCATCTCGCTCATTGAAATCAATTCCTTCAATATCGATCGAAGTTTTGATGAGATCTTTTCTCTTCTGACGCAATTCCTCAAGCACTCCATTTGCTTGCTCTAACTCTTTTCCTCGCTCTTGAGCAGCCTTTTCTGCTTGAACACGACTTTGATATTTGGCAGCTTTTTCATGTGTAGTTTGAGCTTCAGCAATCTGCTTTTGAATCTCTTCAGTATTGATGATTTTCTTATCTTCAGGATTGAGAACAAGATACTCGTTCACATCATCCCATTCTTTCTTGAGAGCATCCATTTCAAGCTGAAGTTTATTCTTTCTTTCGAGCTTCTCTGCACGCTTTCTATTCACTTCTTCACTTGTCTTATTGATTGCTTGAGACTGAGCATATTCAGTCAATAATTCTTGAACTGAGACTGTTTTTACTTCTTCAACATCCTTCAAAGAATCTGCAACTGCTTGAGCTTGCTCTGCAAGAATCTTGATTGCTTTTCGTTTATCAAATACCTCAACAATCTTCGCCTCCAATTCAATTACCTTAGGACCAGCAAGTGCTTTAATGGCATCATATTGTTCCTTAGATCCCTTTCGAGTGAAGTCGAGAGGATCGATTGTAAATTCACTGAGTAATTGATTTAAATCTGACTGGAGCACCTTACTAGCATCTGAAGACCAGATGGCCAGCGATACATCTCAGTTTTCCTCGATCTTTCGAGCGATCTTGAGCGTTCGTTCTCCTGTAAGTTCAATTTCAATTGAAGATTCAGTCGATCCTTCAGTAATTAGAGATTCGACACTCTTTCATTTTCCAATATAGGTTTTCCCTAGAATGGCAAGAAAGATTGCATCTACAATAGTACTTTTTCAAGCGCCATTCTCTCCAGAAAGAATATTGATATGAGAATCAAATTCGAAGTTTGCCTGGAGAACATTTTTGAGTCGTTGTACGACTAGTGTATGAATTTTCATAAAAGAAAGGATAAAAGTTAAATGGATGATGCTATGAGAATACGGACTCTTTCAGCTGCTTCTGCTTCTGGAAGTGTGTCTTTTTCTGCCTTTATGATTTCAAGTGCAGAGGTAAGACAGTTTTTTGTTTTGTGTTTTTTATGATGTGGAAGCAATTCTTCATCATAAGTCTTCTTTTTTATATCAGGCCACTCTTTTCAGTATTTATACTCGCAAGCCTCAATAAGAAGCGTAATAGTGAGTCCAAGAGATAAAGAATCGTCGCTCATATTAGAAGTTTATGTATTCAATTTCTTTCTGGACTGTGCCTTCAAGAAATGGATATGAATCCGAATAAAAGAGTTCTTCTCGAACGCAAGACTTCACTCTCCAAACATCTGGATCCTTATTCGTCTCATACAATTCATGCATGGCGAGAAGCTGATCAAGAAGAGGAATAATGGTGCCTACTGAGATAATTTGAAGTCTTTCTTTTGGATAACAAAACACTTTCGATGGATATGGATATGTAGTCTGAACTACATCAAGAAGCATATCACACTGCACTCCTTCAGTTGCTTCTGTGATTGTATGATAGAATCCCATTGAGAAATCATATCAGAATTTCGAATGTAGATCAGTCGCAAATGAGTCGAGTTTGTTGGTAGTTTTATAATCTCGAATCAATTTATTTGCAAGCCATGCTCGATCAAGAGTCGATTTGAGATTGAGTTTATAATTCACTCCAGGACGCTGATATACTGCTTTGATTTCTTTCTGTACTTCATATTCGCCATTGAGATCCCAAAGCGTCTGTCTCTGAGCTTCACGAATCATACCTTTTACTTTTTTAGACATTCCATCTGTAAGACGAATCTTTGCAGAAATATCTCCATACACCATTCGAATCAAATCATCTTTTGTAACTTTATTTGGAACAGGAATTTCTTTTTCGTACAAAATCTTCGTAAGTTCTGCCACAGTGTAGCCTTGATCACAAAAATACACCTGTTCCCAAATCTTCCAATCCTGCTTGAAGGTGAAAAAGTCATCAAATGCTCTTCCAAGAATGAAAGCATCCTTTTCTTCTACCTCATCAAACTCCTGCTCAAGAACATATTTAAGAAAATATGCTTCTGGAGATTTCTGAAACTCTTTCAGCTTTGAAGCGGTAACATATCCACGATTGCGGATGACATAATCTTGTGACATAAATAAGAAAATTAAAAAATGAATAATAAATATTGTTTACTCTTTCATGCTTTTCGAAATCTCATCCCAGAACTTTGTGAACTGATGATCATATTCCCATGGCTTGAGCATTTTGATTAAAAAGATGATGAGAATAATGATAAGCTTTTCTCGAGCATTGATAGGCTGTGATTCTTCTGCTTTAGTCATAAATAAAAGGATAAAAAATAGAAATTAAGACTTTTGTTCTTCTTTTGAAAAGTTTCCAAGATTCTTTTCATATGCACTCTGATAATCCATTGTTGCTTCTTCTTTTCGATTGAGATCTCGTCAAAAAAGAGGACCGAAATGCTCACAAGCATCTTTGATCGCAAAACTCTTTGCTGCTGGAAGCCCCATCTGTACTGCTGCACTTTGCATTGAGCTGAAATCGATTGTCGAACTTTTGAGATCTTTTTTGAGTTGGATTGGAACTGCTCCTATTCCGTCATGATAACTCCAATCATTATGAACTGTATCCCAGTAATGAAGACGGATATGAACCGCAAGAGAGTTGGCCACTTGAGAGTAGCTGACAATCTCAATACGAAATCGAATAAAAACCTTATGAAGCAAAGTTTCAATGATTCCAATTGGAATATAATATGACTTTGCAAGTGCGTTATATTTTACCCAGTCCTTTTTTGGCTTTTTGTAGAAAAGCTTATTAAGAGCATCAGTTGTCTTGAGGTTCTCAAGATTCTTAGCTCCAATGAATGAAACAATATCTTTCAAGATATCTTCACCTTTTGGTGGCAATGTAACTTTTGAATCAGTCATAGTGGTAATTAATTAAGATAAGCGAAGTATACTTCTTTTTTATTCTTTTAGCAACTTTTTCCTACTTTTTCTGACTTTCTTCATGAAGAAATAAGAAAGTTCTCACATTATCTTCGTTATGAAAGCAGCTTGAGATGCTAGCTAGACGAGCAATTTCTTTTATGATTAATAATCTTTTTTGAGAATCTTGAATCTTTTTGAAAATGATTTCATCAAGCCATACTGGAACTTGGACCCGCTCGACATGACGAACATCAGACCAAAAATAAAGATTGCCATCAATATCAATATGACCTACTCGATTTTTGAGAGCTGTTTTGATTACAATTGCAGCTTCTTCAGGAAGGAATTTTGAAATAAATTCCTTAGTTTTTGGATTCTGAATAAGTACTTCGTATGGATATCCAGATCAGAGAAGGTGTTGTGCCATAAATATTAAAGTGAAGAAACGGATTCGTTAACGCGAGGAGTATTTAAGAAAGGCGATCTCTTTCAGAATTGTCTTGAATTTCGAAACCATCTTTTGAGTCGTCTTTGAACTTCAAATGTAGGTTTCGTTTCCCACAATTGCTTGCCACGACTATTTTCTTCTGTCCAGTAATCGATGAATTCTAAAAGCTCAGAACGCACCGCTTCTTTCAATTCTGAAGCCACATTGAGATTGATAAGAAGAGAATTGATATCTGTAGTGAAGAAGATTTTTGCTTCATCTTTTTTTGAAAGCTTACTAGATATAGTACTAGAATTTACTAATTCTTTTTTTGTATTTCTTTCTTTATTAGAGGACGGGTTTTTCACCGGTGAATAATCCGTCTGTGTATCTTCTGCATCAGAATCAGGTTTTCAATTTTCTCCTGCTTCATCTTGCAAGTTATTCAAGGACGGATTTTCCGTCTCTGTACTTCAAGTCAAAAGCACATACTCGTACTCTATTTTTCTCTTACCCTTACATTGCTTTTCTCGAGACAAATATCAAAACTCTTCAAGCTCTCGAAGCGCTGATCGAATAGCATCTCTGCCATCATTACTATCCAACGCAATTCTTTCTGCTGAAAAATCCCAACCATCTGGCTTGCTGTGAATATATGCCCATAAACCTTTCGCCTTAAAAGACAGGCGCTTATCATTCAATAATCCATTCGGAATTACTGAAAAAGACTCCTTAATACGGATTTTCATATGGAAGAATTAGAACTAGAGATCCTCTTTCACGACTTTATATCACTTTGGCAAATAGAATTTATTCGTTCTTTTTTTGCCATTCTCGTCAGTCCAAATAAGTCGGATCTTAGAAAAATTCTCAGACGACCGAAAGATCGCCTGAGGTGTTTTTCATAATCGTCGAGCTAATTCGACAGCTCTAAAAACTGGAAGACTTAACATGCTTTCTTTTCGTTATA
>OFRO01000412.1_pt1 | contig 15502 bp, 19 predicted proteins | sample 1543091 | NCBI WGS metagenome assembly OFRO01 (sample SAMN07774217, study PRJEB24372) | wastewater metagenome | isolation source: Exp Tend NO 10WW | collected 2016-02
ACCGAAAAAACAAGGGCTGAGATTGTGGCCTTGCGCTCTTATGGTGTACCTATTAAAGAAGTGGCTGCATATATCGGTATTGATGATAAAACACTGTACAAGTATTATCGTGAAGAATTAGAAAACAGCGCAATCAAAGCTAATGCGAATGTTGGTAAGTTTTTATACCAAGCGGCAAGCGGCCAAGCATTAACTACGGGTGCAACATATAGCGATTGTGTAAGGGCTGCAATGTTTTGGGCAAAAACGCGCATGGGTTGGAAAGAGACAAACGTACAAGAAGTCAAAATGGCAGACGAACCCATTGCAAAAGTTACAATAGAGGTCATTAGTGCGAACGCTAAAGATTCAAGCGACTGAGCCACAAGCGCGATTTTTAGCTTTAACTGCAAAGTATAGGCTTTTTTGTGCTGGTTTTGGCGCGGGTAAATCAGAGGCAATGGCTAACGCGGCAATGATAGACGCTTGCGAGTCAACAGATACGCTAATCGGGCTTTATGCGCCGACTTATGACTTAGTAAGGCTTATTACCGCGCCGCGCATCACATCGAAACTCACACAGCACGGCATAGCCCACAATTACAACAAGTCCGAAAACGTAATCTACACGTCCGCTCCTCGCTTTGGTGACTTTATTTTAAGGACGCTTGATAATCCTGAGCGTATTGTTGGTTATGAGACTTACAAAGCGCATTGTGATGAGTTGGACACGTTACACACTGAACACGCACGACACGCATGGAATCAAGTCATTGCGCGTAATAGACAGCGACCAAACGGTATTATTGACCCATTTAATCAAGCAAGTGCTTACACCACGCCTGAAGGCTTTAGGTTTTGTCACGAGCGATGGGTAGCAAAAAAAACGGAAAGCTACTCAATCGTACAAGCCGCTTCATATTCAAACCCATTTTTACCGCCCGATTACATCGACTCATTAAGAGAGTCATACCCTGCAAATTTAGTAGATGCTTATATTGAAGGCCGTTTCGTCAACTTAACAAGCGGCACGATTTACAACAATTACGACCGCGAACGCTGCGACACACACGAAACAATCAGAGAAAACGAACCGTTATTTATTGGTCAAGATTTTAACGTTGGCGCAATGGCATCGACTATTTACGTCAAGCGTCCGAACGGATGGCACGCAGTTGACCAACTCACAGGCGTTTATGATACGCCCGAGCTTTGCAAAGTCCTAAAAGAGCGTTATCAAGGTCATAAAATAACGATATACCCCGATGCGAGCGGCAATAGTCGTAAAACAGTAAACGCTAGTGAGTCTGACATATCACTGCTAAAACAAGCGGGTTTTACTGTTAAAGTGAATGCACAAAATCCACGCGTTAAAGACCGTATTTTGTCAGTTAATGGCGCATTATCGCAGGGCAAATTGTGGGTTAATGCTCGCAAATGCCCTGATGTTGTTTCATGCTTAGAACAACAGGCGTATGATAAAAATGGAGAGCCTGACAAGCAAGGCGGATTTGACCATCAAAACGATGCTACAGGCTATCCAATTGTTTATGAAATGCCAGTACGCAAGCCTGCATCAAGCGGCATCGCCATGAGTATGTTTTAATGACTATCACTACAGACAGCACATTGCGACACGAATTGACAGTATCAAGATTAGTAACTGGCATAGTTCAATCTCGCATCATGCCGTCATATTTGGATTTATCAAAAGCAGTTAAAGCGGCATTAATTGACTACGAGCCAACAATGAGCCGAAAAGAGTTTGATATGCTTCGGCAACGTGTCGGCTTGCTCGTTAAAGAAAAGATGGCTGAAATGTGGGACGGTACAACAAACGATTTATTCGACTTGGCAAAGTATGAATCAGAATATATTGTTAATGAGTTAGTGGGTACTACAGCAGTAAGCGAGGCCGCCGTCACTAAAGCAGTCAATGCCCCGATGGTGTTGGCTGGGGCAAAAGTAGCACAGGTCGGCACATGGCGCGAATATGTAGCAGGGGCATCAAATAGCACACAGACACGGATTATTGATAACACGATACGTCAAGGTTATGAAGTTGGCGCAACAGTAGCAGAGATGACTAATCGGCTTGTCGGCACTAAAGCAAATAATTATCTTGACGGGTTAATCACAAATACGGGAGCGCGTGAAGCTGAGGCATTAGTGAGAACGGGTGCTAATCACTATGCAAATGCGGCGCGTGACGTTGCAGCACAGGCTAACAGTGATTTAATTCAAGGTCGTATATTTCTCGCCACTTTCGACAATCGCACAACATTGACGTGTCGCCATTTTGGCACGTTGCATAAAATATATGAATTAGATGACCCTGCCACGCCTAAGCCGCCTTTGCATTTTTCTTGTAGGTCTGTTTTGTCTATTGTGCCGATAGGATTTGACCCATTCGACGGGACGAGGGCGGCAGTGGGTGGGCAGGAAGGCGAAACAGCCGAAGAATTATTCAATAAAAAGAATGATAGACTTGATGCTAGACGCGAAAAAGCAGACGAAAAACGGGCTAACGGTGAAACGGATGTAAAAGAAGTGCCGAGTAAAGTTACATATTCAGGCCGTAAAGATTCATCTATTTTTAACGCTGGTCAGATTGACAGCAAGACAACAATGGATTCTTGGATGCGTAACCAGCCTGATTGGTTTATTGAGTCTTCCTTGGGTAAGACCCGTGCTAAACTATTCAAAGATGGTGGTCTAACATTAGATAAATTCACTGATATGAATGGCAAACCATTAACACTCAAACAAATGAAAGCGTTAGATAGTTATGACGCGGCATTTAGGAAGGCAAAACTATGACATCGCTTAAAAATCAACATCCTGATTATTTAACTGCCGCGCCTGATTTGTTATTGGTGCGTAAATTTGTCGAAGGTGAGTCCGCAGTAAAGCGCGAAGGCTCTACGTTTTTACCACATCCAAACCAATTGGAATGTAATACGCCAGAGCAAATTCGTCGCTATGAATCGTACAAAATGGGTGCTGAAGTTGAAGACTTCCCAGCGCGTACATTGAACGATTTGTTGGGCGCAATGTTTAGACAGCCTGCCGTGTTTGTGCCGCCTGTGGGTTTAGAGTATTTAGTCGATGATAGCGATGGTGATTGGTTATCATTGCAAGCGTCAATAGAGTTGACAGCTAGAAACTGTTTGCAAGTCGGATATCATATTTTATTAGCAGAGTATGACCAGTTACCAAGTGGTTTGGATGTTGAATTATCTATTGCAGATAAAGCGGCATTGAATCAAAAAGCATCAATCAAACATTACCCACGCGAATCATTAGTTGACTGGTCATTCGGTAAAATTAACGGACGACTAACACTAACATTTGCGAAATTGCAGCACAATGAAACACGAAAAGACGAAAAAGGATTGTCATTTAATGCAACAGTCTGTTTAGAGCTTGGTATTGATGAATTAGGCTACTGGCAAGAGCTAGAAGTCTATAAAAACGGCTTGGAGGTTTACGAATCAGCAGAGCGTGTTTATCCACAAGCAAACGGCAAAAACCTAACATACATCCCCTTGGAAATTGTGCAAAGTGAACGCATGATTGCAGGTCAGTTACCCATTCAAGCGGGTTATATCGCGCCATTATGCTACAAGTCGCACGCACGTTATCAAGTCAGTGCTGACTTAAAAGAACGACTAAGAATCTTGCAAGACACGTCATATTCTAGCGGGTGGGATGAGAGCAAAAAGGAAGAATTTAACGTCATCAATGGTCGCAAGTATTTTGCAATGGGAGCAGGTGTTCACAACTTTTTACCCGATGGCGTGACAATGGACATTCTCAAACTCACGGCAGACGGTGACGCACTATTCAAATACATGGAAGAAAACGCTAAACAGATTCGGGCTATCGGTGGGCGTTTTGACACTCAAGATAAGAGTCAAGAAACGTTAGGCGAGGTGCAAATTAAAGACGCTAACGAAAAAGCAGTATTAACGCTTTTAGCTAACAATATCGAACGCGCTTACAAGAATATCATCGCGTATTGCGGCGAGTTTGAAGGCTTGACGCTTATGCCGTCAGATGTTGAATTGACGCTTAATCGCGAGTTTACATCGACGAAACTCACAACTGAGGAAGTTAAATCTATTCGAGAGTTGGTGCTTGATCGCTTAATGACTCCCGAAATGGCTATTGATAAATTAATCAAAGGTGGTTTTTTGGTGGGTGAAGCTCAAGACATTATGAATATGATAGAGCAACAAGGCGTTGCGCCTGTCTTACAAAAGTAGTATTTTAAGTGTTATGATATAACGTCACATCAAAGGTTTTGATTATGATTGAAGTCGCAAGTTTAGATGTTATCCCTGAAGGTTTTCGCGGTGACTATATTGAAGTTGAAAAGGACGGCAAAAAACTATTTCAGCACAAGGATTTTGTAACGGTTATTGGCGCAATGAAGCGCAAGGGCGAGGAGCGTGACGCACTCGCTACTGAGTTAAAAGGATTCAAGAGCCAAGAGTCTGTAAAGCAAGCTGAGGCCGAAAAGAAGGCTTTAGAAAAGTTAAAAGCCGAAGGCAAGATTGATGAAATCTTAGCTGATAGCGAAAAGCGACACGGTGAAACGATTAAGCAGTTTGAAGAACGATTAGCTAAACGCGATGCAATCACAATCAAGAAAGCACGCGATGCAGTCGTTAATGAATTGTCAGCACTGGCAACAGAAGCAGGTGCTAAAGCATTCAAGAAGCTTATCAGCGAGCGGGTGGAATATGACCCCGAAAACGATAAGTACAGTTTCAAAGATGAGGACGGCGGTGCGACCTCATTGGATTTAGAAGGGTTCAAGGCTGATGTAATCAAGTCTCAAACCTACGCTACTATGATTAAAGCTCAAACATCGAGCGGAGGTCATGGCGCAAACGTTAAAACTGGTGGCGGTGCTGCTAAAACAATGACACGCGCACAATTTGACGCATCAAGTCAAAGCGCACGCGCCGAGTTTTTCAAACAAGGCGGCAAACTCACTAATTAACGAGGATTCAAAAAATGGCTAATACTCTTACAGATTTAGCACCTGATTTATACGCGGCTCTTGATGTTGTTAGTCGTGAGCTTGTCGGCATGATTCCATCCGTCACTGTTGACGCTCGTGTTAATCAAGCGGCAGTCGGTCAAATTGTACGCTCTCATGTTGTACCTGCCGCTAATGCGCTGATTGACAATACGCCTGCAATGGCATTCCCGACAGCAGCCTATCAGACGATTGGCAATCAAGAAATTGTCATTACCAAGTCGAAATCCGCGCCGTTTTCATGGCAAGGTAACGAGCAAGACTTACTGGCAAGCGGTGCTGGTTATATGTCTGTTCGCGCTAATCAAATGGCTCAGGCAATGCGTAAATTGGTCAACGATATGGAGGCCGACCTGTGCGCTCTATATGCAACGACTTCACGCGCCGCAGGTACGGTTGGGACAGTTCCTTTCGTTTCTAACACTGCCGCATTGTCTGCCGCTCGTAAAGTTTTAGTAGATAACGGCGCACCGATTAGCGACTTGCAATTAGTTATTGACACCAATGCTGGTGCAAACCTGCAAACATTGTTTAATATCAATTCAGCGCGTGACCAAGCGGCTGCAAACCTGAGTGACCAAGGCATTTTAACTACGATTGGATCTACTCAGGTTCGTGAGTCCGCACAGATCAACACTCCAACGGCGGGCGCAATGGCAAATGCCACAAGCACAGCAGCAGCGTTTACAGTGGGGCAAACGGTAATCCCGTTGGCTACAGCAGGTACGGGTGTTGTTGCGGCTGGTGATGTGATTACGTTCGCTAATGACACGAATCAATATAACGTTGCTTCTGTCAGTTTTGCAGGTGCAAACCCTGCGAGCGGTGACACGATTACGCTTGCCGCACCAGGCTTGCGTAAAGCACAGGGAGTAGCGACTCGCGCAATTACGGTACTTGCCGCATCACCTCGCAATATGGCGTTTAGTCGTAGCGCGATTGTGTTGGCGACACGTATGCCTGAGCGTCCAGCCGAAGGCGACATGGCGTTAGATGTTATGACGATTCAAGATCCACGAAGCGGCATCGCGTTTGAAGTCAGCATATAACCTGGTGTCCGCATGGTTACTTATCACATCGGTTTAGCGTGGGGTGTTAAAAACATCAAACCTGAACACACAGCGCAATTATTGGGCTAATGTGAATATAAATAAGGGGCTTAATTGCCCCTTGTTTTGGGGTGAATAATGACAGTAACTATTGGCTACACAACAGACGATGCTTTCATCGCGTTTGCCTTAGCGCGTGGCGTAACTGTCACAACGCCTAACGCTTCGATTTATCTCACTAAAGCCTTTGATTTTATGGAGGCGCAATGTTGGAAAGGTCAAAAAACAGATTACACGCAGGCTAATGATTGGCCTCGTAATGGCGTTTACGTTGACCATGTTTTGTTGGATAGTGCTACTGTACCTGTCGGCATTGTCAAAGCTCAACACGTTGTGGCGTTATCTATTGCCAACGGTTTTGACCCTTTAGCAACAGTTGAACGTGCGGTGAAACGCGAAAAAGTTGATGTGTTAGAGGTTGAATATCAGCCCAATGCTTCTAACGCGCCTATTGCACGGTCTATCAATGCAGCCTTAGCTGATTACATTGAATCGGCAACGGCAGTGATGAGGGTGTTGTAATGGGTATCAGTTACGCTAATTTAGCAGTATTATCAGAGCGTTTAATTCGTGAAAACGGGCGCGATGCTTTGTTGATTAGCGAAACAAACACAGGCACGGATTATCAGCCAACAATCACACAAACAAGCGAAACAGTTAAATTAGTCCAAAGCCAATTTAACGCATTAGATAACAATGATTTTGTGCTACAAGCGCATGACGTAAAGTTTTTAGTGTCGAGTGATTTTACTTTGACCGCTAAACAAAGAATTGAAACAAACGGACAGCAATATAGCATTGTTGCGTTAAAAGAAATTAAGCCAGCCGATACAAGCATTTTATATATTGTACAGGGGCGCGTGTAATGTCATTCAATGACGATATAGCAAAGTTAGCGCGAAAGTTAGCGATTACCGAAGCTAAAGCGGTAGCGGCTTTTTGTCTTAATATTAGCAGAAGAGTTGATGCTATTAGCCCTGTAAAAGATGGATTATTTAGAAACAATTGGAGGGCGACACTAGACCAGCCGTACATGGGAGCTGTTCTTCCAGCTAATCGCGCAGGGTCAATTGACCATGTTATCCCCTTCGCACGCGCAGCAAACGGCCATGTGTTTTATCTCACCAACAAAATACCTTACGCCAAAAAACTAGAATACGGCCATAGTCAGCAAGCACCTCAGGGCATGGTGAGAGTGAGTGCTAAAATGGCGTTAGCAGAGTTAGAGCGTGCCGTAAGGAGCGTGCAATGAGTCAAGCACAAATTGAGTTAGCATTATTCGACAAACTCGAAGCAATCAAAGCGACATTGCCAACTATCTACTATCCAAACAGCCCACACAAAAACAAACCAAACCCACCAACGGGTGAACATATTCGCGTCAATGTTTTGCCAGTCGGTACGCAACCTATCGGCATCGCCACCACGAACCAAACAACAGGTATTTTGCAATGTTCCGTGTATGTCAAAGACGGCACAGGTACAATTAGAGCGGCTCAGATTGCCGATTTAATTTTAAGCGCATTTGCACGGAATACGTTATTATCAAACAATGTACGCATAGACAAGCAAGGTAGCGTCAACAGTGGTTTTTCTGTTGACGGGTGGTATCATTTGCCTGTCTCTATTTCTTATCAACAGATTACGGGGTAATCGAAATGACAGCAGCTTTAGTACAAACAACCGCAGGCGCAACCATTGGCATTAGTGCCACTTTGCCATCTACAGACGATGCAGCAGGGTATGCAGCATTAACATTTACAACGATTGGCGAAATCACCGACTTGGGCGAGTTTGGCCGTGAGTATGCGACTGTTACACATAATCCAGTGGCATCACGTCGCACGATTAAACGTAAAGGCTCGTTTAATGACGGCACAATGGCTCTACAGTTAGCAATTGACCGTGACGATGCTGGTCAAGTGATTGTACAGGCAGCCGTCGCATCCGATGCTAACAAAGCCATTCGCATCACATATCAAGACGGGTCAAAAGACTATTTTAGCGCGTTGGTTATGTCGTTCAAAACGAATGCGGGTAGCGTTGACCAAATTTTATCAGGCTCTATTAATTTAGAGATTAACACCGATATTATCCAAGTAGCATTACCTTAATCAGCACCAAGCCCCTTTAATTAGGGGCTAACAATAAGAGATTGCCATGGATTTATTAAGCCTTTTACCGTCCGATAATGCTGCCATTACGCTAAAGCACCCTGTTAGCAAAAATGAATTAGAAGGCATGACTATCAGTGTCAGCGGCCACGATTCTGCTACGTTTAAGAATGCGATTAAAGAACGTGCTAAGGCTCAAATGTCGCGCAAGTCTGCCGATGTTGACTTTATTGCTAACGATAAAGAAGCGGTCGAGTTATTGGCTAAGTGTACAACAGGCTGGACAGGCATCACCGAAGGCGGCAAAGAACTGCCATTTTCTACAGCCAATGCCGTTTACATCTACACGAAATATAATTGGATTCGTGAGCAGATTGATAATGCTATTGGCGACCGTGCTAATTTTTTTATGAGTGCGTAGAGCAATTAAAACTCTACGCTAAACAACAAGCGTGGTGGAATAGTTGCCCACAAACTAAGGGCGCGAAAGAATATAATAACGTTTCGCGCCTGTCTAAATTCAAGTCTAATAACCCTCAGTCTATCCCTTTCATGCCCGATATAAAACACGGGCTTTATCTTATCGAATTATTACACGAAGCGGGGACAATCTCTTACAATGAAGGCGTTGCAAGACGTTTGTCATGGTCTGAACTAAAGGCGTGGTCTGATTTTGTGGGTTATGATTTAGATTCATGGGAAGCCAGTACGATTATGTTATTATCAGCGTGTTATGCTGAAATCAGCAATGAAGCAACAACCAACGATTGCCCTATGCCGTGTCAGCCGAAAATGACAGAAGATAGACGAAAAGCAGTATCAATGAACATTAAAAACGCGCTACGCTCAATCGCTAAAGTGAGGTAAAAAATGGCAGTAATTGACCTTTTGATGATTGGGCTAGGGATTGATACGCGCCGCCTGCGTGATGGTGAGCGTGCGTTAGGTCGTTTACAGCAAGCAGGAAACAAGGCAGAGAATGCACTAGGCCGCATGGCTTCGATGCTTGCGTCAGCCTTTGCCGTGTCTAAAATAATTGAATATGCAGACGCTTATACCAACCTACAAAACCGCTTAAAACTTGTTACTGACTCGACCGAAGCACTTGGACAAGCTACTCAAAACGTTATTGATATTGCTCAAAACTCACGTCAAGCACTAGGCGCAACGGGTGATTTATATTTCAAGATTAGCCAAAATGCCGAAAAGTTGGGTTTGTCGGTGGCAGATGTTTCGCAAGTAACAGAAACCTTTGGCAAAACATTGGCACTATCGGGCGCAGGTACTCAACAAGCCGAAGCGGCGATTTTACAATTCTCTCAAGCGTTAGCAAGCGGTGTCATCCGTGGTGATGAATTTAACAGCGTTGCAGAAAACGCACCTGCCGCAATGGATGCGTTTAGCCGTGCTTTGGGGGTAGGTAAGGGTGAGTTAAGGAAGTTGGCGGCAGAGGGAGCGTTAACTTCTGACGTACTTATACAGGCATTAAAAGAGCAATCGGAGGAAGTAGATAAAGCCTTTGGTAAAACAGAGTCAACAATTGGGCAAGCATTCACCAATCTGAAAAACAACGTCATTGTTTTTGTTGGTCAAATGAATGAAGCGACTGGTGCAAGTAAAGACTTTGTATCTGTTTTGGATAGTATTTCCACCTGGATCGAAGGTGGTCAACTGTTTGATGATGTTATTTATCAAACTAAAATATGGGGTTATGCGTTAGATGATGTATCTGATGCGTTTAAATTATTAAACGCATGGCTGAAAAGTATTGGTGTTGACAGTGATTCTATTTTTGGCAGAGTCGGTAAATCATTAAAAACATTGCCAACTGATTTTACGGCATTAGTAAAACTAGCAACAGCGGAATGGACTAAATTTTCTGACACTGTTGCCGAAGGGATGATTATTCATTCAGACAGACGAAAAGAAATTGATGATACGTGAATATTTTTTCCGTAATCCTTCCAAGGTTGTACAGTTTACAAATCGAGTGAATAGCGCGCTAAACTGGAACAGATCGGCAAATAAAGACACTAAAAATATTGTGAAATTATTGAATAAATTAGCGCATAAATTACACGAAAGAAAAAAAAGACAGTTTATTGGTGTGAACCAGTGGTTGATTGGCAAGGAAGAGAAACCTGAGAACTACGAAGATTTGAATATTGCTAAAAAGGTGATTAATACAATAAGCGCCAAAAAAGAAATAGACGATCCGCATGAACAAGACTAGCTTCCAACCGCCAGAGTTATCCGATGAAAACGTAAAAAATACAATGCTCGATATCGTTGGAAATGTTTTAGCACCACACTACTGTTGCTCTTGCGGAGAGATTGGCACTGTTTTTTGTGATTATTGTAAATACGACATCATTTGTGACCCATTTGAGCGATGTATCATGTGTCTCGGGCCCGTCGAGGATCGCGGAGCCCACTGCTCACGCTGCGCTGCACCGTATGTGCGTGCCTGGTGTGTTGCTGAACGTGCGGGAGCAGTTAAGGTCCTTATCGATGCATTCAAGTTTGATGGCTTGAGGGGTGCTGCAAAACCACTCGGTGAGTTTATTTCCAGTGCTCTCCCTGACCTGCCTGACAACCTTGTGATTGCCAGTGTTCCCACTGTATCTACCCACATTCGTCAACGCGGTTATGATCATGCTGCCCTCATAGCACGAGAAGTGGCACGGCAGCGTGGCGTAAAATACCAGGCTCTCTTGAAACGGCGAACCACGACAGTTCAGCAAGGGGCACGCAGGAAAGAGCGACTAAAACAAGCGGAGGGGGCGTTTGAGGCTGCGCGCCATATTGATGGCAGTACAGTTCTTATCATTGACGACATCTTTACAACTGGTGCAACGCTACACTACGCGGCAACAACACTTTTGGCTGCTGGTGCCAGAGAGGTATGGGTGGCGGTGGTCGCTCGTCAACCACTCGACGACCCCGTTTCTCTCTGATATAGTAAGCATACTATGGAGAGGTGACCGAGTGGTTGATGGTAACGGTCTTGAAAACCGTCGTGGGGCAACTCACCGCGAGTTCGAATCTCGCCCTCTCCGCCAGAGAAAAGACACCCGAACGGGTGTTTTTTCTCTGGCGGAATAGGCGCTTAGATTTGAACTCGCGGGCGCGGCGTTAGCCGCGCAAACCGCGAGTTCGTGAAGCGACGCGCAGCAAAACTTGCTTGCTTGTTTTGCAAGCGAGCGGAAATAGGGATCATAAGTGACCGCTATCTCGCCCTCTCCGCCAAGCAAAGTGACCCCAAAGGGGTCTTTTTGTCTGGCGTGATGATGCGCGAAGAATTTCACTCATGCTATACTGTGCACATGGATAGCGATCAGCGTCAGCAAGTTCAAGAACTGCCTAGCGAGGAAGTGCCAGAAGAGGTGCAGCCCATGTCCAGTGATGCCCCTGCTGAGGACGCACAACCGCTCTCACAATCCCCTGAGGCAAGTGACGAGGACGAGGAGACGCTTCTGAGATGGGAGTCACCCGAATATGTTCAACATGAACGCCCGGTAGTGTGGTATATCATCATGGCTGTCGTTGTTGCCGCACTGATGGCGGTTGCTATTTTTTGGATGAACTCAATCTCATTTGCACTGCTTATACCAGTTATGGTGGTAGCACTTCTTGTGTATGTTAGGCGACCGCCAGCCGTCGTGCGTTATACGCTAAGCCGTAAGGGGCTTCATGTTGATGATCGGCTATTCCCTTATGATACGTTCAAATCCTTTGGTGTCATTGTTCAAGGGGGCCATAACAGCATCATATTGACACCTCGGAAGCGATTCCAACTGGCACAAGTCCTGTATTTTCCTGAGGACGTTGGTGAGCCGCTCGTTGATATGCTTGCCGCTCGTCTGCCAATGAAAGAAGCAAAACCAGACCTCTACGACAGAATTACCTCTAAACTTCGTATCTAAGACGGTTTTTGCACCGACAATTCACGTGAACTTTAGTAGTAGTGGTCCATATACCGTGCGGCGATATCTTGTGCCTACCTCTGAGGTATGTTACTATATGCGAACGTATGCACCCGTAGCTCAGCTGGATAGAGCGTTGGCTTGCGGAGCCAAAGGTCGCACGTTCGAATCGTACCGGGTGTACCATAGAAAAATCCCATGGTTTCATGGGGTTTTTCTATGGGCGGCAGGAGATTGCGAGGCGAATTGCAGGCTACTAACATAAGTGATATCATCGAAGTGATGAAAAATCTATTCTTAATGCGAATTCGCTTATCTACCTACTTTATCTTTATTTTTATCTCGATGACCGTTGTGTCGCTCTTTTTACCGAAAGCAAAGTTTGATTCGGCAGCTCTCACCCTATTCTCCGTTAACTCGTTTTTGTATGGGTTTTATATCGCGCCAATCCTTAGTGCTCAGAAAACTCGTATTGAGGAAATGCATAAGATAGTTCGCGCTGAAGCCAACGCGGTTTTTGCACTTATGATTGCGGTGAAGCGTTTACCAGATGTGGCAAAAGAACACCTTGGGGCATTAGTAAGGGAATACCTAAAGTTGTGCATACGACAACAGAAAGCTGCTGAGGGTGAGGAAAAATATGAAGAAATCATTAGCTATTGCATAGCCTATGGGGGTGAATCTCCCGAAGCGGTAGCTGATATCCTAGATAAGGTAGTCGCAAATCAAAAAAACCGTACGGATTTTTCCATGCAGATTGCGAATAAGGTATATTCCAATGAATGGATGGTGATGTTGGTACTATTTGGCGTTACTCTCTCGTTTATATTGCTGCTTGATACGGGCGAAAACGTCATTTTCCGTGTTCTTGCTGCCCTTGTGTCGACCGGACTTACGATGCTAGTTGTTATTCTTGTGAAGATGTCCACCCTCACCCACAAAAAGGCGAAGCAGATTTGGGACCCTTACAAACGATTACTTGAGACAAACTTTTATCGTATTGACTAAGCACACATCATAAAAAAATGACCCAACGTAGGTCATTTTTTTATGGCGGAGGAGGGGAGATTCGAACTCCCGCTGCAGGTCTCCCCACACTAACGATTTAGCAAACCGTCCCCTTCAGCCACTTGGGTACTCCTCCGTATCGACCATGCTACTGTCGTAGACGATCGCTTCAGATTGTTAATTGAACCATAGTAGTATACCATACCAACACCTTAGCGTATAGAGACATGCTATAGTTGGCTAGTGAGGCTATCTCTCTTTAAACGAGTTTTTGTATGGAACCCAATCGTCACTGGCGGGGTGGTGTTTGTTCTCTATCTCATTCCCTGCCTATTTGCTCTCGATCCCGACGCGGGATGGCATATACGTTCAGGTGGTGACATCTTGTCGCATGGTATCCCTGCGCACGACCTCTATTCTTATACGGCGACGGATTTTCTCTGGATACATCACGAATGGCTCGCAGATGTCATTAACTACCTAATATACCAACTTGGTGGTTTCGTGCTGCTTTCTGTCGTGTATGCGAGCGCATGGACGGCTGCAACACTTGTATTCCTGAGGAATTGGCGATATGGTGCCCTAGCTGTCATAGCTACACTGGCCGTTCTGCCTTACGTTGGAGTACGCGCAACGACATGGACAGTGGGATTCATGGCGCTTTTATCTTGGTTAATTGATAGCTCTCATCGGTGGCGGATTGCAGCCATCCTCGCCCTCTTTCTGGTGTGGGCAAATATCCATGGCGGCTTTGTCCTAGGGCTTGTCTATCTGTTATGGATTACTATTTGGCGTCGGTCGGCGTTACTTGGGATTGCATTTGTCGGAGCAGTTGCTCTGACGGGTGTTACTCCCTATGGCTATCGGATCTATGAGGAAGTATTTCGCACTCTCCTAGATACTTCCTTGCATCACCGAATCGACGAGTGGCGTTCATTTGCATTCGAGCCCTCCATCGTGCCCTACTTGGGCATATGGGCAAGTACTATTGTATTACGGGGGCGAAAGTGGCGGACGATTCCGTGGTTTGATGGCCTACTCCTCATAAGCGCTGTTCTCAGTGTGCGGAATGTCCCACTCTTTGTGCTGATGTCCCTCACTTCTACGCAGCGCTCCTTTAGCACACTTGCTGCTACCCTGCCAAAGAAGATAACCCTTGTCCATCGATGGTTATTGCCGCTCACGCTTAGTATAGGCGGGATGGTGTTGGGAGCATGTCTACTGTACGACTATCAATTTCTGGCTCATCCAGAAAAGACCCAGTACCCTGAGGAGATTGTCGAGAAGCTTCGTCAGCAACCCTGCGAAGGTCGAATCTTTAATTCTTACAATGTCGGGGGATATCTAATCTGGAAACTACCAGATACAGAGGTGTATATTGATGGCAGGATGCCAAGTTGGGAGCTCAATGGCCGGAAATATATGGACGACTACTATCGTATTCTCCGAGATGACACGTTTCGGCGACAACAGTTTGAGCACTATGGAGTCCGCTGCGTTATTTGGGAGGGATCGGACGCGTTTGCTCGCAAACTTCAATCAGAGGGTTGGCAGACAACTCGCGATGAGAGTACACTAGTGCTATTACGCAGGCCAGCGTAATCACTCGACAAAATACACTTTTTTTGCTATAATACGACACAAATGAGGAGATCTAACAGATGAAAAGACAATCCCTGACAAACTATGCTGCGGTCTTAAGTGCTACTGTTGTTGTGGCTACGCTCAATGTTGCACAGGCGTACGCTGTCGGTTCTGTGACTCAAGGGGTGGACGCGGCACACGGTGACCAGCAGCCATCAAATCTTTTTGGAAATGCCGGAGTCTTTTCAACAATCAGCAACGTCCTTCTCTTTATTGTCGGTGCGGTTGCCGTCATTATGATTATCATCGGCGGCTTGCGCTATGTCGTATCTGGAGGCGATGCTTCCCAGGTACAAGCGGCAAAAAATACGATTCTTTATGCGCTTATCGGTGTCATTGTGGCTATTCTCGCCTATGCGGCGGTCAATTTCGTCGTGGCGAGTTTCGTTCCAAATGCCGCAACGAACGGACAGAGCGTTACCGGTACTTCTGCCCGATAATCAGATCATTCTCAATAAAATAGCAAAGACGTAAAAGCCTTTGCTATTTTATTGGCGGAGAGGGGGGGATTCGAACCCCCGATACGTTTGCACGCATACACGATTTCGAGTCGTGCGCCTTCAACCACTCGGCCACCTCTCCGTGGTACTCTCATTTTAACAGAGGCGGGGTGTATAATGAAATCATGGAAGACTCAATCTTTACAAATATTATTAAAGGGGAGATCCCTTG
>OFRO01000414.1_pt1 | contig 15478 bp, 16 predicted proteins | sample 1543091 | NCBI WGS metagenome assembly OFRO01 (sample SAMN07774217, study PRJEB24372) | wastewater metagenome | isolation source: Exp Tend NO 10WW | collected 2016-02
TCCTCTTTTTTCAATAATCTGTAGTTTCAGGGCTAATTATGGGCGTTCGCGGAAAACGATCAGCAGTGTCGCTGACGGTCGCGCCGCCATCACCTGCGCTTGGGCGGATGCCAGAGCCGCCGGCATATCTGACGCCAGAGCAAGACAGCGTATGGCGCGAAGTCATCGCCTCTCGCGCTGGCGACTTGATCGGGCCAGAGGCCTATCGGCTGCTGGTTGAATATTCTCGCGCCGTAGACCTTGGCGACAAGATCGCGGCGCAACTTGATGCATTTGATCCCGCGTGGATCGCTGACGATGACGGGCTGAAACGATGGGATCGACTGCAGGCAATGGCAGCTCGAAACCAGGGCGTCGTCGCAACGCTGGCGACCAAGCTGCGACTGGCGACAAGCTCAAGCGTTCGGGCGGAAAACGCCGGGACGGTAATGAAGAAGGGCGCGAAGCTCAAGCCGTGGGAAGTGTCGGAGTCAGACTGACTCGCGGCGATAGAAATATCGCATGGATCGAGAACTACTGCCGAATTCCCGAAGGGAAGTTTGTTGGCCAGCCGGTGCGCTTGGCCGACTTCCAGAAGGACGTTATCAAAGGCGTTTACGACACGCCAACGCGCAGAGCAATTATCAGCTTCGGGCGAAAGAACGCAAAAACAACGCTTTCGGCATTCCTTCTGCTACTGCATTTGTGCGGTCCGGAAGCCAGAGCCAACAGCCAGCTATTCAGCGCAGCGCAGTCACGCGACCAAGCGTCGATTCTGTTTGCGCTGGCTGCAAAGATTGTTCGCATGTCTCCGGATTTGTCCGGTGTTGTAACCATTCGCGACACAGCGAAGCAATTAGCGTGCGGCGATCTCGGTACGCTCTACCGGGCTCTGTCGGCAGATGCGGCAACAGCCTATGGCCTTTCTCCGGTATTCATCGTTCACGATGAGCTGGGGCAAGTTAAAGGGCCAAGGTCTGAGCTCTACGAGGCATTAGAGACAGCTTCTGCGGCTCAAGATCAACCTCTCTCTATTGTCATCAGTACTCAAGCACCGACTGATGCTGATCTGCTGTCAGTACTGATAGATGATGCGCTGGCCGGAAACGACCCGACGCAGAAGTGCTGGCTGTACACCGCAGACAAAGACGCTGACCCGTTTTCAGACGATGCAATCAGCGCAGCAAATCCTGCCTTTGACCTGTTCATGAACAAGGACGAGGTTCGGCGGCAAGCGGAAGACGCACGACGTATGCCGAGCCGCGAGGCTGCATACCGAAACTTGATCCTGAATCAGCGAGTTGAAGCGCGAAACCCTTTCGTATCGCGTGCGGTTTGGGAGGGATGCGGAGAGCTTCCGCAAGATTTAATCGGGAAACGCATATACGGCGGGCTTGACCTGTCATCGGTAAGCGACTTGACCGCGCTGGTCCTAGTTGCAGAAGACGGCGACGTTCACCCTACATTCTGGCTACCAGGCGAAGGCCTTGCGGAAAAAAGCCGGAACGACCGCGTTCCATACGATGTTTGGGCCCGTGATGGCTGGCTACAGACAACACCTGGGCGCTCAATCGAATACGAATTTGTTGCGCATCATCTGCGAGAGGTCTTCGACACTTGCGATGTTCAGGCGCTGGCGTTTGACCGGTACAACATGCGATTCCTCAAGCCGTGGCTGGAGCGAGTCGGGTTCACCGAGGCAGAGCTTGAGCGGTTTATCGAGTTCGGCCAAGGGTTCGTCAGCATGTCTCCGGCACTGCGCGAACTTGAATCCATGCTGCTGAACGGAAAATTACGCCACGGGAAGCACCCGGTCCTGTCGATGTGCGCAGCAAATGCCGTTGTCGTTTCCGACCCGGCAGAAAACAGAAAATTTGTGAAGGCGAAGGCATCAGGCCGCATTGACGGCATGGTCGCGCTGGCCATGGCTGTTGGCGTGATGCCGAACCAGCCAGACACGCAAGACCTTGACGACTTCATCTATCAACCTCTTTGGGCTTAACCAATGAACCGTTTTTTATTGTCACTCAGCCGCTGGTTTGGCTGGGCCGGCGCATTGGGTCAACAGTCCGGCAAGCAGACCAGTGGCGCAAGTGGGTCGCTGGTTCCAGGCACTGCTGCACTATCGCCAGATGGCGCGCTGCAACTATCCACTGTTTGGTCATGCGTGAGCTTGATAGCCAACATAATCGCCAGCCTGCCGCTGTTTGTTTACACACGGTCAGATAAAGGCCAGCGTGAACTGGCGCGCGATTCTTTGCTGTGGCAAATCTTGCACGACTCGCCAAACTCGCGCATGACTCCGATGGAGTTCTGGGTGGCGCTGCTGCTAAACCTGCTGTTGCGCGGCAACGCCTACGCCCGCATCGAGCGCAATGATGCCGGCGAGGCTATCGCAATATGGCCAATGGCATCGGATCAGGTAGAGCCGTGGCTGCTGCCTGACGGCACGCTAGTTTATAGGTACACCGTCGGCAGTGACGTGGCAGTCTTGTCTGCTGATAACGTGCTGCACATCAAGGGCATGGGCAACGGCACCACTGGACTTGACCGCCTGGATTACATGCGCGCCAGCACCAACGAGGCAGCCAACGCTCAGGGTGCTGCCAATTCCATGTTTGCCAATCACGGCAAGCCTAGCGGCATCCTGATGATTGACCGAGTGCTCAACAAAGAACAGCGGGCCGCAATCAAGTCGAACTTTCAGGAAATGGCAGAAGGCGGAACAAGTCGGCTGTACTTGTTGGAAGCAGACACGAAATACCAGCAGCTGAACCTTTCCCCCGCAGATCAGCAGCTGCTTGAAACGCGGAAATTCACCGTTGAAGAGCTATGCCGCTGGTTCGGCGTGCCTCCGGTACTGGTCGGGCATAGCAATGTCACCGCTTGGGGATCTGGAATCGAGCAACTAATCGACGGCTTCCACAAGCTGGTTATCGGGCCGATGGTGGTCAACCTGCAGCAGGCCATTGCCAAGCGCGTTCTTACGCCTGCGCAGCGCGCTCAACTGAGCGTCGAATTTAGCCTTGATGCACTGCTGCGAGCCAGCCTGAAAGACCGGATGGACATTTACGCGAAAGCCGTACAAAACGGCCTGAAAACCCGCAACGAATGCCGACAATTGGAGAATGACCCGCCAGTTACCGGTGGCGACCAGTTGACCGCGCAGACAAACCTAGCGCCGCTGGACATGCTCGGAAAAATTCAAGGAGGCGGCAATGCTGCTCAAAAAGACCCTATCGCTCAGTGATTGCCAGATCAAGCTCGACGGCGACAGCGGCAAGTTTGCCGGCTACGCCAGCGTTTTTGGCGGCGTCGATAGCTACGGCGACACGATCTTGCGCGGCGCGTTTGAATCAACCTTGCGCAACAACGGCAAGCCAAAGATGTTTTACGGACACCAGTGGGATATCCCCATTGGAAAGTGGCTCAAGGCAAAAGAGGATGAGCACGGCCTATACGTGGAAGGCGAATTGACGCCGGGGCTGAGCAAGTCTGCCGACGTACACGCCGCACTCAAACACGGCACGCTCGACGGCCTCAGCATCGGCGGCTATCTGAAAAAAGGCGACTGGGAAGATAGCGCCGACGGTGGCCGCATCGTCCGCAAATGGTCCAGCCTGGTGGAAGTCTCGCCGGTTGTATTCCCCGCCGACAGCGCCGCACGCATTGATCTGGGAAGCGTTAAAAGCGCCGAACTGGAAGAGTCAATCGGCGAGCTGGAAACCATACGAGATTTTGAGCGCTTCCTGCGGGATGCAGGCGGCCTCAGTAAAGGGTTGGCCGAAGCGCTGGTCAGCCGCGCCAAGCTGATATTCGTCCAGGGGGAGCCTGAGCCGAAGCCAGCCGACGCGAAAGCAATGCAGGAGCTGCAGGTAATGCTGCAACGAATGCAAGCGCGAATCCCGCTGTAACCCACCCTTTATCAAAAACAAAGCCCGCCACTGTGCGGGCTTTTTGCATTTATGGAGCAACAACATGAGCGATATTGCAGCAGTAATGAAGGCCTGCGAGGCCATCGAAGCGCAACTGGTTAAATTTGCCGACAAGACCGATGCCGAACTGAAAAACGCCGGCAGCACTTCCGCTGATACCAAAGCAGCCGTTGACGGCCTGTCGATCAAGCAGCGCGAACTGGCTGACCGCATCTTGCAGATCGAGCAAAAAGGCACGCAAAAGCAGGACGAAAAGCCGGCTGCCGATAGCTGGGGCGAGCAATTCATCAAATCGGCACGATACGGTGATTTCGCTGGCGGCAACCTCAACAAGCTGCGCGTCGAAGTCAAAAACACCCTGACCGGCTCCGACACCACCGTTGCCCCGCAGCGTAACGCCGGCATCGTCGCTGGCGCGTTCCAGCCGTTCAGCATGGAAACACTGTTGCCGAGCACCAACACCAGCAGCAACGCCATCGAGTTCACCCGCGAAAACGCCTTCACCAACAACGCAGCAGAAGCTGCCGAAGGTGCGCAGAAGGCTGAATCGTCGCTGACGTGGACGCTGGTTAACATGCCGGTATCGACAGTTGCACACTGGATCAAGATTTCCAAGCAACTGGCTGCGGACGCACCGGCTCTGGCCGCCTACGTTGACACCCGCATGCGCTACGGCGTGAACCAGAAGGTTGATATTCAGTTGGTTGTTGGCGATGGCACCGCGCCGAATATCTCCGGCACCTACGACACCGGCAACTACACCGCCCACGGCTACGCCAACGCGGCGCTGGGTTCGACGCTGAAAAAACTGGTACTGATCCGCAAGATCATGGCTGACCTGTACTCCGCAGGCTATCCAGCCGACGCCATCGTGCTCAACCCTGCCGACTGGGCAACCATCGAGATCGAACTGTTCACCACCGCAGCCGGCCAGACCTTGTACTCGGTCAACGAAGCAGGTCAGGCGCGTCTGTTCGGTATCCCGGTTATTCAGGCGCTGGGCATGGCGGCAGATACCTTCCAGGTGGGCCGCTTCAGTGAAGCCTACATGATCTACAACCGCGATGGCGTCGTGGTGGAAATGAGCGATTCGGATGGGGACAATTTTCAGAAGAACCTCGTGACTTTGCGCGCCGAACGTCGCCTCGCACTCGCTACCGAAAAACCGGCAGCGGTTCGCGGTGGGGACCTCACCCCTGTTTGATGACGTAGGGTTATAATGTAGTTGCTGCGGATAGGGGGCACCCGACAAGAGAGATTCCTGATCTCTCTTCCGCAGACATTAATCAGGGTTATCTACAGGGGATGACATGCTTTCAGTTGATGATTTGAAAAGTCGTTTTTCGTATGACCATGAAACCGGGGTGATCACACGAAAGACAAATGACGCAAGGGTAAAACGGTGGGTTTCTGGTGCGGTGGCTGGCAGCATTAACGGGCAAGGTTACCGAGAAATCAAAGTCGACGGCAAGATCATCGGCGCACACCGAATCGCATGGGTTCTGTACTACGGTGAACAACCTCCAGAGTACATCGACCACATCAACCGCGACCCAAGCGACAACAGAATTTCTAACTTGCGACCTGCAACAAAGTCGCAAAACGGTGCAAATCGCACCGCTCTGAGCAACAACAAAACAGGCATCAAGGGATGCTATTTCGTCAAGAGCAAATCGCCGCACTTGCCCGGTCGCTGGCGTGCACAGTGCAGGGTCGGAAAGAAGTTGGTGGACCTTGGCCGCTATCTGACCATCGAAGAAGCGCAGGCGGCTTACACAGCGTTTGCGCAAGAAGCATTTGCGGAATATCACGTTCCAGCATAAGGAAGCACATGCAAGTCGAAATCAAATTTAAGCGCACTGGCTCACACAGCGTCTACGGCAACTTTGCCGCTGGCGACGTTATGCGGTGCGATTCTGCGCTGGCCGAGTTCTACGTGCGCGATGGCGTTGCCAAGTACACAGAGGCCAAGACCGAGCCGGTGACTGAGCAGGCCGAATCTACGCCTGTGGATCAGCCAAAGCGTCAGCGCAAATCAAAGGAGTAAGCCATGACCATTCGCATGCTGCAAGCCTGGAACGGCCTGCATCAACAAAAAATCGTTACCACGCTGAGCGGCAGCGATGAAGCGGCGCTGGTTGCTGCTGGAATCGCCACCTACGATCTGGACGGCCCGGCGGAAAATCTGCGCATGGCCCAGCTCGCCACGGATGCGGGGGGGGATGTGGATGGGATTTTTGGCCCATCGGCAGATGGCGTAATTCTTTCGCTGGCCGAAAAGAATCGCTATTACCATTTCCACGGCGCGGCATCGGTGCAGTGTGCCGATGATCCAATGTTTTTTGACATGTCTGGCACAAATAACGGTACGTTCGGTGCACATCTGTCTGTGGCAAACGCATGGGCCAATCCGGGTTACGTCTCGACTGTAGACCCTATTGGCGGATCAACAGATTCGGTAATCCGCATACCGTCGCTGAATTACGACTATGATGGCGGCGAGAAGCTGATTGTTTGGTGGTGTGGTAAAGCAACCGCAGAGGGGTCGGATGTAACCTTTATGGGCGACTCGTACGGCCCTGCAGTGCCGGGCGTCCGGGTGCGCGCCAGATCGACCGGCAAAGTTGATGTTGTATGTTGCGGCGGGGGCGTTGGAAGATACTCGCCAGCGTCCACTGCAGCAGTATTTGATGGCGCTATAAGGGATTTCGGTTTTGTCATTGACGGTGCCTCAAGAAAATACGGGGTGTGGGTTGATGGCGTTTTTGATGCAGCGATGGGTGGCGCCCTTGGCTCCATGGGTGCTGGCAGCGCCGATACCCGGACAAGTAATACATGGCAAATCGGCGCTGGCTCAGCCGCACCGGGCGGGACGGACGGGATAGCAGTACGCACTCGCGGGATGGTTATAATCAGATTGCCAGCGAGTAGAGCATTACCCGCTGTTGGTGACTTAACAACGATCTTCAAGCAGCTGAGGGCAAACCCAAGCGCACTCATTCTGGCGGGTGCTCTATGAAGATTGTTGATTACTCATTAAACGGCTCATTTTCCGGCGTATTCCAGCTACAAGCAAACGGCGTGAACACATCCGGTAATGATTCGCCTGCTGGTATACCGGGCCGCCTTGATATAGTTGATGGGGTAATGCGCGCAACCGTCCTATCAACAGACGCGCAGACATCACTAGGCCACCGATCTGAGATTCGCGCAGAAAGTAACCCTGTCGGCGAATACTGGTATACGTGGGAAATGTTGATACCGGATACATGGGCATCTGACATTGCCATGTCCGTGATGCAGATACATGACACGCCCGACGGCGGCGATAATCCACGGTTTCCAAATTTTCTGCTTACAGTTGAGGGCGACAGTTTCGTTGCCCTTGTGCCGTCAGCTACGCTCCCGACAGAAGGCGTGAACGGCACACGTGTTGCAGTAAATAAGTTGGTCAAGGGCCGATGGTACGCGCTATGTCTGCATGTGTCATGGCAAACAACAACAAGCGGATTCATTGAGTTATTGATCGACAGGGAGCCGCTGTATAAGCGGTTTTCTACCCCTACACATTACGCTGATGCGAGCGGGCCTTATCTTAAACTGGGCGTCTACGACTACTATCACATAGGTTCATTCGCAGAGAAAACGGCTTATTTCCGGAACGTTTCTATCTGGTCTGGTAACGACGGATACCAGCAAGTTCTGGGTGGGCTGCCTAGATCGAAAAAATCACTTTTAATGCCATAACCCGCCCCGCGCGGGCTTCTTCATTTCTGGACTGACGATGCAAACCCAACTCACGCCACCCGCAGCAGAGCCGCTAACGCTCGCAGAGGCCAAGCTGCATCTGCGTGTTGATGCGGACATCACCGACGACGATAGCCTGATCACCGCGCTGATCGTCACCGCCCGCCAGCAGGCAGAGCATCGCACTGGCCGGGCGCTGGTGACGCAGCAGTGGCGCTACTCGGTTGACACGTTCCCGGCTGATTCGCTGGAGCTGCCACTGCCGAAGCTGCAATCAGTGCAGGCCGTGACGTATCTCGACAACAACGGCACCCGCCAGACGCTGGCGAATACCGAATATGACGTGATTACCGATGAACTGGTCGGACGCATCATCCCGGCCTACGGCAAAAGCTGGCCATCTTGCCGCGAGCATCCCGGCTCGGTTCGCGTGGATTACACCTGCGGCTATGGTGCAGCGGCTGATGTACCGCAGAGCATCAAGGCATGGATGCTGCTGGCTATTGCCACATGGTACGAAAACCGCGAAGCACTGACAGCCGGCCAGCCAGTTGCCGAGCTGCCGCGCTGTTTCTGGGAAGGTTTGCTCGATCCGTTTTGGGTACCGGGGGTGTGATGGGTGCCGGAAAACTAAACCACCGCATCACCCTGAGCGGCCTGTCTACCGGTACGGATGAACTCGGCCAGCCGCTGCAGGCGTGGGTGGATTTCGCTACGGTCTGGGCGGATGTGCGCTTTGTCAGCGGCATCGAGACCATCAAGGCCGGCCGCGAGATTTCCACCAGTCGCGCCAGCGTGCGTATTCGCCGCCGTGCCAACGTGAGCCGGCAGATGCGCGCGCGGATCGATGGCGTGGAATACGACATTCTCGACATCATCCCCAGCGCAGACCGCGCCTGGTTGACGCTGATTTGTGAGGTGGTGGCGTGAGCGCTCGAATCAAGGTCGATATCGCCGGCTTCAAGCAGCAATTGCAGGCCACTGCCGACAAGATGAACCAGGCTACACGGCCAGCGGCGCAGGCTGGGGCGCAGATTATTTACGAGCGGGCCAAGTCGCTGGTACCAGTGTCGAGCGCGGCGCATATGTTCCACGGTTCGCACGCGATCTATGGTCCATATCGCCCCGGCACGCTGCGCAACTCGATTTATCAGGTGTTCAGTAAAGACAACAGCTTTCGTGACGTGAGCACCTATCACGTCAGCTGGAACGCCGACAAGGCGCCCTATGGCGCCATGGTGGAATTTGGCACCAGCAAGGCGCCCGCGCATTCGTTCATTCGCCGCGCCGTAGCTGAGACTCGCAAGCAAGTCCGCGAGGCAATCAAGCAGCGGTTTATCGAAGAGGTCAACGGCCAATCATGAGCATGGAATCCGATCTGGTTGTGCTGCTGAAAACCCTCTGCCCACGTGTGTTTCCTGACGTTGCGCCGGCCGGTACCGCCACGCCCTATATCACCTATCAGGCCATCGGCGGCGAAGCCATGCGCTACGGCGACGGCGCCGCGCCGGATAAACGAAACACGCTGATGCAGGTCAACGTCTGGGCCAAAACCCGCAGCGAAGCACTGACGCTGATCCGGCAGGTTGACGACGCCATCAGCGCCGCCAGCGCCTGGCAATCCGAGCCGCAGGGCGAGGCTGTGTCGACCTACGAAGCAGAGACGCAAATGTACGGAAGCATGCAGACATTCGACATCTGGGCCACCAGATAACCCCCAGATAACACGCATTCAAATCAACCCGCTTCGGCGGGTTTTTTATTGGGCGCTCGCCCGCAACCAACACCCGCCTTGAGCGGGTTTTTGCATTTAAGGAACCCGAAAAATGGCAACTCTTCCTTCCGGCACTATCCTGTCGGTCGCTACGGCTTTTGCTGCGGCAAAGACCGTTACTGGCATCAGCAACGCAGCAGAGGCGGTTGTTTCGTGCACCGCTCACAGCTATTCGGTTGGTGACATCGTGCAGATTTACTCTGGCTGGGGCCGCCTGAATCGCCGCGCCGTCAAGGTCAAATCGGTACTGACTGATTCGTTCGTCGCCACCGATATTGACACTACCAACACCGAGTTTTTCCCATCCGGCTCTGGCATCGGAACCGTTCGCAAGGTCACCACCTTTACCCAGATCAGCAAGTATCTGAATCCGAACTCCAGCGGCGGCGACCCGAAGCCGGTTACCGTCAAGTTCATGGATGAAGACACCGAAACCACGCTGAATGACGGCTTTACCGCAGTATCGGAGTCGTTCGAGATCGATGCGGATCAGTTCGGCACCTCGGCTTACAACGCGCTTCGCACCCTGTCTGACGTGCAGACTGATACCTTGTTGAAAAAGACGCTGAAAAGCGGCGGCATCATCTACACGCCATGCACTATCGCGCTGAATGAAAACGTGAAGATGGGCAACAGCTCCATTTACACCAACATGGTTTCGATCAGCGGCAACGGGCGCATCACCCGCTACACCGCTTAATTGTTTTGCCACGGCCCGCCCCGGAAACGGAGGCGGGCTTTTTTACGCCTGCAGGTCGCGCCTGCAGTGCTTTTTCCTACCGAATAAAGAAAGACAATCATGGCAAAAATCAAATTGGGCGCACATCCGAAAAGCTTTGTTGCGCCGGTAAAAGTCACGCTGCTGGATGGCACAGAAGGTGTCGTCAACATGAAATTCCGTTATCGCACCCGCACTGAATTTGGCGCGTTTCTCGATGAAATCAATGCCGAAAACGGCGTGATGCCCAGTGTTGAGAATGAAGACCCGGCATCGGTCATGCAGCGTGCCTACGCCACGGGTGTGGATCGTCATGCCGGTCAAATCATGCGCGCCGCCGAAGGATGGGATCTGGATGAAGAATTCAGCCTGGATAACGTCAAGGCCTGCTGCGACGAGTTTTCCGGGGTTGCGCTGGCGATCATGGAGGCCTATCGCCGCGCTATCACCGAAGGCCGGCTGGGAAACTAAAAAGCGCCGCCGCTGCGCTATATCAGCGGCAGCCGTCAGCAGCAGAGCTGGCGGCGGTAGGACTGACGCCGGAAGACTTCGACGGCGATGACGTTGAAGTCTGGCCGGAAAACTGGCCGATTGTGATGCTGTTCTGCCGACTCGGAACGCAATGGCAGGTCGGCAAGTCCGGCGCTGTTGGGCTGCGATACGAGGCGGTCTATCCGCTGCTGGATCGTCTGTTCGCAGATGGCTGGCAGCAGGCGTTTGACGATCTGCAGGTACTTGAGCGTGCGGCATTGGATGCCATGCGCGATGAAAACTAGGGCTGGCCGCGTGCCGGCCCTTTTTATTTGGGTAAATCATGACTGACCAGATGAAAGTCCAAGCCGCCGTTGAGGTGAGCACGGAGAACGCAGAAAGCGCGCTGAAACGCGTCGGCGATGCTGCTGGTCAGATGGCAGAGCGCATGCAGCGCGAAGGCGATAAAGCCGGCGCCGCTGTTGATGGCATTGGCTCTGGCGCGTCGAAAAGCGCAGACGAGTTCAGCCGCGCCGAAGGCCGGATCGCCGCCAGCATCAAGCGCGCCACCACGAATTTAGAGCTGCTTGGCAAAACCGCATCGCAGAAGCTGGAATTCAAGATCGAGGAACGCGGCCTCGATAAGGCCAAGTTCGATCCTCTGCTGTCCAAGTTGCGTGAACTTGAATTGCGGTCGCAAGAGGCATCAAGAGCCGCCAGTGCATCACTGGACAAGGTTGGCATTTCTGCCGCCCAGACCGCTGCCGCATTACGCGGCGTCCCGGCGCAGTTCACTGACATCGCCACCAGCATTGCTGGCGGCCAAGCCCCGTTGACCGTATTCCTGCAGCAGGGCGGCCAGCTCAAAGACATGTTCGGCGGTGCCGGTGCTGCGGCCAAAGCCCTTGGCGGCTACGTGGTCGGGCTGCTGACGCCGCTGAATCTGGCGGTCGCTGCCATCGGTGGCATCGGTTATGCCGCTTACGCTGGCGCGTCAGAAATGGACGAGTTCAAAAAGAACCTTGTTCTGACCGGCAATATTTCCGGCATCACTACCGACAAATTCAACGCCATGGCAGCCGCCATGAGCAACATCAGCGGCATCACTCGCGGAACTGCTGCTGAAGCGCTGACGGCTATGGCCGCCTCCGGCAACATCGGCGCCACGTCGATTCAGAAGCTGACTGAGGCCGCGCTTAAATTCGAAAAGGCCGGCGGGCCGGCAGTTGCGGAAACGGCTAAGCAATTCGAGGAACTGGGAAAAAGCCCGGTAGACGCATCGGTAAAACTGAGCGAGAAAACCCACTATCTGACGCTGGCGGTCTACGAGCAGATCAAAGCGCTGCAGGATCAGGGCAAGACATCAGAGGCTGCTGCGGTTGCGCAGAATGCTTGGGCTGATGCGATAGCCAATCGCACGCCGCAGATGGTTGAAAACCTTGGTTTAATTCAACGCGCATGGGACAACATCAAGCGCAGCGCGTCTGGCACGTGGGATTTCATGAAGGATATTGGCCGCGATTCAACTGCGGCTGAGCAGATGGCTGATCTGCGGAAGAAAATTGCAGATGCCGACAAAGACATTGCGTCAGGATCGATCAATAGCAATCGACTGAAGCAGCAGAAGGAACAGTACAGGCAGGAGCTGCAGGCGCTTGTAGACCATAACAACGCCAAAGAAGCAGAGGCAAAAAAGCGCGCTGCGGACGAGGCAAAGAACCAAGCCCAAATATCGGCAACGTCAGATGCTGACGCACTTATTAAAAGCCAGCGCAGCAAGCGTGAGCAGCACGCAGCAGAACTGAAGAAGCTAGACCAGCAGCGCAGCAGCGACTTGCTGAGCGAAGAAAAATACCAGCAAGCCAAAGCCGCACTGGCGAAGAAATACGAAGAAAAACCCGCCGCCGCACCGAAGCGCACCGAAGCAGAAAAAGAACTCGCCCGCATGGCGAAGTTGGACGCCGAAGAATCGTCCCGCCGCATTGCCAATGCCCAGCGGGTAGGCGCGGAAATGAACAAGGAAACCGAAGCCATATGGGCCAAGGTTGAGGCAGAGAACGCCGCCCGCGAAGCCATCGGCCTGAGCAAGTCCGGCATTGAGTCGCGAACGCTGGCAATCATGCAGGAGCAACTGGCGTGGCGTGATGCGCTGGGGCTGGAAGACGAGCAAACCGAGCAGCTAAAACGCAACATTGCCGCACAGCGCGCATTGGTTGATGCCGCAGTCTCGCGTGAGGCAACTCAGGGGAGTTTTGACTCCGCCAAGCAGGCTGCGAAAGACGTCGAAGAAGCCCACAAAAAAGCCGCAGAAAAAGCTGCTGCCGAGTGGCAGAAAACCGTCGATACCATTGACGGCACCTTCCACGATGCGTTTACCGACATGCTCAAGCAGGGCGAAGCAGACTGGGAGAGCTTCACCGACTCGCTGGCGACCACCTTCAAGGCGGCCGTGGCAGACGAAATCTACAAGATGACGCTCAAGCCACTGGTGCTGAACGTTGTCGGTTCGTTCTCCGGCGCTGGCGCGCCAGCCGTGCCGGGTGCCGATGGCCAGCCGCTGTCAATCAGTAACGGCTTCGGTGTGCTCTCCGGCGTGCAGACGGCATGGGCTGGCATGTCTGGCGGCATCACCAATGCAGCCAACAGCTTTGCGCTGTCCGGCATGGGGCAGGCCGCCGGGCTGTCTACCGTCTCCGCCATGGGGCCACCGACCGCCGCTGGCGTAATGGGTGGTCCCGCCACGGTGATGACCGGCGCTGGCGCGACCTTCGCCGCAGCCGCCGCCCCGGTGCTGGGCGCGCTGACCGCAGCCTACGCCATCGCTGAGATGCAGAAGTCTGGATGGGGTATCGACAACAACGCCAAATCTGGCGCTCTGGCCGCCGTCAGCGTCGGCACGCTTGGCGCAAACGTCATTCTTGACCGCATGTTCGGGCATAACCGCACCGTCAGTGACGACGCTCGCGGCATTCGTGGCACGTTCGATCTGTCCGGCTTCTCAGGGGAGAACTATCAGGAGCGGTCGCAGAAGGGTGGCACGTTCCGCAGTGATCGCCGCTGGACTGACCCATCGGCGATTGATGCCGATATGGACAAGGCGCTCGACAGCATGCTCAAGCAGGCCGTCTCCGGCGTGCAGACCATCGGCAAAGCGCTCAACGTCGAAACCGAAGCCGCACTGGAAGGTTTCAGCCACACATTCGCCCTGCAGTTGAGTGAAAACGGCGACATGTCCAAAGCCGGCGAGAAAATCGCTGCCGAGCTGAAAAAGGTGCAAGACGAACTGGCCACGCGGCTGGTGCCGAACATTGCCGACTTCGCCCGCTACGGCGAATCTGCCGCCGATACCTTTGGCCGACTGAATCAGGAAGTCACCGCCACGGACGCGATTCTGCTGGCGATGGGCAAGGATGCGTCCACCGCATTTGGCGCGGTGGGGCTGGCGTCGATTAAAGCCCGCGAGGACTTGATTGATTTGGCCGGCGGGCTGGATAAGCTGGCCAGCAAAACGCAGTCGTTCTATCGGCATTTCTACACTCCCGACGAACAGGTAAAGCTTGCGGCCAAACAGGCTCAGAAAGTGCTTGACGCTGGTTTTGCGGATCTGAATCTATCGCAGCCGACGGATAAAAAGGGATTCCGTGACCTAGTTGAAAAGTATGGTGCTGATCTGAGCACGGACAGCGCGCGTAAATTCTTTAACTCGCTACTTGACCTGGAAGATGAGTTTTACTCGGTAGCGGAGGCCTCTGAGTCAGTCTCAGATGACCTGAAGAAAACCGCCGACAAGCTGAAAGAGGCGACCACCGCCGCGCAACAGGGTCAGGCGTCGCTGTTTGATGTGTTCGCGACTGATAGCCAGAAGCTGGCCGCAGCTCAGAAGCTGATCAACGACGCATTTGCGGGGCTGGGGAAATCTGTGCCGGCCACTGCTGGCGATTTCCTCAATCTGACGCAAGCCATTGACCCGGCCAGCGAGGCGGGGCAGTCGCTGATTGCCACGCTGCAGAAAGTCTCCGGCGCGTTTTCCTATGTTGAGAAATCAGCAGCAGACAGCGCTGCAGCGAAGGTGGCAGCCGCTCAGGCGGCATCGCAGGCCGCAGCGCAAGCGGCGCAAGAGGCCGCACAAGCGGCAGCGCAATCGTCTGGCTCTCGCCGGTCGGTCATGGATCAATTTGACCCTGCTGGGGCATTGAGTCGGGCGCAGTCTGACATTGCGGCGGCATTCGCGAAATACGGCGCAACCGATTTGATTCCGACATCGCGGGCAGGCGTATCTGATGTTGCTGGCCGCATTGATACCAGCACTGCGCTGGGCCAGCAGCAGATGGCTGATCTAGCATCGTTGTCTGGTTCGTTCGACGCAGTATTCGGCGCGCAAGAATCGGCAGCCAGGTCGGCGGCTGATGCCGCTAAACAGGCAGCAGACGAGCAGGCGCGGCTGGCACAACAAGCAGCCGATGCCGCGCAACGTGCCGCAGAAGAGCAAATGCGGGCTGCGCAACGTGCCGCCGACGAGCAAATGCGGCTCGCCACTCAAGTCCACGACTCAATCAGCAACGCGCTGCGCAGCCTGCTTGGCCAAAGCGAGCAATTCGAAAATCAATCCCGGCAGATGGCGCAGGCCACGCTGCAATCGGCGCTGGTGATTGCCAAGGCCGGCGGATCGTTGAGCAATTTTCAGGGGCTGGATGCGGCTCTGGCGTCAGTCAACAAATTGGACAAAGCGACGTTTGCCACTGCCGCCGGCTACGCGGTGGAGTTTGGCCGAACCGCCAATCTGCTGACGCAACTGGAGCAGTACACGCGCATCAACGGCAGTCACGCCAGCGGGCTGGATTACGTGCCGTTTGA
>OFRO01000415.1_pt1 | contig 15460 bp, 18 predicted proteins | sample 1543091 | NCBI WGS metagenome assembly OFRO01 (sample SAMN07774217, study PRJEB24372) | wastewater metagenome | isolation source: Exp Tend NO 10WW | collected 2016-02
CGTCGGGAGCTCCTGACGACGCGTCGTCCGTCGAGGCGTCCGTCGCAGCCGTTGGGCCCGCGTCGCTCTCGGCCGCGGGCGACGGATGCGTCACGAGCTCGTTGGCGAGGTCCAGCAGCGACCCGAGCACGTCCGAGCACAGCCACGCGCGGATCTGCCCCACGACGCCGCGGAGGTCGCGCGGGGCGTTGTCCACGTCGAGCGCGGGCGTACGTCCGAGCACGCTGTCTGCGACCGCGTCGCACGCGATGTCACGGCCCGTCGTGGCGACCTTCAGCACCATGGCGCCGGTCGGGTCGACGTCGCCTCGCTGGCGCCCTGCGCACCCACACGCGAGCGCGAAGAGCAGCACCATCCCGACCGGGGGCGGAAGGGATGTCGGTCGCGTGCTGGGGGGCTGCGTCTCGACACGATCGCCTGCGAGGTCGGCGACGCGAGCGCGGAGGCGTGCGATCTCCGTGTCTTTGGGCGAGGCAAAGACCGCCCCGCCCGTCGCGCGGTTGAACGCGCCGGGGAGGTTCACGGCGAGCTCCGCGAACACGTCGAACACCAGCACGAGGGCGGTGCGCGGCATCGGCTTGCCGACCGCGCGCTCGTACGAGAGCTTCACGGTTGCCCACAAGATCGAGTAGGCCGCGAGGAGCGCCAGCGCATCGACGATGAACGCGGTGACGTGAGGGCCAAGGAGGGTCGAGATCATTGGCGGTCCTTTCAGCGAGGGACGGGGGTTGCAGTGAGCCGCTCTTCGAGTCGGTTCACACGGGCTTCGAGGCGTTCGCGGAGGTCGCGCTCGTGCGAGAGCTCGATGCGGCTCTGCGTGACGGCGGTTTCGAGGGCCGCGACCGTCGCGAGGCGCGTTTCGAACTGCGTCATTCGTTCGGCGACGCCTTCGAGCTTATCGGTGAGTCGCTCCGCGCGAACGGCCAGCCGCCACGCGAAGCCCAGGACGGCCACCACGAGGGTGAGCAGCACGGGAAGAGCCCAGGTCGGGATTGAGAACATCAGCCATCTCCAGGGAAGCGCCGATCACGGCGCGGGGGTGAGTTGCGTCCAGTTTGCCGGGATCGGCGACGGACACGGCGTGAGGCCCGTCGTCTCCGGGGGCCACGTGTCGCGCGCCTCGATCGTGTCGGCCGCGTCGGCGCCGCGCTGGTAGACCGTGGCGCCGTCGTCAGCCAGGGCCGCGAGGTGCAGCGCGCGGACGAGTCCGCTCGGCGGGATGGTGACGGACTTGAAATGCATCAGAACCCTCCTGGGAGCGCGGTCGATACCGCGAGGATGTCCACGCTGAACGCCAGTGAACTCGTCGTGAGCGCGAAGAGTTCCAGACGCTTCCCGCCTGCGCGCAGGAGCACGGTGGCGTTCGTGCTCACGTGGACTGTCGTCCAACTCGTCGGGAGTGCGTCGCCCGATCCGACGCCCCAGGAGAACGCTACGGTCGTCGGCGTGCGGGTGACGCGGAGCCACAACTGGCCGCCCGTACGCTGGCCCGAGTCGGGGCCCGCGGTACTCACGAGCGAGGTGAACGTCGCTCCGTCGAAGTGCCCCGCCTCGACGGTTCCGTTGTTCCAGAAGTTGATCGAGACGTTCGACGACGCCGACCCGCCGATCGAGAACCCGGCGCGCGTGAGCGTCGAGCCGTCGCCCGTGAGCACCTGGAACCGCACCGCGAGGTCGTACCACTCGGCCGAGGCCGTATAGCCCGCCTTGTACGACCCGCACGAGGCCGCGGAGCCGAGCGGGCACACGCACGCGAGTTTCGAACTGCCCCACGTTGCCGCTGCACCGCCCGAGGTGGTGAGCGCCACGAAACCCGTGCCGCTCATGTTGTCGCTGGCGACGCTCGGCGGGGCGCCGTCCTGCGCGGCGCTGATCGCGGTGCGCGCGGCCGCGGCGCTGATCGCGGTGAGAAGCGCCTGGCCTGTCGCGGTCGCGTCGGTGATGTCTGCGGCGGCGACGCTCGAAGCGCCACCACCGCCCCCGGGTCGCATCGCCGTCATGACAGCGGCTTTCGAATGAGGTCGAGCGTCGTCGAGCCGGACGCCGTGACGAAGTGCAACGTCGCGCTCGATGCGACGTAGGGGACGACCGCGCCCGGCGGCACGGGGAACTGCCCCGCCACGGCCGGGGCCTTGTCCGCGGGGATCGAGACGGCCTGCCCGGAGCGCAGATAGGCCGCGACCGAACCGCCGTTGAAGATCTCGTACACGCCGAGCGTGAGGTCGGTTACGCTGTCGGGCGCGTTGTCCACGTCGATGCGTCGGTGCTCCGTGTCCGCCGCGTAGGGGGTGTTCGCGATCCTGTCCGCGAGCGCGCGAGTGGTCGGCATTCGAAAGTCTCCTCGGTGAAATCAGGGACGCAGGCCCGTGGGCCCCGTCCCCTCGATGACGATGCGCAGATAGACGCCGGCCCCGTGGTTGTTGTAGCCCTTGAGCGAGCCGTCCGTGGGGTCCGCGAAGAGGTAGATGTAGCCGGTCCCGAGGTCCGCGATCACGGGCGCGCAGGATCGCACCGCGCCCGCGCCGTTGATCGGGAGGTAGCCATCCGACACGGCTGCGGACGTGGTGACGTTCGAATACGCGCCCTTGCCCGTGTACTGGTCGGTGAACTCGCACACGTGCACGGTTGTACCGATCGGGTCGTTGCAATCGTCGTCCGCGGATTCACCGATGGCCTGCGTGGACCCCGCGAGGATCGCGCACGACCCCGAGAGTTGGCGGTCACGCCAGTCGATCGACGTGTCGAAGGTCTTTACCGTAGCGTTCGCCCAGCTCGCGTCGAGCTGGATGTGCAGCCGGTCGGCGCCGACCATCGTGGCGGCGAACTCCGACGCGGTGGACGAAGGGCGCGCGCCGACGGTCTTCTCCTGCCACGCGTCGAGGTGTGCGGAGAGCACTTCGGACAGCGCGGAGTAATCGTTGACCTTCAGCATCTCACTCCCTCCAACCGATCGCGTCGATGGCGAGCTCGGATTCTTCGCCGGGCGTGGCGTCTTGCGTGGTCCACTGGTAGGTCACCTCTTGCGAGGACGAGAGCACCACCTCGGCGGCCGTCTCGGTGTAGCCCTCTTCGCCCGTGGCCACCGAGGCCGAGTGGATCGCGACGCCGCCCACGACGCACGAGCGCGCGGGGTCGCCCGGGTTGGGCTTGTAGGTGCGCAGGTTCACCTTGGCGATGCGCGCGTGCGCGGGGATGCGCGACGCGAGCGACACGGCCGTCGCTGAGTTCGCCTTGAGCGCCGACGCGACGTTCTGCTGCGCGACGTAGACGTAGTCCCCGTGGCAGGCTCGCACGGCCTGTGGCACGCCCGACCCGTTGGTCATGAAGCAGCCGAGGTAGCGCCGCGTGAGATCGACGCCCTTCGTCTGCTTGTTGGCGTTGGGCGCCGTCTGGCTGATCTCAAACGCCGCCGTGCCCGCGTTCGAATAGACGTACACGTACCAGGTGTCGGCCGCTGCGCCGAGCGTCCCGCCACCGCCCTCGACAGAGGTCTGCGTGATCGATCCGCCGCCGTACGCGAGCGGGACGTAATCCCCGGCGCCATCCTGCACCCACGCACACGAGATGGCGCCGATCTCCACCGTGAAGTTGTTCGGCGCGGAGCCAGACACCACGAAGTCGCCCGACCAGCGCAGCTCGGAGAGCGCTCCGTCACGGAGCGCGCGCAGCGCGTCGAACACATCCTTCCAGACAGGCGCCTGTCCGACGGGGCCGTTCGGGATGGTCGGCGTTCCGCCGTGGAACTTCGAGACGATGCCGCTGTGCGTTGTTCCCATTAGATCCTCAGAAGGTCGCGGTCGGTGAGGCTGTTCGGGTCGTCGCAGTAGAAGCCGATCTGCGTGGTGAGGAGCGCCTCGGTGTGTGCGGGCTTCTGCTGCTCGACGGCGGCACGGATCGACGCGCGCGTCTCGGTGTCGTTCCAGGTGGCGACGGGGATCACGACCGCGAAGCGGTGCACTGCGAGGGGGCGCGTCGTCGCCACGTCCGTCCACGCGACGCCCACGATCGAGGCCGCGGGTTCGAAGATCTGCACCGTCGCCAGGATGGCGTTCTCCGTGGCCTCGCGGCGCGCGCGCAGCTTTGCAAGGAGCCGCGTGCGCCGGGCCGTCGTGGAGAGCCCCCCGCCGTTCGGCAAACCGTGCTGCGATTCGAGGTCATCGAGCAGGTCGCTCGCGCTCCCCGGGTGGGCTTGCGCAACGGCCCGAAGGATCGTGTCGTGCGCCGCGGCGAGCTCGGTGCCGAGGGCGAGGAGGTCGGCCTCGGCGAGCGTCCCGGGCGAAGGTTGGAGCGAGGGGCCGATCCAGAGGGCGAGACGCCGGGCCCGGTCGGCGGCCTTCGAGGTGCCGCTAGGAAGGCCCTGGGGGATGTCAGGCATGGATCCGGTCTCCGTTCAAGGGGGTGACACCCGGGCGATCGTGGCCGTACGCTCGCGGCAACATGCGCTTCGCCCTGCTGCTGATTCTGCTCACCGCCTGCGGTTCTCAGGAGACCGCCCAGACGCCGCCGACTCCCGATACGGGGGTCGATGTGTTTGTCGCCCCGGATGTGCAATGCGGGGGCGCGTGTGGACCGGGAACGGTCTGCGAGCAAGGGCGCTGCGTCGTCGCGGACGCCGGGGTGGTCGATGCCCCGACAGACGACCGCGCCGCGACCGACTCGGGCGCACCCCAGGACGCAGCCGAAGACCGACCGGTCACGGTCGACGTCCTGGTGGACACCGGGCCGACGTGCCCGACCGGGGAGACGCTGTGCGCGGGACGCTGTGCGAACACGATGACCGACCGAGACAACTGCGGCGGTTGCGATATGCACTGCGGTACGGGCGACCCCTCACGACATCTTGTATTTTTTTGCGCATCGGGACGTTGCACGTCCGGGTGCGAATCGCACTGGGGTGATTGCGACAGGATGCTCCCGAACGGCTGCGAGACCACCTTGCGTCGTGAGGGAAACTGCGGCACGTGCGGCACGATGTGCACGCGCAGTCAAAGCTGCGCGGGTGCGGGCGATGGCGGCGCGTACATCTGCGTCCCGTAGTTCACTGCGTCACGAGGAACTCGCCGAGCGTCACGAGCGTCTTGGCCTGGCTCGGTACGACCGTGGACGACGGCGTCGTCACGTCCGCCGTGAGAACGCCATCGACGGCCGTGAGGTCCGCGCCGAGGCGCAGCGGGTAGAGCGTCGCGCGGTCGCCCCACGACTCGGGCGGGAAGCGCGCGCTGCGCGGGTAGGTGCTCGTGTCCACGTCCGACGGCCCGAGCGCGTCGAAGTGCGTGAACGCCGCCGTGCGCAGCGCCGACCAGTTCGACGGAGCGGGGTAACACCCCTTCGCCGTCGTCGGCGCCGCGGCCAGCGCGGTGAACGTGAACACCGTGTTCACGCCCCCGAACACGCCCGTGCCGAGGTTGATCTTCGTCCAGCCACCGCGCGTGTTCGCGGTGCCGATGAACACCAGCGCGTCTTTGCCGTTCTTCGCGGTCTGGTCGCCCGCGATGGTGATCGTGGTCGTCGTGCTCGATGCAATGGCCATCGCCGCCCCCGTCCACGACCACGAGGCCGACGAGTCGAGGACGAGCTGCGCCACCACGTTCTGCGTCTGTGTGTTCGCCGCTTCGACGGTGTAGTTCGCGGGTTCGAGCGTGATGTGTCGCTTCTGCGAGAACACCGCGCTGGCCGTCGAGCGCACGTTCCCCGACGCATCATGCGTCCCTTCGAAGTACCCTTTGTGGTCGGAAAGGGCCGCGCCCGGCGTACCACCGATCACGCGGGTGTTCGTGGTGGTGTCGCCCTGCGCGGCGCCCATCACGACGACCGTCCACGTCCCCGCGCTGTGCGGCGTGCCCGCGCCCGGCGTGCTCGCGGGCGGCGCGAGGAGCGGGTACACGTACGCCTTGGCGACGCCCGTGATCTCCAGGGCGATCGAACGCACGTCCGCGCGATTCCCGCTCGCGGGACGCTCGCGCATGATCTCCAAGATGCGCGTCTGGAGGTCGGCGTTAGACTCCTCGTCCTCGCCGTCGCGAGCGCTCGCGCCCGACGTGACCGCGCCCGTCGCGCCCATCCCCGAAGGCGCGCTCGACCACGTGAGCACCGTGCCGACGTCGACGTTGCCGACCGTGCCCTCCGTCTGCGCCTCGGCGAGCAGCGTGTAGTTGCCCGAGCCGTCGGTGGTGATGGAGGTGAGCGCGGCCCCGCTCGTGTCGATCGGCGCGAACGCGATGCCGCGCGCGCTGTTGAGCGTGCGTCCCGAGATCGAGTAGGTCGTCGAGTTCGCGCCGGTGACGAGCACGTGCCGCCGCGCCGCGCTCGCCGGGAGCCGCGTCGTGCCCCAGTCCTCCGCGAACGCGTCGAGGTCCGTGCCGGTCGTCTCGCGCACGAGCACGCGGTGGGCGGCCTCTTGCGCGGCGAGCTCCAGCGCCTCCTGCTCGATCGCGAGCGCGTCGGCGAGCGCGTAGGCGTCGCCGTCCTCGCTCACGTCGAGGTCCACGCCGCGCGCGGTGTAGCGGCTCTTCCAGTCTGCGAGGAGCGCCGCTCGGATCGTGGCGGCGCTGCGAGCGACGAATGACATCGGCTACCTCTGCCCCGAAACGTTGCGGTGCTGGCCGTCGCGCCCGGTGAAGCTCACGTCGTAGAAGAGCGCCTCGCCCTGCGTGCTCACGACGGCATCGACGGCGCGCAGGGTGCCGCGCGCGATGTACGGGCGCAGGGCGTCGAGGATGGCCTGGCGCGTCGTCGCGGCGACGTTCGCCGTGCCCTTCGACGGCCACTTCACCCCGAAGAGCGGCTTCGCGAGGCGCCTCCCCTGCGGCGTCGCCAGGACGGAGCTCACCAGCGCGAACTCAGGCGATTCGGCCGCGTCCCATGTGGCGCGGGTCGCGTCGCACACCACGTCGCGCGTCGTCGGGTCGATCTTGCGGGCGAAAGGGGTCACGAAGTCCTCACGCGCTGCGACCCGGCGCCGGTCGCAATCGTGTCGGTAGCGCTCTGGATGGTGATGGCTCCGGTAACCGCGCCGCCGCCCGGAGGCGCCGTCAACGCGAAGACGGCCACGTGCGTGTGCCCCGTCGTGGCCGATCCCTCTTTGGCGACCGGCGTGTTGCCGCCGTTGAGCACGATGTTCTCTCCCGACGCGGGCGTCACCTGGATCGCGCCCGTGCTGGTGATGGTGATCGTCGCGCCCCTGGCCTCGATCGAGAGGCCCGTCTGCCGGAGCCTGACGCGGGCCGTGAGGTCGCCGCAGGCGTAGACGCGCGTCTCCCCCTCTTCCACGTCGGTCGGCGTCTTCGCACGGTCCCAGAGCTTGAGGACGAGCACGTCATCGCCGTCGCGCAAGCCCAGGGCCCGGAGCGTGCGCGCCACGATCGGCCGCACGATGACACCCATCTGGCTGACCACGGGCGCCACGTCGATCACCTCGGCGCCCGCGAACGGGTCCGCGCGGCCCGACGCGTTGCCCGCGGCGTCGCCCTCGTCGCCCGCGTGGAGGTTCGCGGTGAGGAGCTTCTTCGCCGCGTCGATCACGAGGCTCTGGACGCGAAAGCGGTCGATCATGTGTCCGTGTCGGGTTCGAGCACGAGGCCGTTCTTGGGGATGAGGCGCAGCGTCGTGCGCTGGCCCGCGGGGCGGGCCTGCGAGAACTCCGCGCGCGTGAGGAGCCAGTCGCCGTGGATGTCTTCGAGGTCGTCGTCCACGCGGCACATCGCGTTCACCGTCCAGAGTCGCTCGCCGAACGCAAAGCCCGGCGTCGTGGCGGTGTAGGTTTCGAAATCGCCCATGCGGCGTGCGAGCTCGCGTTCGCCGCGGTGCAGGGCCACCTGGGGGGAGCGCGCGCGCTTGTCGCGCACGTAGCGATCGACGCTGTACGACCCCAGCGCGACGAGCGGGTGATCACGGAGGCGCGAGTTCTCGACGTACCCGCGCACGTGGGCGTCGGACGCGGAGGAGGCGCCCGTGTGCCCGTGGACGGTGACGCTCGTTGGGACGCTCGTCGCGTCGAGGTCACGGGCGCCGTCGATGATGTTGCCGCCGTACCGCTCGGGCTCGCCGGGGCGGCGCAACCGCGCGAGGCGGTAGAGCACCGGGGAGTCGTATGCGGGTCGGTCGATCACAAGGCCCACGCCGCTCCCGAAGGGCGCCGTGTGCAGGAGGTAGCCGTAGCGACGACAGAGGGCGTCGGCGAGCTGCTGGATCGTCTCCCCGGGCGTGGCCTTCACCGCATCGACGGCGTGGTTGCGCGCGCTCCGTCGGCCGCCGTGCGCCCCGGGCCGCGTGCGGGCGAGGGTCGCGCGGGCGTCCTCGGCCGAGACGCCCACGGTGACCGGGAGGCCGAGGGGCTGATAGAGCCGCTCGATCGCCGCCGCGAGCGTGGTGGTCTTGAGCTCGAACCCGAACGGTACCTCAGCGACCTGCGCGAGACCGGCGAAGTCCGTGCCCGAGATCGTGAGCACCTGGCCGCCGCGGTCGGCGCCGCCGCGCCGCCGCCGGATCACGCCGCGCACCTGCACGGCGCCGTCGATCGACACGGTGACCGGCGCGTAGAGCTTCGCCGCCGACCGGAGGCGCGCCCAGAGGTCGGCGCGCCCGATCCGCGCGAGCGTGAGCGTGAACGGGCTCCCGGGCGCGAGCAGGTCGATCGTCAGGCTCACGGTGTCGTAGTTCGCCACGGTGACGAACTCCTCGCCGATCTCCACCGCGATCGTGGCCATCAGTCCACCACGAGGAGCACGGTGCCCGCAGGCACCTCGCACGGGTCGAGGATCGCGTTCGCGTCGAGAAGCTCCCGCGCGCGGGCGATGTCCCCGAAGACCTCGGGGAGCGCGGCGAGCTGGTGCACGCTCATCGTGACGGGCACCGTGTAGCGGCGCGGGGCCGAGGTGCCGAGGTAGCGCGCCTGATACGCCAACATGGCCGCGCGCGTGCGCCAGAGGGCGTAGCGGTACGCGTGCGCGCTCGCGGCCTGCGCGTCGGGGTCGGCGACGCGCGTCGCGAGATCCACGAAGAGCGCGTCGAAGGTGGCGGACGCCTGGAGGCGGGTGCGGCGCGAGGCTTCGAGGGAATCGAGCGCCGCCGTGACCATGGACAGGGCGGTCGCGTCGACCGTCACGTCGTCGGGCGTCGCGGTGTCTACCTCGGCCGCGTACGCGAGCGCCTTCTCCCCGGGGTCGCCCTCGGCGCCGACCGAGAAGTCCAGCACCTCCGAGCTACGCCGCTGCTCGCGGAACTGCACGGTGAGCACAACGCCCGAGCGGACCTGCGACTTCTGCGACTCGCGCCAGCTATCGACGTGCGCGATGAACGTCCCGCGCGTCGGGTGCGTGAGGAGCCCGAGCGGGACGTCCTCGAACTTCCGCACGAGGTCGCGATAGACCAGAGGGAAGAGCGGCGAGGGCCACTTCACGCCCTCGTGCAGCGGGATCTGCACGCTGGCCGTGTACGCCTTTGGCCCGGTCGTCTGGATCTCGGGGACGTCCAGATAGGGCGAATTCGTCGCCGAATCGTGGCCGCCCTCGGTGTCCGACTCGGCCGCAGGAAAGTCCACGCCCTCGTACGACCAACGCGCACAGTGGAGCTTGATCGCGTCGATCATGGCGAGGGGGTGTTGCGCGTCGAGCGCGTGGTGTCGGCGTGGACCGCGGCGTGCGGATCGACCGTAAGCGGGCTCTGCGACAGAACCTGCGCGAGGCGATCAGGGAGCGCCAGGATCGCTTCCACCGTGCGCTCGCTGCGCGTCGCGTTGTAGGCGTCCACGCCCGCCGTGACGACGTTCCAGGGGTTGTAGATCCCCCCGGCTGCGTTCTGCAGCCGGGTGACGCGATCAAGAACTCCGAGTCGGTTGCCTGCGAGGTCGCGACCTGTCGCGCCCGAGACGGCGCTGTTGGCGACGGTAAGGCCGAGGCCGCCGACGACCGACTTCGCGCCGCCGAGGGCCGCGGCGAGGAGCCCGCCCGCGGCCGGGAGCGCGGTGGACGTGAGAGGGTTCTGCGCGCGGAACTGCGCGAGCTGGTTGGAGAGCTTGTTGATCTCCGTCGTGTTGTTCGTGAGCGCCGCGACGCGGGCATTCTCTTCGTCCTGCAGGCGCCGCGAGTCTTCGGCGTTGCGCACCTGCTCGATCGTGCGCTCCTGGTCCGGCGTGATCATCGAGCGCTGGAGCTCGTTCACGTAATCGTACATCCGCACCTGCTGACCGCGGGCGTTCGTGGTCTGCGCGAAGTACGTGGTGAGTTCGTTCACGTCCGGCGTGAGCATGAGCTGTCGAGGCCCCCCGCCGCCGTGGGCGCCGAGGAAGTTCCGCATGGCGCCCGCGTCGTTGTTGAACATCGTGCCGAAGAAGCGTGCGGCGTCCGACGCACGCCCGCGCACGCTCTCGTTCATGCGGTACTTGCCATCTTCGCCTCGGGTGAAGGCCGCGTCGAAGGCCGTGCGCTGCGCCTCGGTCATTGTTGAGCGACGCGCCGCGAAGGCTGCGCCGAGTCGATCCTGGCGGTAGTCGTTCGCCAAGGCGTTGCGGATTGTGTTCGTGCGGTTGGCCGCGACGTTCGTGGTGACGCCCGACGCGGCTGCGGCCTGCACCTGCGCGGCGAAGTCCCGCGCGATCTCCAGCCGCCGGCGCGACGCCTCGTTCGGGTCGGTGATATTCGCGGTACCGCTCGACCACGCTTCCTGGAGCCCGCGGAGCCCCTGCGTGATCATCGTGTCGGTCTCGACGGACCCCTGAAACGAGATGCCCGCGAACGCGCGCAGGAGCGACTGCCGGTCCCCGGCGTTCATCTTCCCGCGGGTGAGCGCGCCGACGCGCACGAGGCCCGAGATGTTCGACGGATCGATGTTGGACGCGAAGCGCACGTCGTCCATCGTGGCGGCGACGCTCTCGCGGCGCTGCTGCGCGTTGTCGCCGCCGAGCGCGTTGGCGAAGCTCTGGGCCTGACCGATCGCCGCGATGGCCGTCTCGGGGTTCAGTCGGTCACGCCGGATGCGCGCCATGATGGTCGCACGCGTCTGCGCGATCTCGTCGGCCGTCGCGCCGCCGGGCACGAGCTGGATGAGTGTTGAGTTGAGGGCCGTCTCGCGTTGCGCGGCCGTCTGGCGGGCGCCCTGGATCATCTCGTGGGCGCTCCCGGCGACGCCAAGCGCCGTCTGCCCGAAAGCCCCCGCGACGGCTCCGACGCGGCGCGCGCGCTCCTCGTTGGCGCGCCTGGCCTCGGCGACCACGCGCCGCGCTTCGTGTTCGGCCTGGTTCACGCGCCGTCGCGACTCGCGGGTGGTCGCGGCCGTGGCCCGCTCCTCCGCGCGTTCGTGCTCGCGCGCCGTCTCTTGCGCCGAGCTCTTGCGGTAGTGCGCCTCGCCCTGCGCGATGGTCGTGCGGCGACGGGCGCCGTCGTGCGCGGCCTGCGTGGAGCGCTCCTCCTCCCGGCGCACGGCCGCGGCCGCCGCGGCGACCTCCCGGCGCATCCGCCGGAACGGGTCCGCGAGCACGTCGGCGAGACGCTGGAAGTCCCCGCGGATCGAGGCCGCGACGGTGCGAGACTCCTCGCGGATCTCGCCGAACGTGCGGTGCACGCTCGACGCGTCGGCCTCGATCGTGAGGAGAACACGGCCCATGGTCGTCTATCGGTCTCCGAAGAGCGCGCGCAGCACGTTCACCGCTGAGGCTTCCCCGAGGCGCAAGAGCGCGTCGTCGAGTTCGCCTTCGTCGAGCTGCTTGTTCAGGAGTTCGGCGAGTCGGTATCCGACGAGGGTGGCGTCGTCCGCTTCGAGAGCTGGTCGGCCAGTTCGAGACAGATGCTTCTCAGCGTAGCGGCATCGAAGGACTTCAACGAAGTCCCCGACAGAAAGCCTTTTCCCAGGGCCGCGGCGACCTCCTTGACCGCCGCGGGGTCCGCGAGGTGCTTGATGGGCGACCGCTCCTGCTGCACCTCGCTGTAGCGCTCGAAGAGCCACACGACCTGTTCGGCCGTGAAGAGGTCGAGGACCTCTTCGGGCTTCTGCGTGATCGACGCGTGGGGCGGCTTCGGATCGACCAGGGCGAGGTGCAGCGTTTGTGCGCGCGTGACGAGATCGAGCGCGCCCGCCTCATTCGAGCCTTCGAGGTGCATGTCGCCACGGTCGAGCTTCGGCGCCTTGAGGCACCACTCCACCGCACGACCGAGTGCCTCGACGGGTCGGGCCGCGGAGAGCGACCTGAGCCCGAGCGTCTGCCCCTGGAGCTTGCCCCACTCGGGGCCCTCCAGGGTGACAGGTTTGACGTAGAGCGACGCTTCGCCGAGGAGCTCGCGCAGGGGCGACGGGCGCGCGAGGATCGCGTCGTCGGGGAGACCGAGGGGGTTCGTCACACGGCCACCGTCGAGGTACCGACGATGCGCAGCTTGAGCGAGACGTCGACTTCGTTGGTCTTGTTGACGGCGCCGCCGGTGTCGGCGCTCATCACCCGGCCCTCGCACTCGTAGCTCTTGTTCGCGATCTGGATGGTGGGCCGCACCGTCGCGTGACGGAGGATCAGCGCATTCCAGTCGATCACGTAGCCGTTGAGCGGGATGGCCTGTTTGAGTGTGAGATCGAGCTCCGCAGCGCCGTCCGAAAAGCCGTCGAGGCCGTTCTCGTCGGTGTAGACGGGCTGGTCGTTCGACTTCACCGAGAATCGCTTCTCGTTGCACTTCAACACGGGGACGCCGCCGAGCAGGAGCTTGATCGGCTTCGAGTATTCACTCACGGCACATCACCTCACGCGGCCTGACGGACGTTGCCGACGAGCTGGCGCAGACCGGGCACCACCTCGGCCGGGATCTCCGCGAGAAGGCGCCCTGCGTTCGCCTCGTCTTCGATCACCTGGAGTTCGGGCTCGTGGTCGTCCACGTCGCGCAGGTACGCGGACTTCTCGTAGTCCTTGAGCTTGCCGAGCATCCAGCTCCGGACGTTGTTGGGCGTGGTCACCCGGTCCTGCGTGATCGCCGTGCCGTTCGACGTGAGCCGGTAGGCCGCGAAGGTCTGGCTGTACGAGGCGCGCAGGTCGTTGGCGCAGTGGTCGATGGTGGTGACGATGTTCGTCTGGAGCACGGCGTAGTTCGTCGTCCCGTCCGCCGCCTTCGTGCGCGTCGTCACGCTCGAAAGGATCTTCGCGTAGCCGGGTCGCGCAGGGTCGGGCACCAGCACGGTGAGGCCGACGCTCATCGCGCTGTTCATCTCGGTCACGGTGGGCCAGTCGTCCGCGCTGCGCTGCACGCGGATCGACTTGAGCGGGAGGCCATCGAGGTTCGCGTTGGGGTCGGACTCCTCGCCGGGGAGCGTCCCGCCGCCGATCGAGCGCGCGGCCATCACCTGCGCGGCGACCTCTTCGGGGGGGTTGGGGCTGTTCAGGTGCCAGACGTACTGCTCGCGCTCGGCGTTCTGCGTCGTGGCCGCGGTAGTCGCAGTGGAGAGCGAGGCGAGCGAGGCCACAACGGCCTGGTTGCGGTACTGGAGGGTCACGCCCGCCTGCGTCGCGAGCCACGCCGTGAGCGCGGCCACCGCGGTGCTGTCGTTCTGCGCCTGCGCGATGAAGTACTGATCGGTCGCGAGGAGCGTGAGGGCCGTGGCGATCGTCTCGGCGGTGTTGCCCGCGGCGCCGTTTGCGAGCACGCCGCCCGCGGACCCGAGCGCGGCGGTGGTGGAGTAGCCCGAACTGATCGCGCTGGCGGTGATCGTGGTGACGGTCGTGTCGCGTACCCACTCGGCGCGGCACTCGATCTGGTCGCCACGCGTGCCGAAGTGTTTGGCGGTGAACGTCACGACGCCGCTGCTGAACTGCGCCGTCACCGGGAGGTTCGGGCGCGCGAGCACGGCGTCACACACGTCCTCGGCCATGTCCGCGATGGCGATCGACGCAGCGCTCGAACCGCTCCACGAGACCTCCACGACCTCGCCGCCGAGGTAGAGGCGCAAGGTCACCCGCCCCGTGAGGGCGTTCACGAACGTGAGCGTATTCGTGCTCTTCGCGGGCGACCCGCCGCTCGTCTCGGGCACCGCGATGGCGTACAGCGTCCCGGTGGGGTGCTGGTCGAAGAACTTGATCGCCATCCGGTGCAGCTCGGAGCCGCGGCCGAAGAGGGACGCTGCGTCCTCGACCGAGGGGACGAACACGAGCGTGTTGGTGGCCTGCGTGCCCGCTGCGATCGAGAACGTCGGCGCGCTGCCCGAAAGGGCCGTCTTGATCGCGTTGCCGAGGATCACGTGCTTGCGACTCCGCGTGCCCGCGCTCGCCGAGCCTGTGCCGAAGAGCGACAGGAGGAAGGTTCCGGGCGGGAGGAACCCACTCGGGAACCCAGGGACCGTGATGAGCGCCATCTCAGCTCACCTCTTCGAGATCGCCGTGAAGAACGGCGCGCAGGTGGTAGGAGTCGGCCGGCACCGGGACCGGCTCGGGGAGGATCTCGCCGCGGCGATCGTAGCCGACGAAGCGCCCGACGATCGGGAGCCCCTCGGGGCTGACCGCCGGGAGCTTGCGCCCGGGGACGGCGCGGACACGGAGGATGTTGCTCATGGTGTGCTTCGAATCCGGGTGAAGGGGTCGGTGGTGGTCGGGTCGTGGTCGGGGTCGAGGTTCACGTCGGCGTCGAGGCGTCCGATCGCGACGCCCTGCGTCGCCTCGGTCGCCGTCGGGGCCGCACGCTTCACCTCGAAACGGATCTCGCTCACGTGGTGCGTGGCCGTGGCGTAGTTCTGGGTTCCGGTCCAATCGACGCGGTGGTGTCGCAGGGTGCCGTCGATCTTCAGCCCGTTGAGCGCGCCGACCACCTGATCGTGCAACGCCTGGGGGCCGCTCTGGCCCGTCGCGCCCTTCACGAGCCGCGTCACGTCCCGCACGTCGGTCGTGAGCACCCACGCGACGAACTGAATGACGCCGCGCGTCTCGCGGTCGCCCTCGTCCGTCTCGAAGTCACCTTCGACGCGCTCGCGCTCCCACTGCCAGAAGACGGCGGGCACCTTGCCGAGACCCTCGCGTTCGAGCGTGATGCGCCCGGCCACCACCTGCACCTGACCGGCCCATCGGGTCACCAGCGTGAAGGGGCCCGGAGGAGACGCTGAGGTCGCGAGCGTCTGAAGTGCGGTGTACGCCGCGAGGTCGATCGACGCGAGGCTCATCGCGTGGCCCGCTCGATCGCGACCTCTGCGGCGCGTACGAGGTCTGCGTCGAGCCGATGCGCGGCCGGTTCGAGGAACGCGAAGCTCGGGTTCGACTCGACGTACTCGGCGTGTTCCGCCCCGGCCACCACGAAGCCGCGAAGCTGCCCGTCAAGCGCGTTCCCTGATGCGGGGAGCGCCTCGATGGACGCCGTGAGCGCTCCTGTGCGATCGGTGTAGGGGTGGTTCGCACGCGCCTCGGTGGCGACGCGTTCGGCGTGCGCTTCGACGGTCTCTTCGAGCGCGCCCGCGATCGCGCGCTCGATCTCGCGCAGCGCGCCCGCGAGGCCCGTGATCCCGGTCGCCA
>OFRO01000416.1_pt1 | contig 15446 bp, 15 predicted proteins | sample 1543091 | NCBI WGS metagenome assembly OFRO01 (sample SAMN07774217, study PRJEB24372) | wastewater metagenome | isolation source: Exp Tend NO 10WW | collected 2016-02
TGCACGCGCATCGAGCCCGGCGTGATCTATCTCGGCAACGTCGGTCAGGGGATGGTCGGGCATATCTACCCGAGTTATTACGGCATCCTGCTCGACACGAACCTGATGACGATGGCGTTCTACGTCGGTCGTGCCGGTGGGGATGGAGCCAACAAGATCGGCTCCACGACCACGGGCGGCGCCGACTGGCGCAACGTCCTCGACGACGGCATCGGCGGCGCCTACGTCCAGCCGACGTGGAACGCTGGCGCCACCACCTTCACCGGCTTCAAGGTCAACGTCACCGACACGGCCAGCGCGTCGGGCTCGCTGCTCATGGACCTTCAGGTGGCGTCCTCGTCGATGTTCGCCGTGACGAAGGCGGGCACGGTCACGATGTCCGGCAACCTGACGACGACCACCGGGTACGTCGCCGCATCCGACGTGTATGCGAACAGGGTGCTGTTCGGGGTTGCGACCGCTGACGTGATGCTCAAGCGCGTGGCGACTAGCGTTCTCGGCGTCTACCAGGGCGACGGCACGACCGGCGGCACGATCAGGGCCGCCCAGTTCTTGCTCGGCGCCAACCTCGGATGCTGGGATGTCAACACCGGCAACCTCCAACTCCACCGAGACTCGAACGCAATCGGCTGGTCGGACGGTGATGCTTCGCCCGGCAACACGGGATGGTCCCTCGCGCTCTATAAGGACGCCGCCGGTATCCTCGCCCAGCGCAACGGCACGAACGCGCAGGAGTTGAGGATCTACGGGACGACGACGGGGCCGAAGTATCTGTCGCTGTCACACAACGGCACGTATTCCTACATCGGAACCAATGACTCGGCCTCCTTCGTGTTCGGGTCCGGCGCCATCAGTTCTTACTCCTGGGCCATCTCTGGCCCCGCCTTGTTCCCGAACAACTCGGGGGGTATCTGTACCCTAGGCACCAGTAGCGAGAGGATCGCGGCCTTCTACGGCGGCGGCAACACCGTCACGGCCTCCGCCCCCGTCCTCAACCTGACGCAGACCTGGAACTCGGGAGCGGTTGACTTCATCGGCATCCTGGCCGACTTCACCAACACGGCGAGCGGAGCCGGGTCGCTGTTCATCGACATGCGCCGTGACGGCTCCACGCGGTTCTCGGTCAACAAGACTGGCAGCATCTACTCCCAGGGCACGATCACGGGCGTCGTAGTCACAGCGGCCTATATCGGCATTGGCCCCGGCTACGGCTTCATCACGGCGCCGAGCGACGGCGTGATGATGCTGTCCAACAACGGGCTCTCCGACTTCTCCCGCCTCTGCTTCGGCGGCACCGGAGGAACTGTTCCGGCGCTCCGTAAGGCGGGCGCCAACTTTGAGGTCGTGTCCGGCGACGGTCTCGCGTGGGCCGATCTGAAGGCCGGACAACTCGCGTTCAACACGGCGCTTCTCGATCCTGCGGGAATCAAGATCCTCGGTGCCCAGGGTGCTGCCGTCGCGGACGCCACGGGTGCCGGTGACATCGTCGCGCAGTTCAACACCTTCCTCGCCCGCGCTCGCGCACACGGGCTGATCGCAACGTAGCCTCTCCCAACCCCACAGGATCCATCATGGCCCTCCGCCTCCCCTTCACCCCGCCCAACGATGAGACCATCCCCTCGGCGTACTGCCGCCCGCTTCGCTTCTCGCACGACGAGACGAAGGGGCGCGAGTCCACGACGGTCCAGATGGGGGTGTGGCGCAACCGCGCCGCCTCCGACGCCGGGAAGCCGCCGCTCGCCGCGATGGACTTCACGTTCGCGGACACGCCCGCCGTGGCCGAGGTCACGCGCGACGTGGAGAAGACCAAGGTCGATGGCACCAAGGAGACGGTCAAGGAGGTCGTGACCCCCGCCGTGCCTGCCGGGACGCGCAAGACGCGGTTCGAGGAGAACATGAAGACGGTGGACCGCAAGAAGGCGGCCTACCTCCTGCTGAAGGCCGACCACTCGGGCCCCGGCAAGGAGTTCGCGGCGGCCACCGACGACGTGTGATGTGTCCCGGTCACGAGAGTCCCGCGAACGTACCCTACAACGGAATCTGAGGAAACGAATGGCCCTGTGCAAGAAGGTAGTCGGTCACCCCAAGTACTTCGAGATCCTGAAGGGCCTCGCCAATAGCGTGCCCAACGAGGAAGTCGACAAGCTGATGATCGCCTCGCGCGTCGTCAACAACTGCAAGGCGGCGCTGAAGGAAGTCAGCGGCGGCAAGCGAGTCACGTGGATCGACCCCACCGAGGTCGAGACGAAGGAGGACTGGCAGGCGCTGAAGGACATGGCGAAGCGCAGCGGCCAGGCCTTCGACGATGACGCGGTCTGGGACCCGGCCGCGACGGCAACGATGACGCTGTCCGCGGACGAGTTCGAGTTCATCCACGCGTCGATGAAGAAGAACCAGGGCAAGCTGAGCAACGCCTCGACGATGCTCAAGCTCGCCGTGATCGTCATGCTCGACAACGCGGTCCAGGTGGAGATGAAGGCCTAGTCGCTAGGCCCGGCGCCGTACGCTGGGACACTACACATGCTCGAGCAACTCTCCACCGCCATCCGCTTCCACTGCTTCCTGACTGTCGACAAGGTCGGGCAGGCAGGGCTCACCGTCACCGTCGACGTCTACGACGCGTCCGATGTGAAGGTGGTGTCGAACGGCGTGGTGACGGACGTCGGTGGCGGGCTCTACGCGTACACGCTTGCGATGGGCTTCACGGCCGTCGCCGGCGAGTACCGCGCGGTGTTCAAGACGACGAGCGACGACGTAGCGCAGAAGCACATCCCGGCCATCTGGGTCGTCGGCAAGCCCTCGGGGCTCTCGAACCTCCTGCGCATCGGTTCCGCGAGCGTAGTGGTGGTGAGCCCGATCGGACTTACCGGCGATGTCGTGGTCATTGCCGGCGACGACTACCTCAACGCCGACGGCAGAGCCATCGACTTCACCCTCGCGGCGAGCTCGGTGACATGGCCGGACCTGACCAGCGCGGTGGTGACGCTGCGGTACCGGAAGATGAGCGGTGGTGCCGTGCTCACCAAGACCATGACCGTGGTCACTCCCACCGGCGCGTCGGCGACGGTGAGGCTCGAGCTCACGAAGGCGATCACCGAGACCCTGAGCGGCAAGTACAAGTACGACGTCGAAGCGGTACTGGCCAACACGCGTGTGGTCACGCTCATCAGTGGCTCACTCCTCGTGGTCGATGATATTTAGGACCCACATGGCCAATCGCCTCTTCCCCGCTCGTGACTACGCCGAGGCCGCATCGCGGCGCGCTCAGGCTCTGCCTACCCCGCGCAGCGTCGCCGCTTCGGGAGTTCAGGCTGTGCCGCTCGCGCTGCTCTCCTTCTTCTCGGACACCGAGCTCGCGGAGATGAGGAACCTCCTGGTCTCCGCTGGCGACCTCAGCAACGAGACCGCCGACCTCATCGAGCGCCAGCGTCGAGTCAACGCCCGCATCTCCGAGATCGTCGCCGCCGTCAAGGCGCGCAACCCGCAGATCACTTCTGGAGACCCTTCGTGAAGAACTACCGCAAGCGCGCCGCCGAGTCCTTCAAGTCCGGCATCGAGTCCCCGCTCGAGGCCCTGGGCACCCGCGCGCTGCGCGAGGCGCAGGCGGAGCTCCAGAGCCGGGCGGCTGCGAGTGATGACCGGGACCCCGACGCGCTCGCCATGCTTGACGAGGCCTTGGCTCACGAGCCCAAGGACGCGCACGAGCGTCGCGCCGCGGCGAGGGCGTACCTCGGGGTGACGAAGAGCGCGTCTCGTGGCGTCGAAACGAAGGGCTCCAAGCGGGATTTCTGGAACGCGGTCAAGGACGTCGTCGCCGCCGCGCAGGGAGAGAACCTCTCCGAGGACATCTTCGACGCGGTGAACGCGCTCCGTGATGCCAACGACAGCGAGGAGTGCTTCGACAACCTCACCATCATTGCCGAGTCGGCAGGATCCTCCACGGCGATGCAGGATGCCGCCGATCGCGCCCTCGAGTACTACGACGAGGTGGGCACGGACAAGGAGCGCAGCGCTTCGGGCATCAAGACCAAGGGCGCCATGCCAATCGTGGCCTTCGACGCGGCCAACGAGGAGGGGCTCGACGACCTCGAGGCGGACGTCAACGACCTGGCGTACAAGCACAACGCGTCCGGCATGGACGCGGACACCAGCGGCGGACACTGCGAGGTCTACTTCGAGGCCGCCATCGACGCCGCCAACTTCGTCGAGGCCCTCCAAGCGGGTGACCTGATCGGCTACACGGTGTCGAACCTCGAGCTCGTCCCGACGGATGGCAACGGGGATGATGGCGAAGAGAAGAACACCGAGGGAGTCGAGACCAAGAGCGTCGACGATTCCTTCGCGGAAATCTTCGACGCGGCGGAGACGGCCCGCGAGGCGTACATGGTGGTGAAGACGTTGTTCGCGGATTCCTCGTACGCCGTCGCGCAGGACGAGCGCGACTCGGGCGTCGACACGACCGCCGACGATTGGGAAGGTGACGATCCCCTCTTGGATGGGCACCTGATTTTCCAGAACGCGGCGATCTATCCGAGCCACTACGAGAAGCTGTTCGGCGCACGCATCAACGTCGGGCCGGAGAATCTCGCCCAGGCGTACGCCGAGGTAGACGAGTGGAAGCGGATTGTCGAGGAGGCGCAGGACTCCGTCGCCTCCGCGGAGTGCTCGGGGCCGCTAGCCCAGAAGTACCAGGACGCGATTCTCGGCGCCATCCCGGACTACCTCAACGCCCTCGACGACCTTCGCAATGCGCTGGCAAACTACGAGGGCGAGCTGGAGCAGGAGAGCGCAGACGACGAGGACAAGAGCGCCGGCGCCGTGCGCACGAAGCAGGCCACCTACACCGACGACGGAGCAGAGATCACCGTCGAGGAGGCGATGAACTCTCCTCCGAGCGAGGCGTTCAACGATCTCAAGGATGCGCTCGATGAGGCCGGGATCGACTACGACGTCTCTTCGGATGGCTGGTCCCTGACCGTCAGCCGCACCGCCAAGGTGAGGAAGATCCTCAAGGAAGTCGGCATCGACGCCGAGGGCGCGGAGGACGACGACTCGTAGCCCATGCTCCGCTCCACCTTGGAACGATACCGGCGCGACTGGGCCTCCTGGCTTACGGAGGTGGTGGGAGTACGCACGCTCACCACGCAGCAGCGTCTCATCCTCGAGGACCTCGCGGACCCGGACATCCAGAGGGTGATCGTGAAGTCGGGACACGGCGTGGGCAAGACCTTCCTCGCCGCGTGCGCCACGCTCGCGCACGTGTGCCTGTACCGCAGCCTGAACATCTGCACGTCGTCGAGCCAGTTCCAAGTCCGCGAGCGTCTCTGGGCCGAGGTGAGCCGGCTCTATCGCTCCTCGAGGTCCCCCCTGGGCCCGTTGAACGCGCTGAGCAAGACAGGACTCTGGTTCTCGGAGAAGCACAACGCGGTCGCGGTCTCCACGAATAACAGCAACAACTTCCAGGGCGGCCACGAGCGGCACATCCTTCTGGTGTTCGACGAGGCGCAGGGCGTCGAGCGAGACATCTGGGTCGCTGGTGAGTCCATGATGGGCTCGGCGCATCCCAAGTGGCTCGCGATTTTGAACCCGATCTACTCCACCGGCGAGGCCTTCGACGCCTGTCACAACCCCGTGGACTGGACCGTGCACACGCTATCGTGCCTGGACCATCCCAACGTCACCGAGGACCGCGAGGTCATCCCCGGCGCCGTGTCGCGCAAGTGGGTCGAGGATACGAAGAAGAAGTGGGGAGAGGACTCCCCGATGTACCAGGCGCGCGTGCTCGGACAGTTCCCCACCGTGTCCGAGGACTGTGTCCTCTCGCTCGCGCAGCTCGAGGCCGTGCACGCGCTGCGCCCGAACACAGGTGAGGGCATGTTCGCCTCGCTCGACGTCGCTCGCTATGGCATGGACTTCAACTACCTCGCCATCGAGGAAGACGGCCGCGTCATCCTCATGCTCTCCTGGCAGGGCCAGGACCTGATGACGTCCTGCGGCAAGCTCACTCACGCCGTCGAGGAGTATGACATCCCCTGGGAGAACGTGAACGTAGACGGCAACGGAGTCGGCGGCGGCGTCATCGATCGGTGCCGTGAGCTCGGCCACTACGTCAACGACGTCCAGTTCGGCGCCGGCCCTGCCGGTGACAACTACGAGTTGCTCGGCGACACGGAGTTCATCAACCGTCGCGCGGAGCTCTACTGGGCGACCCGCGAGCGGGTGCGTACGCATCGCCTATCCATCCCGAAGAAGTATGCGCAGGCCTGGCGCGACCTCACCGCGACGAAGTACAGCTTCCGCTCCGACGGGTCGCTCAAGATCGAGGACAAGGAGCAGATTCGCCGGCGCTTGGGCAACAGCCCGGACGCTGGCGACGCGATCGTCATGCTCTCCGCCAGGGAACGGAACGCGAGACCGAGCGTCACCCTCGTAGGCTAGGCTACGAGACGCTCGTAGCAATCTCCTGAGACGGCGGGCGTCGCCCGTCTCGGCAGCACACCACCCCACTCGACGCAAGCAGGATCTTCACATACCATGAGCAGCCAGTCCCTCGAATCCGATCTCGTCACGCCGCTCTCGCGGCGCGGCGCCTACGCCCTCCAGAACTTCCGCGACGCGAGCCTCGTCCGCCCGGAGAAGGACCTCTACGTCGAGGGCCTGAACCTCGGCGGGCGGCGCGTGCTCACGGAGTTCTTCCAGCAGGCTCCGCTGCTCAACGCGGCCATCGCCGTCAACTCGAACCTGGACTTCGAGGTCCTGGGTACGAACATGACGTCGGCGCTCGCGGCGTTCGACCCCGAGGGCGGCATCACCCTGACCACGGCGGGTGCGTCGGGGGACCAGGCGATTCTGTGTCCGCACCTCGACACGAAGCAGACCGCGTGGTCGAGCATGACGTGGGGCACGGACCAGGAGACGCACTGGCGCGCCACGATCAAGACCGGCGCGGCGATCACGGCGATGATCCTGTGGGCGGGGCTCAAGCTCACGAACACGCCGACCGTCACGACCGACGCCAACCAGGTGTTCTTCCGCTACGAGGCCGGCGTCAACTCCGGCAAGTGGCAGTGCATCTCGTCGATCGCCAACGTGGACACGAGTGCCGATTCCGGCGTGACGGTCGCCGTCGCGACCGTGTACCGCCTCATGATCATCATCGACTCCGCGCGCGTCGCGAAGTTCTACATCAACGGTGTGCTGGTCGGGACCTCGACGGCCCTCACCGACGCGATCGACCTCATCCCCTACGTGGGCGTGCAGGCGTCGGCGGTGGCGGCGAAGTCCTGCACCGTGCGCACGATCTCGATGTCGCGGAACATGGCCTAATCGACCTCGTCGGTTAGGCGCGTCCGGCGGCGAGCAGGATTTACCTCGCCGCCGGCCCTCCCTCATCTCTAGCCTCGCCAGACCTTCACTAGCTCATTCACCAGGAGTTCCATACCGTGCTGAAGAAGATGCTGCTCCAGACCGCAGACCGTGCCTCGTGGATCTTCCAGATCTTCAACGAGCACACGCTCACCATCACCGACGACCCGTCGGGTCGCGCCTACAACGACAAGGAGACCGCGTCGCTGGCGCTCACCAAGTTCGTCGACGAGCACCCGGAGTTCCAGGGACTCCCGTGCGAGACCATCGCGCTCACCCGCGACGAGCAGGACGCGCACGTCTCCAAGCTCGAGCGCCTCGCCCAGGCTCGTTCGGCTCAGGCCAAGGAGACCGCAGCCGAGGCGGCGATCAAGGACCCGGCCCTGGTCGCCGACTCGGCCGAGGTCACCAAGGTTCCGGTGAAGTTCACCGAGGTCGCGGTTCGCCCCGGCGAGTCCATCCACGAGGCCCTGGAGCGCACGGAGTTCGAGGCGCTCGAGGCCGAGGAGAAGGCCGCCGCCGACAAGGCGAAGGCCGAGTCGGAGAAGGCTTCGTCCGACGAGACGAAGCCCTCGTAGCGTGTAAGCGCTGCGCATGCCGGTGGGGGCGTCCGAGTAAAGGCTCGAAGCCCTTCGACAGTAGAGGCCAGTAGGAGGGTGAGGAACAGGTGACTACTCCTGGTTCGCCCCTTCCGAGAGAGCCCGAAACGACGTCCCCACTCGCGTGAGTCTGTGTTCGTGTTCGCGTTTCCCTTTCAACCTCCAGGAGAAGATCCCATGCGTTCCCTGTCTTCCTTGCGGCGCTTCTTGCCGCTGCTGCTGATCCTGCTCGCGGTCGCCCCCATGTTCCTGCTCGTCGGCTGCTCGACTCCCCAGTACGCCAGCGTCTCCGCCGCGCCCGCGCAGCAGTACGCGCCGCAGTACGCCCAGCCGCAGGGCGCGTGCTACCAGAGCGTGCCCGTGCAGCAGTACGCGCCCGTGGTTCAGCAGAGTGCGTGTTCCCAGGCCGCTCCCGTCCAGCAGATCCAGCTCGTTCAGCCCGCGACGCAGCTCATCATGGCGCAGCCCACCGGCGTGAAGTTCGAGACCGGAGCACCCGAGGTGGTACGTACGGGCCTCGCGATCCCCGGCAACGTGGTCATGTGCTTCGGCAACTTCCTACGCTGCTCGATGGAAGCCCTGTTCCCGACTCCGACGCCGAGCATGAGCTACACCTACGCACCGCTCGCCCCTGCGCCTGCGCCGCAGTACTTCGTTCCGAGGCAGGCACCCTACTGCGCACCCGTGCAGTACGCGCCGGCGCCTCCTCCGCAGGCCGCGCCCCTGCCGCAGAAGGCGCCCGGATGCGAACCGCCCGCGGCACCCCCTTCTCCGGTCGCGTGCGTCGGCCGCGAGTGCCTTCCCCCGGGTTCGCGCTAGGACGCGCCGATGCTCTCCATCCGGAAGTCCCGGTTCACGGCTGCGGCGGCCTTCGTCGCCGCAGCCGTGCTCTCACTCACGGCGTGCGGCTCGACGTGGACGCCGATCTACCCTGCGCAGCCTCCCGCGCAGCCGCTGCCTCCCACTCAGCCAAAGCCCCCCACTCAGCCGCCGGTCACACCGCCGGTCACGCCTGCGCCGACCACGGTCGCCGAGGCCCTCTCCAAGATTTCCGTCGGCGACACCGAGGCGCAGCTCATCGCTGTGCTCGGTCAGCCGTCGCAGCAGATTCCCGCTAGCGGCATCCCCAGCGACCCGGCGCGCTTTGCGGCGCGTTGGATCTGGTTCGTTCGCGATGCCGCGGACGGCAAGGAGTACGCGGTGTTCGCCGCGATCGTCTTCGGCAAGGTGACCGAGAAGGGGTTCGCCCCTGTGGAGGAGGTACGATGAAGCTCGAATCCGTACGCGCCTTCAAGGCGGAGATCGCGGAGGAGATCCGCGCGCAGGCCACCGAGCCCGGCATGCTGTCGTTCTACGCGTCGACCGAGCCGCCGATGCCGAAGGACGTGGCGCTGGGGCTCTCACGGCGCGACGACGGTGAGCATGTCGTCGCCATCCGCACCAGCGACCCTGCGCTGGGCGAGGATTTGCGGCAGCGCGCGGCGGGCGAAGCCGACGTGAAGATCATCACGGTCGAGCGCCGCACGTCGCCCGCGTATTACCAGTCGCGGAAGCGCCCGCTCGTGCCTGGCCTTCAGGTCGGCATGGCGAACAAGAACTTCGTCGGCACGCTCGGCTGCTTCGTCCGTGACGCGGCCGGCGTCCTCTACATCCTGTCCAACTCGCACGTGCTCGCCGACCAGGGCCGCGCGTCCCCGGGATGGCAGATCGGTCAGCCCTTCGGCACCAACTCTCCCGGCGACTTCGTGTGCACCCTCACGCAGTTCGTCCCCTACTCGCCGACGGCGCCGAACCTCGTCGATGCAGCGATCGCACGGGTCGACTCCCGTGTGAAGTGCATGCTCGGGTTCAACCCCGCGTACGGCAACATGCGCGGCTCGCGCGCAGTGACGCCCGACGACCTGGGCCGCGAGGTCATCAAGGGCGGGCGCACGACCGGTGCGCAGCGTGGCCGCATCACTGCAACGGAGATGGACGGATTGCCGGTCGCAATGGACCTGTTCACGCCGCGCTTCAACGACCAGCTCGAGATCACCGGCGGCATCGCCACGGATTTCAGCGCAGGCGGAGATTCCGGGTCGCTCATCATCGACACCGATGGTTGGCAGATCGGCTTGCTCTTCGCAGGCGGGTTCGTGACGACCTCTGATGGTCGGCGCCAGGACTTCACGTATGCGAACCACCTCATCAACGTCGAAGCGGCCTTCGGCGTGAAGGCCGTTCGCGCTCTCTGAGCTCTCACACGGAGGTACGCTTCATGGCACCCGAAGATCCCAACCGCGACGTGGTACCGCCCCTGCCGGCGCAGCCGGCCGAGCCGGCCGTCTCTGCCGTGGAGAAGGACATGAAGGCTGACTTGACCGGGCAGCCTCGGGATGATTCGCCGGCGACGCCGCCTCCGGGTACCGTGCAGACGACGCTCTGGCAGAGCCCCGGTATGATCACGGCCATCGCGGCCTGGATCGTGCTGCTCCTGTACGTGGTTCGTCCCTACCTCGTCGCGCGATGGGGAGAGGGCGGCGCGGCGCTGTTCGAAGTCGCCGTGTGGTCGACGTCCGGCGCTTTCGGAATCCACAAGGCCGGGACCGACGCTTCGACGCTGCGGTGGAAGTAAGTACCTTGTACGACCTTGCCATGGCCTTCTCGTTGTTCTACCTCTCCGTCGTGGCGGCCATCGACGGCAACCCCGCTGAGTCGTTGGCGAACTACGGCTTCGCGGGCATCCTGCTCGGTATGCTCTTCTGGTTCCTTCGTGCCCTCGTCAACAACGGCGTCAAGCCGTTCGTCGAGAGTACGATAAAGAATCAGCAGGCACAGGCCGTTGCGATGGAGAAGCAAGTCATAGCGATGGAGTCCATTCGCAGCTCCAGCGAAAAGTTATCGCAGCTGGTAGCATCCATGGATGAGCAGTTGCGCGAACACATGGCGAACGACGCCAAAGCGGACAAGGCGATTCTCGACGAGCTGACCCTCGTGCGACCGATGCGCTCCCGCACCGTTTTCGATCTTCCTCACGACGCCACCGGTCGCCAGGGACCCGGGTAGTCGCGTAAGGATACGATGGCACACAAGCCTTTTGCTGCTGCTCCTGCCGATGAAGACGGCCCCACTTCGGGGCGCATCACCGTCAATGGTGAGATGCGTACCAAGGGCGGTATGGTTGGCACGACGCGTGACGACCTGCTATTCTTCCGTGCGCTTCGCCTCCAGGTGGGCTCGACCAAGCTCGAGCGGCCGATGGAGCAGCACGCGACGGTGTTCGCGTGCGTCGGCGCCATCTCGCACAACCTCAGCCAGGTCCCTCTCATCGTGCGCAAGCGCGGAGCGAAGAAGGGCGAGGCGATCACGAACACGGCGCTAGCAGAAGTGCTCGCCGACCCGAACCCGCTCATGTCGATGGAGGACTTCCTCTACATGGTCGGCACGTACCTCTCCCTGAGCGGAGAGGCGATCATCGTAAAGGAAGGCAAGGACGGACGGGTCGACTCCCTGTCCGAGAGCCCCGCAGAGCTCTGGCCTGTCGACGGGAAGTACTGGAGCCACAAGGTAGATCCTCGGACCAAGCTCGTGGCATGGTGGGTGCTGAACGAGGGCACTCCGTCCGAGGTGGTCTACGCGCCGCACGAGATCATCCAGATCCGATACCCGAATCCGTACAACAACTATCGCGGGCTCGCGCCGTTGCTCGCTGCGCAGGCAACGATCGACGCCGACGTCGCGATGATCCTGTATAACCAGGCGTTCTTCGCCAACGGTGCGGATCCGGGCGGGCTCCTGATGACGGACAAGCCGTTGCCGGGCCCGGCAAAGAACGACCTCATCCGGTCCTTCGAGGATCGGCATCGCGGCGTCTCGAAGAAGGATCGCATCGCGGTTCTCGACAACGGGCTCAAGTACGAGAGCTTCAAGACGACGCGCAAGGACATGGAGTTCGCCGACGCGCGCAAGTGGAACCGCCAGGAGATCCACACGGTGTTCGGTGTCCCGCCGAGCGTGAGCGGGATCTACGAGGACGTCAACTACGCCACCGCCCGCGAGGAGGCTCGCGGCTTCTGGACTCGCAAGCTCGTGCCGACGCTGCGTCGCATCAGCGGTGGGCTCAATCGCGGGCTCTTCCTCTACGGCGACGGCGGCAGATACGAGTGCGACTTCGACACGAGCGGCGTGACGGAGCTCCAGCCGGACTTCGAGTCCGCGATGAAGATCGGCGGCGACATGATGAAGGCCGGCTGGACTGCCAGCCAGGTCAACGAGCGCCTCCAGCTCGGTATGCCGGTCAACCCGTGGCAGGAGGAGGCGTGGGAGATCCCCGCGACTGCCGTTCCTGCGTCCGAGGTCTACGCGATGGCGCAGGGCGACGTCGAGTTCGACGAGCCCCCGCAGTTCAACTCCCAGCAGGCCGCGTTCCTCCAGAACCTCGTAGCGCAGGTGAAGGCCGGCGCCGTACCCGTCGATAGCGCAATCAAGATCGCCACCGCGTCGATCCCTGGTATGGACGAGGAGCAGGCAAAGGGGATCTTCCTCCCGGCCGCTCCGACCGTTGTAGCACCGAATCTCGGTCTCCCTGGGGCATCCCAGGGTCCCGCGCCTGCGTCTACTCCGGCCCCGAAAGGCCCCGAAGGCTCCGACGCCGACGTCGAGACCGCACCGAAGTCCGTCGTCGATCCTGTCGACGATGCGACGCGGCGTGGCGCCGCCGGGCAGAGTCGTTCCGCACGCATCGGCGGTGGCCGCTCTCCGGAGCAGCGCGGCGCCTATTGGAAGGCGATGCAGGAGAAGCACTACCGGCCGGAGGAGAAGAAGTTTGACGGCGTAGTGCGCCGCTGGCTCATGGGCCTGCGAGCCGAGCAGATGAAGCGTCTCGACTCCGCAGAGAAGTGCGTCGTGGCGGGCAAGATCAGGATCAAGGCGGACGCGGCCGAGCTCGGGCGTAGCGTCCGAGACCTGCTGTTCGACTTCGACAAGTGGCGCGACAAGCTCGTCGCCGCGTCGATGCCTCACTATAAGCGCGTAGCGGTTAACTCCGCGAACAACCTTGCGAACGAGATCGGCTCGGCAACGAGCTGGGACCCCGAGTCCAAGCAGGTCCAGTCCCTGCTCCAGCCGGTCGCCGAGAGACTCTCCGGCGTGACGAAGACCGTGCAGAAGACCGTGCGCAAGGCCGTGACGCGGGCCATGGCCGAGGGCGCCACGTTCGCGGAGATCCAGAAGACCGTGCGCGGGGCCTTCAACACGAGCCTCTCGCGCTCCACCACGATCGCACGCACGGAGATCGGGTCGATCACGACCCGGGCTCGCTTCGTGGCCATGAAGGAAGCCGGAGTCGGCAAGCACGAGTGGATCAGCGCACGCGACAAGAACGTGCGCGAGTCACACGAGAAGGTCGACGGCGAGATCGTCGAGATCGGCGAGGAGTTCAGCAACGGGCTTCGCTTCCCTCTTGATCCGGAAGGGGATGCGGAGGACGTCATCAACTGTCGCTGCGACGTGGCTCCGGTGAGCGACGACGCAGATGATTCGTTCTACAACATCGCTCAGGACTACCTCGGCGACGACGAAGGAGATGCGGAATGAGTGCCAGCACGGCGACGCAGGCGCAGATGAAGCGGGCAGTTCGAAGCGGCTCTCGTGGCGGCGTCATCCGCAAGGGTGTGCGCCTCGACCCCAAGCGCGTCGAGCTCATGGTGAAGCGCGCGGAGCTCCGCGAGCCTCGCGACCCTGAGCGCGTCATGCGCTTCATCGCTTCCACGCCGGACGTGGACCGCGACGGTGACGTCGTGCTCGCCGAGGGCTGGATGCTCGAGGAGTACGCTCGCAACCCGGTGCTGCTCTGGCAGCACGACCAGAACCTGCCCATCGGCAGGAGCATCGGCGAGAGGATCGAGCCCATCGAGGACATCGAGGGCAAGCTCTCTGGCGTCAACGGTCTGGTCGTCTATACCGAGTTCGCCGGTAAGCAGCACGGGGACTACATCGATGGCATCTTCAACATGTACGCCGATGGGTACCTCACGGGCTCGAGCGTCGGGTTCAAGGCGCACGAGATCAACGACGACGAGGAGAAGCGCAAGGAGTACAACGTCGGCGAGACCGGTGAGCTCATCGCGAAGGCCGAGCTCGTCGAGTACAGCCTCGTCACCGTGCCGTGCAACCCCCGAGCGCTGGTCACGGCCATGAAGAGCCTGGCGCCGGAGCTTCGCCGGTCCCTGAGCGAGAAGGGCATCGGGCTGCGTTCATCCGTGCTCGTGACGAAGTCGTGGGGCGCCGGTGCGACGACGTACCCGGACGCACCGGCCACGGTGCTCGAGACCGTGGATCGGCTAGAGGCCGCAGCGATGGCGGCTCGTAGCACCGAGGCCGTGGAGAAGATCCTCTCGGCTGCGGAGAGCATCGTCACCGAGTCCGAAGCGACCGCGACGAAGCTCAAGGCACTTCGCGACGACCTCGAGACGGCGAAGGAGACCGAGGCGTGTGCCGCCATTGGGACCGGTGATACCAACAAGACCAAGGTCGTCATCGCGGGTGAGGACCCTCGCGCTCGTGTGCGCGCCCTGATGAAGAAGGCCCACGGCCTCTCGACGGCGCTCACCCGCACGCAAAGGGTCGACCTCGTGCGCGGCATGACCGGTGTGCTGGAAGCTCTCGACACCGGTGGCGAGGCGCTCGTCGATGCGAGTGCGGAGCTCGACCAGGCGGCGCTCGACGTGCGCGATACGCGACTCAAGACGCTGCTCCACCGCGCCGTCGACGCTTCCCTCGAGATCGCGCAGAAGAGCGAGCCCGTCATACCGGCAGTGAAGGCCGGCACCGCCGCAAGCGCCGAAGCCCTGGTGAGCTCCGAGGAAGCCGAGGCTCCGGCAGAGACTGAGCAGGAGCGGCAGGCGCGCATCGAGGCTCTCCTGCGAGACATCGATGCTTCGATGGCGGAGATCGCCGGCGACGTGCCGGACTCCGCGGAGTTCCTCGGCGTCATCGCCGATGGCCTCGAGGAGCTCGCTTCGCTTCTCAACGTGGACCTCGGTCGCCCCAAGGAGGCCGAGAAGCTCGAGGCGCGACACGATTCCGTCGACGACCCGACGCCGTCCCTCGATGGTGGCGGGACGATGAAGGCCGCGGCGCCGAAGCCGATGAGCCCTGCGGCTCGGGCCCGAGCGCGAGTAGCCGCGATGACAGGAAAGAACACGAACGCCCCTCGTCGATAGGCGGACGAATGGGGAGGACAATGCTTCGTCGCGATAGGCCCGTGAGCCCGGCAGGGTTTCACTCATAAGGCCAAGAGATCGCAGCGCAGCCGCAGTCCCAGACCGAGAGCCTAAGGTAGAGTTCCAGAAGAAAGAGAGATCGCAGTCACATGGCAATCAAGAACCCGAGCGCGCTTCGCCTGAAGCTCGCCAAGATCCGTCGTGAGCGTGCGGAGCGCGAGCGCGCCGAGAGCGCCACGGCCACGCGCCGCAAGACCCTCGGCGCGCGTCGCGAGACAGA
>OFRO01000418.1_pt1 | contig 15395 bp, 9 predicted proteins | sample 1543091 | NCBI WGS metagenome assembly OFRO01 (sample SAMN07774217, study PRJEB24372) | wastewater metagenome | isolation source: Exp Tend NO 10WW | collected 2016-02
GGGCGGCCCACCGCAAGGGGAAGCGCGAGAAGCTCGAGCGGCTCTACCTGCTTCGGAAGTCGATCACGACGCGCGCCCGACACATGTTCGCGCGCACCACGCGAGAGACGGAGCCGAAGGTCGTCAAGGCCATCGGATTCGACGTCTCGGTGGCCGTGGCGAGGGCCAACACATGAGGACCTCGCGAGCATCGCTCATCGTTGCCGGGCTGATCCGAGCGTTCGAACAGATCGGGTCCGACGAGACATGGTGCACGTCACCGAACAAGATCGACCGCGCCGTTCTCCTGCCCAGGCCAGAAACCGTGGCGCGCCCCGCGTTCGTCATCAAGGAACCGAACTGGAGCGGCTTCACGGTCGAAACGGACGTGTCGCTCGAGCTCGGTAACGCGGAACTTCTCGTCGAGGTCTACCTGTACGCCGGGACGGACGGCTACGCCGGGGACATCGCTGACGAGCTGCACGGGATGGCCGAGGACGCCGTGCGGGCCACGGTGCAGAACTTCCGGCTCGGCGTGGACGATCCCGACAATCCGCCGCTGGCGTTCTACCTCGTTCCCGGCTCATTCGAGTTTGACGAGGACCTTTCGATCATCGCAGGCATGGCGATCGGCAAGCTCACGCTCGCGGGTCGGATCGACTTTCCCACTCCACACTAGGGAGGCGCGCGATGGGCGCTCCGGCAACCGGCATCAACAACTACCTGCAGTTCGCTCGCGAGGCGGTCTATGCAACCGATCTCGCCTGCACGCACCGCATCCCGATCCTGCGCTTCGGCTTCACGCCCGACGCTGGACTCGTCGAGGACATGACGCAGGACGGCGCCGTGAACGAGCCCGCGCCACTGCTCACCGTGGAAGGGTGCGCCGGGTTCATCGAGACGTACCTCGACATGAACAACCAGCTCCTGCTCCTGGACGGCGCCTTCGGAACGGCGACGTACGGCTCCAACGGAGGCGCGGACGCGGGTTCGAACCCGTACACGCACACGTACAACGACGCGAAGAAGCTCTTCAACTCCTACACGTTCGAGCTTGGCGAGGCGGACGTTCCGACCGGCAAGGTGGCGCAGGTCAACGGCGCGAAGATCACGCGCCAGACCATCACGATTCCCAGCGGTCAGGAGATGGCGACGATCCGCTGGGACTTCGTGGCCAAGCGGAAGACGTACAACGTCACGCCCACCGGCGCCCTGACGGCTGGAACCCGCACGCTCGCCTCGTGGCGCCACATCACCGCGCTCGACAACGGGAGCGGCGACGCGGCCGGCGATCAGAAGATCGAGTCCATCGTGTACGAGATCGAGAACCCACTGCTCGCCGGCTGGACGGGCGCGAGCGGGCAGTACATCGACGAGCCCGTGCTCAACGGGCGCCGCCGGACCTCGCTCACGCTCGTTCAGCGACGCCACACGAAGAGCCTGTCCGACGCTTACCTGGCGAAGACGTCACTGGCGCCCACGTTCACGCTCACGAGCGGGACCAAGACGATCGTCGTGGCGTGCCCGGCGGCTTACCTCAACGCCTCGCCCGATCCCGAGTACGGCGATTTCGGCGTGATGCGTGAAACCCTGTCGTACCGCTGCACGAACGGCGGGAGCTACGCCTCGAGCATGGTCGTGACGAACGACGAGGCGACGATCACCACTCCCTAACGCGAGGGGAAACCATGGAGTACATGACCGAGCAGGACGCGGCGCCACGGGAGCGGGACGTGGAACTGTTCCAGCGCGACGACGGAACCCCCGTCGGCGTACGCATCCGGGCCATCGACCTGAAGGACCTCCTGCTCGCCGGCGGCGCGATTCCGGGGGCAGGGTCGTCGGCAGACCAGTCGCCGGAGGAGCGGATCGCGGGCCTCGAGGCGGGACTCGCCTCGGTGTGCCGCGCAGCCGTCGTGCTTCCCGAGGGATTCGTCGACTCGCCGGCCTGGGGGCGCCTCGCGCTCCAGCACCGGCAGAAGATCGCGGAAGCCGTGGCGACGCTGTCGGGCTTCGGAGCGGGGGAGGACGCGCCGCAGGCGGGCGCCTTTCCTCCGGCTGCTCAATGAGAACTCCGACGAGGCGCAACGGGCCTGCGAAGCGGCAGACGAGTGGTGGTCGATATGCGCCATGCCTCGCCTGCCGTCCGAGTACCCGTTCCCGCTCCGCCTGTCGCCATGGGAGGCGTTTCGATTCAACGCAAACGTGCGCCGCGCGGCCCTGAGGGCGCGGCATCACGAACTGAGGGAAGGGCTGTCGAAGATCGACAAGGACGAGTTCGGGATCGGGACCATCACCGCGCTACTCGGTGGCATCCACGTGGGGAGGTGAGGCGTCGTGGCGAACAAGATCGAGGTGCAGGCCGTCCTGCGCGATCAGCTGTCCGCGGGCATGGGCAAGCTCGGCGCGGCCACGAATGCCGTCACGAGCGGGCTCTCGGGATTGCTCCCGGTTGCTGGCGGCGTTGCTGGCGTACTGGCTGCCGTGGCGGCGGCGGCCGTCACGAACACCCTCCGCATGGCCGACATGGCCGAGTCGCTCGGCAAGCTCCGCACGGCGACTGGCCTCTCGTACCGCGAACTGCAGGCCCTTCAGCGCGCCCTGATCGACGCCGGCACGGCACCCGAGGCGCTCAACACGGCGACCCGCATCCTGAGCGTCAACATCGCGCAGGGCGACAAGACACTGAAGCGGTACGGGATCACCGCGAAGGACACATACGGGGCGATCAACCAGGTCGGGCAGCGCCTTGCGCAGCTCGCGCAGCCGGCGCAGAAGGCCGAACTGGCGATGGCCGCCTTCGGCCGATCGTCGCAGGACATGATCGACACGATTTCCCGCTTCGCCACGGATGAGAAGTTCCGCGCTTCCATGGAGGCGATCGGGCTCTCGGACGCTGGCGTCGAGCGACTGCAGAAGGTCGACGAGGCCATGGACGGGCTCAAGGACTCGTGGGCCAAGCTCGGAAACACCTTCGCCGAGATGGCGGCCGGACCGACCGCAAAGGGCATCTCCGCGCTCACGCGGTTGCTGGAGATCGCCTCCGTCGTGAACCCCATCAGCCTGGCCAAAAAGGGTCTGTCTGGGATCGGCGACAGGTTGAGCAGTTCGTTCGCGTACTCACCGTATGCGGCAATGGCCATGGGCTTCATGGGTGGCGGAGGCGGTGGTGCGGGGGGCGGTTCGGGTGGTGGTGCGTCGGGTGGCGGGAGCCTTGTGATTCCTCCTGCGGGAAGCGCGACGGGTAGCGCCCGATTCTCGCTCAACCCTGCCGCGTTCGGCCTCACGTCCGCGACGCAGCGAAACACTCCCGTCGGCGGGTCCTCGGGCTATCAGCGGTTACTCGCGGCGTCAGTGTCCGGGACGGTCGCGCAGCCCATGAACGCGCACGAGCAGTATCTCGCACGCACGGAGCGGCGCCTCGCCTCGTTCGGGGCGTCGGTGTCGTACGGGTTCGAGAACATGTTCAACAGCGTGTTTCAGATTCAGCGGCGTTCGAAGAACGTGATCGTTGCCTTGTTCCAGGACATCTTCAACTCGATTGTGTCCTCACTGTCGCAGAGCGCGGCGAGCTCGATTGGAAGCTGGGTCGTGTCGATCGGCAAGATGGCGCTCGGCATTCCTTCCATCCCCGGCGCGGGCATGACGGCGGGCGGTGGCGGAACGTCGCAGACAATCGTCGTCAACACGCTGACGTCCGACTCGCTCGTCGGCGCCATGATCGGCCCGAGCGGTGCGCTTCGCGGCTCCAACGCGATCGTGCGGCAGATGGCGGCGGTCCGATGAGCAACTCGCGCTTCGTCCTCACGAACCACGCCCTCGCTGCCACGCTCAAGAACGGCACTGGCGGAGGCGCGCCCGCGCGCGAGGAGGAGTCGCCATACCTCATGGAGCGCCTGCTCGGGCGGGACCGCTACGGGTTCTGGCGCACGAGTTCGACGTTCGGCGCGGGGACCGTGCAGGTGGACCTCGACCTCGGGGCCGCAAAGGACATCACCTTCGTCGGAGTGCTCGGCTACCGGGCCGCCACGGACGCCGTGGTTGACGTGACGATCTACTCAGCGACGGCCTACGGCCCCGGACCGTGGACGGCTCGCGCGGCGCCCGCGATGAGTGGCGCTCCGCGCACATCGTTGACCGGACCCTACGCTCCGCGCGACGTTGGGGAGCAGATCGGCACCATCTCGGCCCGCTACTGGCGGTTCGAGTTCGGTTGCACGGGCCAGTTCCAGGCGGGGACGCTCGCTCTCGGCGTTGTGACGGATCTCGGCGCGGCGCACGGCCCGGGGGCGATCTCGTCGCCGTACCGATTCCGCAACGAACAGTCGCTTGTGGGCGGCAGCGTCGTGATCGAGGACCTCGGCGACATGGGGCGCGACATGAGCATCCCGCTCCCGCAGGCGCTCGAGGCCCGGCGCTCGGTCATCGAGGGCCTCGCGGACGCGCCGGGTTCGTTCCTGTACCTCGATCCGTTCAACCACGTCTTCGAGGTCTTCATCCCCGGAGGCGCGCGCATCGACGTACAGCGACTGCTCTACGCCGGATCGTCGTCGATTCACTCGATCGATCTCAAGATGGTGAGGCTGCCGTGAGCAACGCGGCGACGGCTCCATTCCTCGCGGCGTGGCGCTCCAAGCAGCGCAGGCCGGCGGCGCTGGTCGTGATCGAACTGGCGACGCCGTCGGCCGTGACTCTGCGCGCCGCGACGGATGAACTGATCGCGGACACGTACTCGTTCGAGGCGGGCTTCGCGCATCAGCCCATCAGCGACGAGGTCGACTACCTGGACCCCGGGCCGGCTCCCGTAGTGGCGCAGTTCTCTCTCGCTCAGCGCGACTACGCGGCCCTCGCCCCGCACTCGCTGGGGGCCTCGCTGTCGCACTGGCAGTGGAAGGGCGCGCGCATCCGCATCTACCGCTGGGAGCGCACGCTCACGTCGTTCGCCGACGCCCTGCAGGTGTTCGTGGGTCGCGTGGACACGGTATCGCCGGGCATCGGGCGCACGGAGTTCACGGCGATTCAGGACCGCGGTCCGCTCACCAAGCGCGTTGCCTCGGTGGTCGTGGACAAGTCCTCGCGCCCCGACGCCCCGGACGGAGCCCTCGGCCAGACGGTGCCCGTCATCCTGGGCAACCTGACGACCCCGCTCCTGCGCGGGCCGCTCGCTGGGAACTCGCTCGAGTTCTCGTTCGAGACGGCCGGCGGAGGGCGCGGCGTTGTGCCGTACATCACGACGGACCCCGGCACGGGGGCGGCCCAGGTGCGAGTCGAGGCCGCCGCGAACCATCTCGCCGACATTTTCAACACGGGCGGGACGTGCCGCCTATTCCTCGCCGCGGACGGCTACCTCGCGACGGTGGCGACGTCGTCGTCCACGATCACGGAAACGCTCGGCTCTGGCGGGTCGTACGTGGACATCGACGACGACGCACTTGTCGTGACCTACCGCATCCTGCCGATCGACGTGCGCACGGGCGGAGGCAACAACACGGCCCTGAATCCGCGGCGCGCCATGGACGTCAACGACGAGACGAACTACGCGACGCTCAACCAAACGGCGGGTCAGAACAAGCTGGAGCTCCTCCTCCCGAATCCGTCCCCCCAGGGGACGATCGTCGGCCCGGTCAACACGTTCGTGATCTTCTCGGGAGACGCTGCGAACACGCAGAACCTGCGCGTCTACACTCGCGACAACCTCGGGGCGACGGGCACGCTCAGCTCGACGGCGTCCACGTCGGCGACGCCTTCGATCTACCTCGGCACGCATGACGCCACATGGCGCTCGGCTGGGTGGGAGTTCGGCATCGACGATGGCGGCATGTCCTACGGCGGGCACGTTGCGGGCAACACGATCAGCCTGTGCGTGGACTTCGCGGGGGCCGTCGCGAACAACAAGGCGCGGATCTACGCGGTCGGCATCTTCATCGCCGCCAAGCCGACGCAGGACCTCGTGACGCAGGGCGTGCAGGTGCTTCGCCAGCGCCAGCACACGCGCTTCGCTCCGGCGTGGCGCCCGTGGGAGATCGTGACCACGCGCGAGGGCGTGCCAGACGTCAACGCCCTGAACGCCTCGTTCTTTGGCCTGCCCAAGGGACAGGCTGATGACGGTGGAGGCACGTACACCGGCACTGGCGCGGCCGTGATCGAGCGCGCCCCCGACATGGTCCGCTACCTGCTCGCCGCGTACGGCGGAGTCTCGGACCTCGTCACGGCGACGAACACGTTCGGATCGTTCGTGGACTGCCGCTCCAAACTGCGCAACGGGGAGCCGTCGGACATCGTGCTCGCCGCATACATCACGGACAAGATGACGGTGCAGGAGTCGTGCAAGAAGATATGCGAGCAGTCCCTCGCACACTTCTGGCAGGACGTGTTCGACGGATACTGGCGCATGGTCGCGTGGAAGCGCGGCGATGCCGTCGACTACGACCTCAAGCTCGAATGGGACCACCTGGGGACCGGCATCACGGCGTCCGAGGGCTCGATCGTCGACGTCCAACAGGAAGTGCGCGTCTCCTATCTGTTCGACTACTTCAAGGGCAAGACGCTCGCCGAGGCGTTCGTCTCGGACGCTGGATCTTCGCAGGGCTGGCAGTTCCCCACCGTGCGCGACCAGGTCCTCACCGTGGACGCCACGAACGACAAGCTCGACTGGAAGACGGGAGCATGGGGCGGCGGGCCGTTCACCTTCGGCGACACGCTGGCACACGCCACTTACGCCCCGATTGACCTCGCGGTCGAGGTTCAGGGGAAGCTCCGCACGCACATCGTCCCCGGTTACTACACGTACGCCGGCCACGGGTTCACGATCAAGACGGGATACAACGACGCGCTCGAGTTCGGCTACGGGGCCGGGACGTACACGGCGACCATCCCGGAGGGCCGCTACTACGCCGACCAGCTCGCGTTCATCGTGGGGCGCCTGATGTCTGCGGCCGTGGGGCTCCCGGGAGTGATCGTCGGCGCGTACGACCACGCCGCGAATAAGTTCGTGCTGGCGTCGAGCGGGTCGAACATCAACACGATCGGACCCACGACGGCCGCGTCCCCGGGCACGCTCGCGTGGCCCGTCATGGGCTGGGTGGTCGGCACGGCAGCGGCGGCGACGCTGACGGCGCCGGCGGCCACGTATCACGAACGGTTCTGGATGCGGGCCGAGTCAACGGCGACGTTCCAGCTCATGTTTGCCACCGGTGCCGGCGTCGCGGCGACGTGCGCCACCGTGCTCGGCTGGCCCCTGGCGGACACAAGCGTCGCGGCATCGCAGGCAGCGAGCTACTCGCGCAACGATCGTGAGACGCGCGCCGCGGCCCTGCGAACCGCACACGACGTGACGGGCGAGGCTGTGATGACGGCGGACTGGATTCGCGACGAGACGAGTGCCGTCTCTCTCCGCAATCGTCGCTGGGACCACGTCGCCGAACCACCGCACCGCATCGTGTTCGACACGTACCTCATGCCGGACCTGCGGCGCATGCAAACATTCGAGGCTTCGTCGGACATCGACACGCACGTCGCGTTCCCGAGGTACGGGAGCGACGGATCATGGGCGAACAAGGTGCTACGTTGTATCGGACGCCGTTCATTCGGAGGGCCGAGCTTCCACGACGAGATTGTCGCCGTAGAAGCCTAGCCGGACAGGGGGTAGGTCATGAAGTACAAGAAGATCGTAGTCCGCGCGGCGGCCAATATCGCCGGCAGCGCGAGCGCAGACACGGACGCAGTGACGATCCGCGGAGCGACGCACGTCTTCTTCGTGTTGTCCGCAACGGACGCCGACACGCTCGCGTCTGGCACGCTGATCCAGACGAGTAACAACGGCACAAACTGGTCCAGCACGGCGGCTGGAAACGCCGCAAACGGGTGGGCGTACTCCGCGACGACCGGAGTTATCACCACCGCGATGAACGCGAACCCTATCACGTACGAACTATTCAGTGTCGAGCCCGGTGGTGTCACGCTCGCTGGCAAGCCGTTCTCTTCGCTCTACGCTCGCGTGCACCTCGTCGCCGGTGCGAGCCAGATCGACGGTCTGTCGGTGACGGCGTACGTCGGATATGACGACGGTGGACCGACGAGCGTCCTGACGCTGACGAACGACGGGGGTCCGAACACCTGATGCGTAACGCGTTCGCATCCTGCGCGCTGGCGCTCGCCCTCCTCGTGGGGGCGGGCGCGGCGCATGCCGCCACGAAGTACGTACGCGCAGACGGCGTGGCGTCGTGGGCAAGCGCGACGAGTCACGCCAGTGCGAGCACGAGCGCGAGCCTCGCTACGGCGAACGCGAACGCGAACGACGATGACGTGGTGTATTTCGCGGGCGGCAGCTACGGCATCCTTGCCCCGAACAATTCCGGCAGCGCAGGCCATCGCATCACGTTCATCGGTGACCCGGCCAACCCGGCGAACGTCACGTTCACCAACATCAGCCTGGCGCCGCAGGACTACATCACGGTGCGCGGGTGCAAGAGCACGAACGGGTTCGATATGTCCGCGTCCAGCCCGACCAACGTGTGCGTAGCGGATTCCGTGGTGCAGTGCGTCATCCTGACTTCGGTCGGCATGAACGGTGCGGCACAGTGCGTGTTCGCCGACAACACGGTGGGGGTCGCAGGGGCGGCAAACACGGACGTGCACTTCACCATGTACGCACTGCCACTCGGGACGGATCTGCATTGCGGGCCGTCACACCCGGCTGGATTCTGCGGAACGCAGGCGCACCCGTCCGACAACATCATCGAGCGCAACACGATGTACTTGGGTGCAGACGCGGGCAACTACGCCTTCACTACGGCCTACGCGATCAATCCGGTGATCCGGTTCAACCGCATCCAGATGACGTTCGGCCCCACCGCGACCAGCAACCACTTCACGAACAACTTCCGCATGGTCGGCGGGACGTACCGGGGGAATCGGTGGACGTTCCTGAACTCGCACTCGACCGACACGCAGAGGTACATCCTCGCCTTCCGAGATTCCTGCCGGTTCATCACGTTCGATCGGGACTCTTTCATCGTGGACCCGGCGAGCACTCAGAGTTGCAAGATCCAGATCGCGGCCTCCGGTACTATCACGGCCGCAAAGACGACCGGGTATATCTCGTTCGACTCCTGCTACATCGACCTCTCGGGCAGCGGCGACGATGACGGGGAACTCATCTCGCAGGTTCGCTCCACGAACATCAGCTTCACGAACACAACGGTGACTTTCGGAGACGGCCAGGTCACGCAGTTCCTGTCGGACTCGCTCATGTTCGACCACAACACCGTGTACAAGCGCGGCAACGGCGCGATATGGGACAACACGAGCACGTCTGACATGACCAACGCCACGGTGACTAACAACATCTTCGCTGCCGAGCAGGGTTCAGGTGGTGGTGTGTACCGCTGGCTCAAGTACTCCGGAACTCACAACTTCAACTACAACCTCGCGTACTCGTTCGCCTCGCCTACGGACTCCAGCAATGCCGTCGCGAACAACTCCAACACGCATCTTCGACTCGGTCCCGGTAGTGCGTGGTGTCTCACTGACGGCAACGACTGCGCCTCGCGCTGGGGCAACCCGGCGTTCGCGGATGCGGCGGGCGGGAACTTCGCGCTCGGCGCCGGCTCGCTCGGGCTCGGGCTCGGACCGGCCGGCTACGTCGGTGCGATCGCTCCGGCCTCGACGGACTCCATCCGCCCCGCGCCGATCGCCACGCTCGCGACTTCCGCGCCGACTCCCTCCACGATCACGCTCTCGTGGACCGCGGTCGGCGATGACTCCCTGACGGGCACCGCGACGAGCTACCTCATCCGCCGGAACTTCGGCGCGTCGATCACGTCCGAGGGCCTGTGGAACGCCGCGACCGTCGTCACGAGCCCGCCGACGCCGCAGGTTGCCGGGTCCGCGGAGACGAAGGTCGTCACGGGACTGAGCCAGAACGCGAACTACTACTTCGCCGTGCGCGCTGTCGACGAATCCGGGCACATGGGAGCGATCGGTTTCTCCCCTCTCGGCACGACGGCGCCCGATGTGACGCGCCCGGCGCCGATCACGACGCTGACCGCGACCACGATCGCCCCGAACGCCGTGCGCCTCAACTGGACCGCGGTCGGCGACGACTCGCTCACCGGGCAGGCCGTGTCGTACGAGATCCGCCGCGCGCTCTCCCCGATCTCCGACCTGACCGCATGGAACGCCGCGACGGTCGTCACGATGGGGCTCGGCGCGAACACGGCCGGTACGGCTGAGGTCTACACGGTCGCATCGCTCCTGCCCGCGACCACGTACTATTTCGCGATCCGAGTCGGAGACGAGGTGCCGAACGTGAGCGCCGTGTCGAACAGCCCCGGAGCGACGACGTTCGACAACGTGCTCCCGGCCACGATCTCCGACCTCAACGTGAAGGGCACGACGGGCACGACGGCCACGCTCTCGTGGACGTCCACGGGAGATGACGGTTCCGTCGGGACGGCCTCGTTCTACGAAGTGCGCTACCGCTTGACGTCGCCGATCGTGACTGAGGGCGATTGGGTGACATCGACGAACGTCACGAGCGGGTTGCCGACACCGCAGGCGGCCGGTAACGACGAGGAGATGACGATCTCCGGCCTGACGAGCGATCGGACGTACTACTTCGCCGTGCGCGCGACGGACGAATCGGGGAACCGGAGCCTGATCTCGAACTCACCGGCCGGCGTCACGTCAGACATCACCGCGCCCGGGCAGATCACGGTTTTCACGTCGACGGGCGTCACCACGACCACGGTCACCCTGCGCTGGACGGCGGTTGGCGACGACGGCCTGACGGGCACGGCCGCAACGACCGTGTGCCGGTACACCACGGCCGGGCCGATCACGAACGAGACGGCCTGGGGCGCGGCGACGTTCGTGCCCGGGATGCCGACGCCGGGCGTCGCGGGGACGATCCAGTCCGTCACCGTGACGGGGCTGACGCCCGGCGTGACGTACCACTTCGCCATTCGATCGACCGACGAGGCGGGGAACGTCGGCGCCCTCTCGGCGTCGCTCTCGAGGGCCACGATCGCCTCGGACATCGAACGACCCGCAACGCCATCGATCGTGGCGAGTGCGTGGCCGGGCGTTGCCGATGGCGTGCGCGTGATCTTCACGGCCGTGGGCGACGACTCCCTGACCGGAACGGCGACGAGCTACTCGCTCCGCTACCGAAAGGACGCCGGGCTGACCGAGAGCACGTGGCAGGCGGCATCGCTCCTCTCGCGAACGTACCGCGTGACGCCGGTTCCCGCCCCGCGCGCCGCCGGGCTCGCCGACACGATTTTCGTCCGCGGCCTGCGCCTTGGCGAAACGCTGTGGTTCGGCCTCAAGGTCGCCGACGAGCTGGGGCTCGAGTCGGCCCTCTCCGGCATCGACTCGGTCGCGATCCCTGCACGCCTGAACGCCGAGATAAATCAGCCCGGCACGTTCGCCTACATGGGCGCCGGCCCCGGGACGGTCCCGGCCTCGTACCCGTTCGTGAACCTCGCGCACACGGCCGTGGACACGTCCTATTGCCGCGCCGCCTCGCTCTTCGATGGGGCGTCCTACTGCCCCGAGTTCGCGGACTACGATGGCACGGCGGCCACGGCCGGGACGTTCGGCGACACGCTCTCCCTGGCAGCGTGGCGCACCATGCGGCAGATGAACGCGTCCCACCTGATCCTCGGCGAGCCACCGCTCGATGCCGTGTACTACCGGCGGCCGGCTGACTCTAGCGCGCGGTACGACTTCCGATTCCAGTCGTGGCGCGCGGCGCGCATCGCGGGTGGCGGCTGGCCAACGGGCGCGGGGCGCGTGGGGCAGTCATGGTCGCCTGGCGGCTACACGGACTCGACGGGCGCTCGCGGGTTCCTGTGGACGAACGTCCCCGGCTACAAGGGCTGGTTCTACCAGACGTACAACATCGGGCGCCTGGAGGGGGTCTCGAAGGCTGGCGTCGCCGGCCTCTCCAACTGGAACGTGAACATCGCCTATCAGCCGACGCCGGGGAACTTCCCGGTCGCCGACTCGCTGGCCGACGTTGCGATCCGCCACTTCGTCTGGCGCCAGAACGTAGACGGCTCGTGGACGTACGACGGCATCCGCTGGGATCTGTTCGGGCAGAGTTCCGTGTTCTCGGCCCTGCAGTACGAGGACATCGACTTCGCCCGGGCCGGCTATGCGACGAAGGCGCTGTTCGACTCAGCCTGGACGCAGGCGGCCGTGCGGATCTGTGATCGCGTCGCGCGAGCGGCCGTGGACGCCGGGCGCCCCGACTTCATCCTCGCCGGCAACGGCGGGAGCATGATCGCCGTCGACCACCTCAACGGGTGGATGAACGAGGGCTTCCCGACCCTGCAGGGCGGTTCGTGGTTCTCGAATGTCTATTGGGTCGTAGGCGGCATGTTCACCGATGCCCGGCGCTCCGGCCGGCGGCCGTACGCGGGCGTGACGTTCACGTTCGAGTGCCTCACCAGCTCGTGCGACCTCGTCTCTCACCCGGACTCGGCGGCCACGCGCAAGCGGCTCCGCTACGGGCTCGGCACGGTGGCAGCCGTGGGCTACGGCATGCACATGATCGGCCCCGCGCCCGCGAGTGCCCCGCTCGGTGGCAGCTACCCGACGTGGCAGTTCGACGAGTACGCGGTCGACACGATCACGAACGTGGCGAAGACCGGACGCGCCGGCCGCGGCTACCTCGGCCGCCCCACCTCGGGGCTCTACTACACGGCCCCGGCGATCTGGGCCGGCGGCGACCGGATGCAGGGCCGCGGATCGTTCGAGACGGCGACCCTGTCGTCGTGGTGGACGCCGTCCGTGTCGTCCACGTACGGATCGCTCGCGACGGTCACGGACACGGTCGCGAGTGGAACGTACGCCCTGCGAGCTCGCGTGTGGGCGCGATCCGACGCCGACTGGCGCGTCGCGCTCAACCCGTCCGTGTTTGCACAGGCCACGACCGGGCAGACGCTCGTGCTCACGTTCAAGGCTCGTTCGGACCGGCCGTGCGCGATCCAGGCGCACGTCATCGCCAAGACGTCGAACCTCGAGCGCGCATCGTGGGCCAACGGCTCGGCGATCGCGATCGAGCCGGGCGGCTGGAACACGTACCGGATCGTTGGCACGTGCACGTCGACGGACTCCGTGGGCGCCTCGATCTGGTTCGCCACGGACTCCGTTGCGACGGTCTGGGTCGACGATATGACGCTCCACGTCGGCGGCTCTCGCGGTGGCTCGGCGGTGCGCGAGTACCGGCGCGGCGTGGTCGTCGTGAACCCGCAGGCCACGGCCGACACGGTTACATTCGGGCGGTACGTGCGGCGGATCACGGCGGCTCCGGGACGGCCGACCGACGTCAACACCGGAGAGCTGATCGCGCCAGGATCGCCGATCATCGTGCCGTCGACCGACGCTCGGTTCCTGCTCTTCCCGCTCGACTCGCTCCGGCCCTCGCGCGTCACGACCCTCGTGGCGAACGGAGCAACGACCACCTCGGCGCTCGTGTCGTGGACTGCGCCGGGCAACGACTCCACGACCGGGACCGCGACGAGCTATCAGTTCCGGCGCTCCCCGAACCCGATCGTCACGGAAATCGACTGGTCGAACGCCTCGCCCATCACGCCGGCGCCGACCCCTGCCGTGGCCGGATCGTCCGAATCCGTCACGGTGACGGGACTCTCGACGGCAAGCGTCTACTGGTTCGCCGTCCGCGCGTACGACGCCGCCGGCTACGTCGGCGCGATCTCGAACTCGGATTCCGTGACCACGCTCGCCCCGGCCGCCCCTGACCCGTGCGTCGACATCGCTCGCCCCGGCAGGGTCGATGACCTGATCGCGTCGTGGCCCGGCGTCAAGTACGTGCGCATGACGCTGACCAAGCCCGGCCCGCGTCAGTTCGTGGGGAGCATCGACTCGGTGCGGACGCAGATCCGGCGCTCGGCCTCGCCGATCACGAGCGACGCCGAGTGGAACGCCGCAACGGTCGTGCTCAACAACGTGAAGCCGCTCGGCCTCGCGGTCGGATCGAACGGCGCGATCACGGACACGGTCGTCGCCCTGGCAGGGACGTGGTGGTACGCGTGGCGCGACTCCAACACGACGAGCCACATGGTCGGCTGCCTCTCGAACACGGACAGCGTGACGACGGCCCCCGACTCGTGCGAGTTCTACGGGCGACCCGGCGTGGTGTCTGACCTCGTCGCGACGGGAGAGCCGTCGATCGCGGGTCAGGTCACGATCGCCCTCAACCTGCCCGGAGAGTGGCAGCGCGAAGGCGACGGCGACGTGACGACGATCGAGGTCCGGCGCTCCCTCTCGCCGATCACGACCATCGCCGAATGGAACGCCGCGACGTCGGTGTACGAGGAGTTGGTGCAGAACATCGACGTTCCCGGTGCGCATGCCGAGATCCCGATCAGCGGGCTCCCCGAGGGCGTGGCGTCGTGGTTCGCCGTGCGCGCGACAAACGCCACGAGCGGCCTGACGTCGTGCCTTTCCAACACGGACTCGGCAACGGCCGCACTGCCGCCGGGAGATCCGCCGAATGCGGCCTTCTCGGTGGTGCCGTCGAGCGGCGGGCAGCCGCTCACGGTCGTGTGCCAGGACCACTCGGCCGGCTCCCCGACGTCGTGGGAATGGTACGCGCGGAGGATCTCCGACGAGGCCGAGCCGCAACTGAGCGTCGAGCAAAACCCCTCGTTCGTGTTCGAGCGCACCGGCGCGTACCTGATCTCGCTGCAGGTGTACAACGCCGACGGCCTCGACACGGCGAGTGCCGTGGTCAACGTCTCGTGCACGCCGCCCTCGCCGATGCTGTCGATCTCGGGATCGGCCGTGAGCCCGACTTCGATCTCCGTCTCCTACAGGGAGCCGGGCGCAGATGGTGACGTGGGCTCGGCGACCCTGATCGAAGTGCGCTACGTCGAGGGCGCAACGTTCACGGCTGGGCAGTGGGCGGCGGCAACGCCCGTCTCCGGCGTGCCGCTCCCGACGTTTGGCGGCGCGTCGGCTGGCGTCGTCGTTCTGGGGCTCATCTCCGGGCAGACGTACTCGTTCGCCGCTCGAGCGACGGACGTCGACGGATGCCTCGGCGACTTCGGGGCCGTTGCGACGGTGTCGACGTTGGGCGGTTACGACCGGGCGGTTGGCGTCACGGTCGGCATCGGGCCGATCAAGGTCCGCGTGGGAGGCAGGCGATGAAGCGCGTTCTCGGTGTCTCGATTCTGCTCGCGCTCGTGCTCGGGTGCTGTCGCCCGGCCCGCGCCGAGACGGCCCCGTTCTACGGGACGCTCACGTACGGCGACAACGGCTCAGACGTCCCGGTCAACATGACGGGCGGCGGTGTCGTGTTCGACCTGACGGGCGCTACGGTCCAGCTCGTCGCGACGATGGGCATCGGCGGGCGCACGTTCACGTTCACGATCAACGGCGATCTC
>OFRO01000419.1_pt1 | contig 15377 bp, 17 predicted proteins | sample 1543091 | NCBI WGS metagenome assembly OFRO01 (sample SAMN07774217, study PRJEB24372) | wastewater metagenome | isolation source: Exp Tend NO 10WW | collected 2016-02
ACGTCCGGGTGCAGCAGTACGCGATGCTCTCGACGGCGGACGCGGAGAGGCTGCGGGAGCGGGTGAGTGCGCTGTGGAGATCGAGATCCCGGTGAGGCTGGTCAGCCTGCTCAACTCCCGCGAGCATCACATGGCACACGCACGCAGGGCCAAGCAGCAGCGCTCACTCGCCAGGCTGCAGACTATTGCGAGGCTGTGCCGCTCGCCGTTGTGGGCCCGCGTGGCGAACGGGTGTGGCCTCGTCGTCACGATCACCCGCATCGGCCCGCGAGAACTGGACGACGACAACCTCGCCGGGTCGGCCAAGCACGTCAGGGACGGCATCGCCGACGCGCTCGGGATCGACGACGGAGACAAGCGCATCGTATGGCGATATCGGCAGGCGAAGTTCACCGGGGCGGCGCGTGGCGGGTATTCGTGCGCGGTCAGGATCGAGCAGAAAGGAACGGCATGACCACGCGCGACCGCCTCGCATCCGCCCGCCAGTCAAGCAACCTCGCAGACAAGCCCGACCGCCTCACTGACGTGTCCGTGCTGGCTGCCGCTGGCATGGTAGCCACCGGTCAGGCTGTTGGGATGGCGCTGCTCCGGTTGCGCGATAGCCTCGATGCTCGGTCGTGGCCGACATGCCTGGCTGCCGTAGCTACACGCACGAGGTACGTCTGCAGTTCTCTCGATCCGAAGCCGAGCGAGCGTGAGCAGCACGACCTGGCCGAGCACATCCTGCGCAGATGGGTGGCGCCTGTGTGCCCGGCATGCAGCGGCCGGAGGTACGAGACGATCATCGGCACGCCGCACATGTCCGACCGACCGTGCCAGAGATGCAGGGGAGCGGGATCGCTGTCGATTGATGCAGGGCTTCCGGCGGCACAGGCCGATGTCGCGCGTGATGTGGCTGAGTGGATGGATGCTCAGGTGCATTGTTCGAACGGTAGGCTCGGGTCGAAGATGCGAGGGTGATGCATGGCTGTAGCAACTGTAGCGACTGTAGCTGTAGCAAACCCCGCCAGATTTCCGCCAGTAACCCGCCAGATTTCCGCCGTGATCTACCCATGCAAGGCGAAAAGCACAACAAAAAAAGGATGAGTCGCGCATAATAGGCGTCGCTCCGCCGCACCTAGCGGCATTTAAGGGAACGATGCCATGCAGAACTTCTTCACAACCGAAGCCCTTGCAACGAGGCTCGGCATCAAGCCGCAGACACTGCGGCACGCACTCTGTACCAAAGGCCACTACTTCGGCCTGCGCCCGGTCAAAGCACCTAATCGCTTCCTGCTGTGGCCCGCAGATTCCATCGAGCGCCTGACCGCATCCGCCAACGCTGGCGAGCAGCAATAAGGCTCCGCCATGCACGGCTATTTCATGTTCATTTAGGTGCATGTTTTTACAGTCTCCGGTCGGAAACCGTACAGTCTCCGGTCGGAAACGGTAATTCTTGAAGGTGCTCAAAAACGCCGAAGATGCCCAACAAAAAGAGGTGAGCACCTTCGGGGAAATTGAGCGCCTTCGAGCGTAGAGTGCGCTACAACCTCGCGCCTAGGCTGTAGGGTGTGCACAGCATTGACACCATGTGTCGCGATCTGTAGTGTCCTGCCACATAAGAGCGCGAGGTCAGTCCCTCACGTGATACCGAAGTGATGCAAGTGCATCGACCCGCTTCGCTCTCGCTCGCTCTGAATTTCCCAAGGCCCGCCTAACCGCGGGCTTTTTCGTTGGTGCTTCCGCCATGTCTCTGCGCAAATCCTCGTGGTCGCGCTGGGACAGAATCCGTCAGCGCGTCATCCGCAGGGCCAACGGTCTGTGCGAGATGTGCCTCTGCGATGGCCGGGTGACAGAGGGCCGAGAGGTCGACCACATCCGTCCCATCAAGGACGGCGGAACGGACGACGACGACAACCTGCAGCTACTGTGCGTGGCCTGTCACGAGCGCAAGACGTGCACGGACATGGGTCACACCTATCGTCCGACCATCGGGCTTGATGGCTGGCCTGTCTCGTAGCTTGTTGGGTGGGGGCGGTACAAAAGTCTAGGCCGAATGGTCGCAAGACCGATCAGGAACCCTTTTTTCAACGCAATTCCGGAAAATCCCATGAGACGCGACCGATCTGATTCGGAGTCGGCGGCGGTTCGTGCTGCCCAGAACGCTGCTGCAGGCGTGATCGACCCGCCGGCCCACGTCAAGCTGCGTGAGAGCGACCGACCGTTCTGGGACTCGATTGTGAGCGCGCGCGCGCGGGATTCGTGGAACACGTCAGACCTCGAAGTCGCGGCCGGAATGGCACGCGCGAAGGCCGACATCGAGCGCATTCAGCAGGAGATCGACGCCGAGGGCGACATCGTCACCAACGACCGCGGCACGCAGATCATCAACCCGAAGCACACGCTGCTCGAAACGCTCACCCGCCGTGTGATGGCCGGCTCTCGCATGCTGCATGTGCATGCCGAGGCCACAAACGGCGAGAGCCGGGAGCAGCGAGGCAAGAATGCGGCGCAGAAGGACGCAGAGAAGGCTGGCACTGCGCAACAGGACGAAGCGCCGCTGATTCCGGGTCTGCGCGCGGTCAGATGATGACCCGAGGCGAGCGCGTTATCGCGTTCATCGAGCGGTACTGCAGGGCGCCGGAAGGGGCGCATGTTGGCAAGCCGATCATCCTGGACGAGTTTCAGAGACGGTTCATCCTTGAGATTTACGACAACCCGGCGACGACCCGAGAGGCGATGCTGTCGATTGCTCGGAAAAACGGCAAGACCGCGCTCATCGCCGGGATCATGCTGGCGCACCTGGTCGGGCCGGAGGCTCGGCAGAACAGCCAGATCGTGAGCGGTGCCAGGTCGCGCGAGCAGGCGTCGCAGGTTTTCAATTACGCCAGCAAGATGGTGCAACTGTCGGAAGAGCTGTCCGGAATCGTCCGGATCGTGCCGTCCGGAAAACGCCTGATAGGCCTACCGATGAACGTCGAGTACCGGGCGCTCTCGGCAGAGGGGAAAACGGCGCACGGCCTGTCGCCTGTGCTGGCGATCCTGGACGAGGTCGGGCAGGTCAGAGGTCCGCAGGACGATTTCATTGACGCGATCACCACCGCCCAGGGCGCTCACGAAAACCCGCTGATGATCGCCATCAGCACGCAGGCCGCATCGGATGCAGACCTGTTCAGTCTCTGGATCGACGACGCGGTGCAGTCGGCAGACCCGCGCATCGTGTGCCACCTGTACGCGGCGCCGGAGGATTGCGACCTGATGGACGAATCCGCGTGGCGCGCAGCAAACCCAGCGCTCGGCGTGTTCCGGTCGCTCGATGACCTGGCTGAGCAGGCGAAGAAGGCGCAGCGCATGCCGAGCGCGGAGAACACGTTCCGCAACCTGTGCCTCAACCAGCGCGTATCTGTCGTCTCGCCGTTCATTTCGCGCGACGTGTGGCAGTCGTGCGGCGGGGCGGTGCTGGATTTCGGAGATACGCCGGTATGGGCCGGCCTTGACCTGTCCGGGCGGACTGACCTGACGGCGCTGGTGATCATCGGCCGGATTGCTGGTGTGTGGCACACGCAGAGCCACTTCTGGACACCCGAGGTCGGGTTGCTGGATCGATCCAAGCGCGACCGCGCGCCATACGACGTATGGGTCCGTCAGGGCTATCTGCACACGACGCCAGGCGCGACGGTGGATTACGAGTTCGTCGCCCAGGACATGGCTGACATTTTCGCGCGGCTGAACGTGCAGGCCATCGCCTATGACCGGTGGCGCATCAACCTGCTGAAGAAAGAGCTTGAGTCCATCGGCGCAGAACTGCCGCTGGTCGAGTTCGGGCAGGGCTTCAAGGACATGTCTCCCGCCATTGATTCGGTCGAGGCGGAACTGCTGAACGGTCGCGTCGCTCACGGCGCGCATCCGGTGCTGACGATGTGCGCGTCGAATTCGGTGATCGTCAAGGACGCGGCAGGCAACAGAAAGCTCGACAAGAGCAAAACCACGGGAAGGATTGACGGCATGGTCGCAATGGCGCAGGCGTTCGGCGTTGCCGATCATGAGGTGGTCGAACAGTCGTGGTGGGAATCCACCGACACGGTGAGTGCACAGTGAAGCTGTTTGACAGGATCCGGTCGGCGTTCGGGCAGAAGGCCACGCAACTGACCTACGAGCAGATCGCATCCCTCATCGACGGCGGATCAATGCGCCTGGTGGGTGGCGTAGCCGTTTCTGCGTCGTCGGCGCTGCAGGTTTCGACCGTGCTGGCATGCGTCAAGGTCATCGCCGACGGGTGTGCGACGCCCGACCTGAACATCTTCCGCGAGACGAGCGAGAAGCGCCGCCAGATCGCGGACAACATACCTGAGTACCGGCTGCTGCATCGACGGCCGAACGAGTGGCAGACGTCATACGAATGGCGGCGGATGATGACGCTGCATGCCGCATTGACCGGATCAGGTCTGTCGATCAAGGTGCGCGGAGACAATCGCCGTCTGCGCGAACTGATTCCGGTCATGCCTGGCAAGTGGGACGTTCGCAGGATCGCTCGCTACGAGGTTCGTTACCGGGTATGGGACGACTTTGGCCTGATCGGCGAGTTCGGTCCTGACGACGTGTTCCATCTGCAGGGTTTGCAGTGGGACTGGCTGAACGCGATGGACGCCGTGGCGCTGGCCCGGCAGGCAATCGGCCTTGCAATGGCGACAGAGCAGTCGCAGACGGCCATGCACGCCAACGGCGTGAATCCGTCTGGCATCTACAGCGTCGAGGGCACGCTCAGTGCCGAGCAACACAAGGCGCTGACCGCGGTGCTGAAGGAGCGCTACTCAGGATCGGACAAGACCGGCACGCCGATGATCCTGGACCGAAATGCTAAGTTCCACAGCACGGCCATGACCGGCGTCGATGCGCAGCACATCGAGACACGGCGCATGCAGGTCGAGGAAATCTGCAGGGCGTTCGGCGTGTTTCCGATCATGATCGGACACAGCGACAAGGCTGCGACGTTCGCCAGCTCGGAGGCGTTTTTCGCGGCCCATCTGAAACACACGCTCATGCCGTGGCACGAGGCATGGACGCAGCGCATCGACGAAATGCTGCTCGACGGCTCCGGCCCGCTGTGGGCCGAGTTCGACACCCGGTACATGCAGGCCGGCTCGATGGCAGACCGGTCGCAGTGGTCGCGCACGATGGCCGAGCTTGGCATCTACACGCGCAACGAACTGCGCGACGAGGAAGGCAAAGACCCGCTGCCCGGTCTGGATGAACCACTCACCCCGCTGAACATGTCCGGTCAGAAGCCGGCGGCGAATCCGCCCGCATAGAAGGAAACCACCATGAAGAAGCTCGAAATTCGCGAGGCCGCAGGCGGGCGCGAGGTCAGGTCGTTCGCCATGCAGATCAAGGCGACTGGCGAGGACGGAATGATCGAGGGCTACGGCTCCGTGTTCGGCGTGGCCGACAGCTACGACGACGTGATCGCGCGCGGCGCATTCGCCGCCAGCCTGAAGGCCCACAAGGCGGCCGGGACCATGCCGGCGATGCTCTGGCAGCACGAAGCCGATGAGCCCATCGGTGTCTGGACGGAAATGTCCGAGGACGCGAAGGGGCTGAAGGTGCGCGGCCAGTTGTGCCTGGATACGTCGTGCGGGAAAGAGGCCTACGCGCTACTCAAGATGGGCGCGCTCAACGGTCTGTCCATCGGGTTTATTTCCCGACAGTGGAGCTACGACACCGAAACTGACATCCGCACGCTGACCGAGGTCGACCTGTGGGAGGTATCGCTCGTCACCTTCCCGGCCAACGAATCCGCCCGCGTGATCGGCGTCAAGGCGTCGGATGTGGCGGGCATCACCAGCATCCGTCAAGCCGAACAAGCCCTGCGGGATGCGGGCATCTCGGCTGACACGGCCAAGGCGCTGATCGCCTCGGTCAAACGCATCGCACTTGATGAGCGGGACGCTCATGGCGCGGCTGCGGCAATGAAAGCGGCCGACCGGCTGCTCAATTCCCTCTCCCGTTAAAGGACAAGCACCATGAAGACGAAACTCCCCATCGCGGCCGTGATGGCCATGCACTTCGCTGCGTTCCAGGGCAAGCTGTCCGCAGCAGTCACCTACGAAAAGCGCGAAGAGCCGTCCATCAAGTCGGTCGCCGATGCGCTGGACAAGATCGCCACCGCGTTCGACGAATACAAGAAGACCAACGACGCGCGCATCGAGGCCGTCAAGGCCGGAAACAGCACGTCGGATTTCGACGCCAAGCTGGCGCGCATGGATGCGCACATCGACGCACTGAACGAAGCGAAGTCGCGACTGGAAAAGGTCGAAACCAAGCTGTCCCGCCCCGGCGTGATGTCCGGTGGTGCTGACGAAACCAGCAAGGAATCGGCGGAATACCGCGCGGCGTTCCTGGACTGGATGCGTGCGCCGACCAACCACGAACGCCAACAGCGTTGCTCGCAGGCAGCCAAAGCGCTGGAAGCGAAGCAGGCTGACGGCATCGAAACGCGCGCCACGCAGACTGTCACCAGCACCGGTTCGGCGGGCGGTTACGCATTGCCCGAGATCCTCGAGCGCCAGATCCAGAGTCTGTCCGTCGATATCAGCCCGATCCGCGCCATCGCGATGGTGCTCACGGTCGGCAGTACCGACTACAAGGAGCTGTTCGGCGTCAATGGCGCCGCGTTCGAGTGGCTGGGCGAGACGGATACCCGCAACCAGACCAACACGTCCGATCTGGCCGAAGTCGCGCCGACGTTCGGCATGGCATCGGCCAAGCCGCAGGCGACCGAGGAATCGCTCGACGACCTGTTCTTCGACGTCGAATCGTGGCTGGTGCAGACTGCTGTCGAGGCCATCGCACAGGGCGAGGGCGCTGCGTTCGTGTCGGGCAACGGCACCAAAAAGCCGACCGGTTTCCTGGCTGGCCCGACGCCGGTCACTACGGCCGACTCGTCGCGCGCGTTCGGCACGTTGCAGTACGTTGCGTCCGGCCAAGCGGCTGCAATGCCGACGTCGGTCGATACGCTGCTCGACCTCGTGTATGCCCTGCGCGCCCGCTATCGCGCGAACGCTCGCTGGGTGACCAGCAAGCTCGTGCTGGCCGCGCTGCGCAAGTACAAGGACACCACGAACCAGTACATCTGGCAGCCGAGCACCGTCGCAGGAGAGCCCTCGACGTTCCTGGGCTATCCGATTGTCGAGGCGGAAGACATGCCGGTCGTGGGTGCTGGCGCGTTCCCGCTGGCGTTCGGTGACTTCCGCGAGGGCTACCTCATCGCGGACCGCGTCGGCATGCGCATGACTCGCGACGAGATCACCTCGCCGGGATTCGTGAAGTTCTACGTCCGCAAGCGCACGGGCGGAAAGATCCGCAATTCGCAGGCCATCAAGCTGCTCAAGATCGCCGCGAACTGATCGCGTGACCTGATCGACCGGGCCGGCATCGCGCTGGCCCGGTTTTCAAATCCTCAGAACAGGGCTGGAAATCATGACCGTATCCGTCAGGTACATCGGCACGTCGCGGCCGTATTTCGAAACCGGTGTCACCGGGAAACAGACGTCGTGGTATCCGGGCCAGGCCGCGGCTGTGTCCGATTCCGATGCTGCACTGCTGCTCGCAACCGGCGTGTTCGAGTACGGCGAGACAGCGGGCGGTAAATCGGCGAACGACAACAGGACGATTCCGAGTTTCGCCGCTGCGGTGGTGGGGGCGGCTGGCGCATATTCGGTCACCGGCATCCTGCGCAACGCATTGCAGGCAGGACTGACTCGCGGATCGGCGTACATCCCGTCTGGAGTAACGATGGTCGATGAATGCCTGCTCATCGGCAGCAACACAATCATTGAGGCCGCCCCCAGCGCGCTGCTTATGATGGGCGGCGCCGCGAAGCACACCATGCTGCGGACTGGCAACGCGGAATTTTCGTCGGAGGCCACGGCAATCCCTGGTGTCAGCATTTACTGTGCTGACGAGGTGTCCAGTTCGGTGACGGGGCAGATGCGCTACACGCACGCCACGACGTCACTCGCATGGCTCGCTCCCGGCGAGACGGCATACGGAGCCGAGATAGATATTTCGGGTGTTACTGACAACACAAACGTAGCCATTTTTTCACTACCCGGCGCGACTGCCGGCAAGCAGATTTATGTCTACGTGGCTCCGGCAACGCGCAGCGGAGTCATCACCCGCACCGTGCGACTTGAGCCTGTAACCGGCGCACGAGCGATGACATGGACGCGCGCCAGTAATGTGCGGACTGTGACCGAGGCTGCGCACGGACGGCGCGTAGGGGATTTTGTCATCTGCTTTGGCCCGTCAGGTGACGTGTCGCACGGATACATCATCGCCCGTACCGTCGATACCTACACGATCAGCGATACCGGCACAGATCAGGGCAGCGCGCAAGCTGGCCGCGTTTATGGCGTGCGCAATATCCGGTGCCGATTCAATGGAGCGGTGTGGGACTACAACAGTGCAGGGTCTGGATCAACCGCGCTGATGAGTAATCTGCACGCAATGATTTTCCTCGCCGTGTCCGACCTGTTTGTTTCGGATGTTCAAATAAACAATGCGACAAAATACGCGGTTTTGGTCACTGGTTATAAAACCGCTGTGTTTGAGGATGTAGCGGCTTATCGAAACTCAACATCCAGCACGTCGGAAAACAGCGATGTGGTGCATCCGCTTGGCCCCGGACAAAACTTCGTGGCCAATCGGATTCGAGCGCAGGGCGGTGACAACATTATCGGCGTTGGCTGCGCGGACTATTACGATTACGTTTTTAACTGTCCGCAATATGGCCCGCTGTCTTTGATCGGCGGCCGTGTCACTGATACGTGGTGCGAGGACACGGACGAACATCCTGTGCGGTTCTACAACGCCAACGGAACAAACGTGATTCGCGGCTGGACAATTGACACCGTGGAAGGCACCTACAGCACCAGCGCTGACGCATGCGTTGCGATCATCCGCGACTCTATGAATCTGGGTGCGGGCAATGGAATGGTTGATCTGGGAGATACGAACATCATCGATCTGACAATCATTCGCCCGAACGCGGTACGGGTAGATGGGTCTTCGAGTTTTGCTGTCAGGTTTTCCGGCGCAGGCACGCGGCGCGGCATAAAAATCCGGCAGCTCACGCCGCGCGCAGCGACATTAACTCACCGCGCCTCGGTCTGGATTGAGGATGGCAGCAGCGCGGGGGATTTAGACGTTGATGTGCTGCCCGGTGCTTTCAGCGGATCAATTGTCGCCGCAACTGGAACGGCTACATGCGATCAAATCAAGGTTTCAAGCACAGGGATTCTGGCTGGAAATAATGAGCTAGGCGGTGGCGAAGCCCCTGCTGTCGTCACTCTATTTTCGAGCACGACCGTCGTCAAAACTATCGACATCAGCGGGCTGATGCTGGACGACGTTTCGACCACCGGCACGAAATTGCGCGGCATTCGCAACAGCGGCAGCATCCTGCAATTAAACGTCGATAACGTGCAAATCGACGATGGCGATGCGCTTGTGCGGTACGAGACAACGGCGACACGCGGGAATCGGATCAGCGCTCGCAATGCACGTGTCGGCGTTGCGTACCCGTTTATTTTCGATGGGGGCATGCCCGCTGATATGGATTTGACTGGTGTTATTCAAACATCGGCGGGAAATGCGCTGGTCACCAACAACACAGCTACCGCACAAGCGGTTCGGCTGCACACCGAGCGGTGTAAAGCTGGGAATCGATTCATCCGTAATTCGCAAGGCAACCACCAATACAACCTGACCGGAATCGGTAACGCAACAGGCGCGGGCGGCGTGCTGGTAATTGACGCGGGCACGCCAGTATGGCGACTTGATGGCGATTTCGATTTGCCTATCGACGGTGCGTTGCTTGACTCTACTGTTGCAAATCATCGGGCGGGCGCGAAGTTCTACAACACAAATGCAGCTTTTGTGTCTGGAGTGGGCGCATACGTTCGGGGTGCGACGGCGTGGGTTCGGGTCGCCGCGTAACACAGCCCCAGCCACACAGCCGCCTCCGGGCGGCTTTTTTACGCCCATAGGTAGCCATGCCAGCACTGTCCCTCTCCACCGCCAAGACTCACCTCCGCGTTGATGGCTCGGACGACGACACGCTGATCACCGCGCTCGTCGCGTCGGCGGAGCAGTTGGCCGAGCACCTGACCGGCCGCACGCTCATCACGCGCTCGCGCTCGCATCTGGTGTCGGGGTTCGGTGATCGTATCCGCCTGCCTGGCGCCCCGGTCGCATCCATCACGTCGGTCAAGTACCTCGACACCACGGGCGCAGAGATCACACTGTCGAACGCCCTGTATGCGCTGGAATCCGGCACTGACTGGCCGGCTGTCGTGCCCGTAGTTGGCGCGACGTGGCCGGCGGTGCAGCCGGACAGGGTCGACGCCGTGCGCATCGCCTACAGCGCCGGATATGGCGCTGACGATACCGCCGTGCCGAGCGCAATCAAACAGTGGATGCTGCTGTGCGTCGGCACCTGGTACAACCTGCGCGAGTCCGTCGTGGCTGGCGTGAGCGTGGCCGAACTGCCCCGCGGTGCGTGGGATGCGCTGCTCGACCCGTACCGCGTGGATATGGGGCTGTAATGGTCGCATCCGGTCGCCTCAACCAGCGCGTGACGCTGCAGAGCAAGGCTGTCACGCGCGACGCTATCGGAACAGAGGTCGTTTCGTGGTCGACCGTGGCGACGCTCTGGGCGGCAGTCGAGCCGGTGCGCGGGCGTGAGTTCATCTCGCTGCGCGCGGCACAGTCCGACATCACCACGCGCATCACGATCCGCTACCGGGCCGGCGTCACGTCGGCCATGCGCGTGCTGCACGACGGCGCTGAATACAACATCCGTGAGGTGATCAACCCGCGCAGCGGAAACGAATCGCTCGAACTGATGTGCGTGGCGGAGGCCGTGGCGTCATGAATTCTGGCGTGAATGTCACGACGAATCTGCCCGAGTTCAAGGCGCAACTGCGCGCCATCGGAACGGACATGGAGCGCCGCGCTGTGCGTCAGGCCAGTGCCGCCGCCGCGTCCGTGTTCCGGTCTGCCGTGCAGCGCAACGCACCGGTTCAGGCGCCGCCCGGCCGTAAGGGTCACATGGTCGGCACGCTGCGCCGGGCCATCTACGCGCGCAAGCTCAAGGCCGAGCGCGGCACGGTCATCTATCGCATCGGCGTGAGGCAGGGCCGGGGCGAGCAGAAGCGCAACCGGGATGCGTACTACTGGGCGTGGGTCGAGCAGGGCCACATCGCACGCGGCCCCGGTGGCGCGCTTAAGGGCGGTGTGCGTAGCAAGGCGCTGCAGCGTCGCAGGCTGCGCGCGGGTGGCGGGAAGGTCGTTCCCCCGCATCCGTTCTTCAAGCCGGCATTCGAGTCGGCCGGCAGTCGCGCGCTGCAGGTATTCAACGAGCGCCTGACCCGCGCCATCGCGAAGTACAGCCAGAAAACCAAATGAGCGCCGAATCGACACTGTATGCCGCCCTCTCGGGCTGGGCAGGGCTGACCGCGCTTGTCAGCACCCGCATCTATCCCGACGAGGTGCCGCTTGGCGTAGCGCTTCCTGCCGTCGCATGGTTGCGCGAGAGCACCGAATTCAACCCGACGATTCACGGAACGATCACGCCAGGCAGCACGAAGGCGCTGATGGACATCGCCTGCGTGGCCGAGACAAGGCCGTCGGCCGAGGCCGTGGCGGATCAGGTCGTCGCCGCGTGCATGGCCGGCACGCACTACGTCACCGACCGGAGCATGCAGCGCGATCCGGACACGAACCTCTACGCCGTGACGTTGCGCGTCGATGTCTGGGAATAGCCGCACCACCTCTTTCACCGCCCGTCCGCCGGGCTTCACACCTCAACCCGCTCCGGCGGGTTTTTTCATTTCAGGAGTCTGAAAAATGGCACAAGTAACCAAGTGGAGCGGCGTGGCGGTCGCAGTACAGTCTGCCCTCGCCACGGCTCTGGTCGTCACCGCGATCAGCAAGGCGAGCCCCGGCGTCGTCTCCTACACCGGCACCGATCCGGTCAATGGCGACTTCGTGGTGCTGACCGTCGTCGGCATGCACCAGGTCAATGGCCGCGTTTTCCGTGTGGCCAACGTCAATGGCGCCGGCAACACGTTCGAACTGGAAGGCGAGAACACTACCGCCTACGACACATTCACCAGCGGCACGGCCGAGGTCATCACCTTCGGCACGACGGCCGCGACCTTCACGGGCGTGACCGCATCTGGCGGCGACTACGATTTCATCGACACCACCACGATTCACGCCAACATCAGGACGCAGATTCCTGGCGTGGCGTCGGCCGCGACCTACACGTTCGAATCGCACTGGGATCCGGCTGACGCCGCACTGGCCGCGCTCAAGTCCGCGAGCGACAACCAGGCGCAGCGCGCCATTCGCCTGACCTTTCCCAACGGCTACAAGCTCGTCGGCACCGGTTACATCGGCTGCTCGCTGCTGCCCACCGGTAACGCGCAGGACAAGGTGTCCACCAGCGTCGTGATGACGCTGTTCGGTCGTCCGACGCTCTACACGACCTGATGAGCGCCACGATGACTGTCGCAGAGCAGATGCGCGCGCGGCGCGAGACGTGGTTCAAGGATGGCGACATCGAGTTCCTGATCCGCCGCCCGCGTGCATTCGACGCCGGCCAGGCGTGGGCAGAAGGCGGCCGCGCTGAGGTCGCGCTTCGTGCTGTGGTGGGTTGGCGCGGCATGAAGTTGTCCGACCTCCTGCCGGGCGAGGCACAGACCGAAGCGCCGTTCGACGCCGAGGCATTCCGCGAGTGGATCGGCGACCGGCTTGATGTGCTCGGGCGCATCGCCGCAGAGGTCGGGCGGCTGATCGACGAGTACGAAAAGGCCGCGGGGGCCGACTCAAAAAACTGACGGCGGCCATTCAGGCCGCAAAACTCGCCAAGGACTTCGGGCAGCCACAACCGGCTGCCGACCCGGTCACGTCCGCGCTGTTTCGGGCGTGGCGACTCATGGGCGGTGAAATCGACTGGCACGCGCTGCCGGTCGTCGCCGAGTTGATCGGGTTCGACGACATCGAGCGGCTGGTTGATGGCCTGCTCACCATTCGGGACGAATTGCATGCCCAAGCTGCTGATTGATGTCGAAGCGAAGTACGCGCAGTTTCAGGACTCGCTCGTCCAGATCGAGCGCCAGAGCACCGACACCGTTGGGAAAATATCGCAGGCCTTCGGTGGCCTGAATACGATCCTGGCCGGTGTCGGAGTTAGCCTGGGTGCTGCCGCATTCGTGGCGGGCCTGAAGCAGATCACCGACAGCATTGACGCGCTGAACGACGCATCGGACGCGACCGGTGCATGCGTCGAAAACCTCAGTGCATTGGAGGCCGTCGCGCGCCGCAATGGCGAGACGCTGGACACCGTCACCACGGCGGCGGTCAAGCTCAACCAGGCGCTCAACGAAGACGCGGGTGGCGACAAGGCGAAGATCCTCCAAGCCATCGGCCTGTCCGCCCAGGAACTGCGCCAGCAAGACCCGGCGCAGGCGGTCAAGACCGTCGCCGATGCGCTGGCTCAATACGAGGACGGCGGGAACAAGGCCCGGATCATCCTCGAGCTGTTCGGCAAGAGCGCGCGCGAGCTGGCGCCGTTCCTGAAGGACTTGGCTGAGTCTGGGCAGTTGAACGCCACCGTCACGAAGCAGCAGGCCGAAGAGGCCGAGCGGTTCAACAAGCTGCTGTTCGGGATGAGCGAGCAATTTACTCAGGTCGGGCGCGCGATCGCCTCCGACGTGCTGCCGCCGATGCTGGCGCTGTTCTCGTCCGTCTCTGACAACACGAGCGGCGCGAATGCGATGAAGAGCGGGTTCGATGCGCTGGCCACCGTGTTCGAGACGGTGGCCGTGCTGGGCGTGAATGTCGCCTACGTGCTAACCCAGATCGTCGAGGAAATCAACGGTCTGGCCGTGCAGGCCGTAGCCATCGCACACCTCGATTTCGACTCCGCCAAGTCGTTCGGACTGCAGATGAAGGCAAACGCAGCGGCTGCGCGTGTCGAGGTTGATCGCCTGAGCGAATCCATCCTGAACGCCAGAAAGCGCGCTGCCGATCCGATTGAGGCCGGGAACGCGCAAAAGGCACCCGACGTGACCGCGCTGCTCGCCAAGCCGAAGTCCATCCCGAAGGACAAGAGCGACAAGCTGCGTGACTCCGCACAGAAGATGATCGACGAGTGGTCGCCGCTCGCCCTGCGATGGGAACTCAAGGCCGAGGATTTTGAGGGCGGAGCGAACGCGGATTTAAAAAAGTGGCAGGCGGCCTCGCAGGAACGCCTCGATGAGCTGATCGCCAAGTACAGGGATCTCGCCGACCCGGCGGAAAAGTATCGTCAGGAACTTGAGGTGGTCACGGCGCTCGAGGCGCAGGGAAAGCTGACGGCCGAAGAGGCGTTCGCCGCGCGCGGCAAGCTGATCGAGGAAGAGTCGCGCGCGCTGGGCGAGAACAACAAGAAACTGAAGGAAGGCAAGTCGTTCGCCGAGGAATTCGGTCTGACCATGACCTCGGCGTTCGAAGACGCCATCGTCGGCGGCAAGGGTCTGAGCGAAGTTTTCCAGGGCTTGAGCCGTGACATCGCGCGCTTCATCGTGCGCAGCCAGATCACCGAGCCGCTGGGCAACGCGATCAGCGGGCTGGACTTCAAGTCCATCGGGTCGGACATCGGCGGCTTCTTCGGCGGCCTGTTCGGTGGTCCGCGTGCCGTGGGCGGCGGCGTCAAGGCCGGCAAGATCTACGAGGTCAACGAACAGTCCGGACCCGGCGAGCTGCTGACGGCCAATGGCCGCACCTTCCTGATGGCGAACCAGAACGGCTACGTCACGCCCACCCGCGCAGGTGAAGCCGCGAACAACAGCCGTTCGACGGGCGGCAACGTGACCGTCATCCAGCACATCTCTGTCGATGCCCGGTCGGACATGGCGTCGATTCAGTCGGCAATGATCCAGGCGAAAGAAATGGCCAAGAGCGAAATCCTGAGCAGCCTGAACCGGGGCGGCCAGTTCGCGCGGGTGGTGGGCAAGTCATGACCATCCTCACCTTCCCGACGCTGCGGGGCGGTCAAGGCCCCGGCGAGCCGTACAGCTGGCGCAAGCTGAGCAACACGCAGGTGCATGAGTCGCCCCTGACCAGCAGCGTGCAGACGCTTGCACTGCCCGGCGCACGGTGGGCCTGCACGGCCGTCTGGCAGAACCTCACGCCGGCGGACAGCGCGGTGCTGCGCGCCTTCATGTACTCGTTGCGCGGCCGGGCCGGGCGCTTCTACCTGCACAACTTCGCACGCCCCAGCCCGCGCGGTACGGTGGCCGGCACGCCGCTGGTGGCCGGCGCCGGACAGGTCGGCGCCACGCTGAACACTG
>OFRO01000421.1_pt1 | contig 15335 bp, 22 predicted proteins | sample 1543091 | NCBI WGS metagenome assembly OFRO01 (sample SAMN07774217, study PRJEB24372) | wastewater metagenome | isolation source: Exp Tend NO 10WW | collected 2016-02
CGCTTCGCACGCAGAACATCGTTGGCTCGTTCCTGACCTCGCGCGGGATGCCTGATCCTTGGGAGTTCGAGGACGGGTTTGATGCGATCGACTATGTGAAGGACGATCCGAAATACGCGCCCTACATCGACCAGTTCGCAGGCGGCTTTAATCGCAAGTGGGCGGATGCCCTCAAGATGCAGATCGACCGCGAGGAACAGGACCGCCGCACACTCGATGCAGCGGGCGCGCTTGGCGTCGTGGCTGAAATGGCTGCTGGTGTGATTGACCTGCCCACGCTGCTGCCTGTCGGTGGCGGTCTGGTCGGGGTGGGTCGCGGGGTAGCTGGAACGGCAGGGCGCATTGCCTTAGGCGCCGGCATTGACGCCAGCGTGTCCGAAGCCGCTCTACAGGCCACACAGAGCACAAGGACGGCCGAGGAAACGGCGCTGAACATCGGCGGGTCGATCATCCTTGGCGGGGCGCTCGGGGCGCTTGCTGGCCGCCTGAGCCGGGCTGAAAGCAGCGCGCTCATCGAGAAGATCGAAAAGCAGGGCGACGAGTTCGAGGCCGTCGATCAGGCATGGCGCTCGGTCGGCGGCGCGCAGTCTGCGGGTGCGGCCGCACGGGACAAGGGACCGCTGCGCCTGAAAGATGAGCATATCATCGCCAACATCCCCGGCGTGAACCGTCAAGACCCGATGATCCGCCTGCAATTGTCCGATTTGAACGAGGCTAGGGGCGTCGTTCGGGAGATGGCAGAAACGCCGCTCGAATATTCCGAGAACGCGGCCGGTATGGCAACGACTGTCGGTGGATCGGTCGAAACCCGCATGAAGATGTGGAACGCGCCTCTGGCAAACAGCCTGACCAATATCGACACGACCTATGCCCGGTATTTCCACAACACGGAATCGCCGGGGTGGCTTCAAACCCGTCTTTCGCCCGCACGCTCCGAATTCGCCCGGATGACCGGCAAGTCGGACAAGATGACCTATTCCGAGTTCAAGGAGCAGGTGGGCCGCGCGGCGTTCTCGAATGAACAGCATCCAATCCCGGAAGTTGCGGCAGCGGCGCGAGAGTATCGCCAGCTTGACGAGGCCATGAAGCGGGCTGCGATTGATGCCGGGTTGTTCCCTGAAGATGTGGCGGTCAAAGGCGACGTGTCTCACCTGTTCCGCATGTATGACCGCAACAAGATCATTGCCAAGCGTAATGAGTTTGCTGCGATCCTTGAGGATTATTTCACAGGCAAGCGCAATGCGGCCGCGAAGATGGAGGCTACGGCAAAGGCTGCGGATGCAAAGGCACAGCGCGCGCTCGATCAGGCGCAGGAATTCGGCCGTCTCACAGATGCCGAAATCAAGGCCGTGGTCGATGACACGATCAACACCATCCTCGGCAATGCAGAGGGCCGCATCCCATACGACGGGCTTGTATCAGGGCCTCGCGGGCCTCTGAAGGAGCGCCTGTTGCAGATCGAGAGCGCCCGCATTGCCGACTTCATGGAACTGGACATCGAGAAGGTTCTGAACGCGCAGGTGCGCACAATGTCGGCGGATGTAGAGCTAACGAAGAAATTCGGTTCGGTGGACCTGAAAGAGCAAATCCAGAAGATCAACGACGAGGCCGACGCCAAGATCAGGGCGGCGACGAGCGACAAGGAACGGCAGAGGCTGGAAGCGGCGCGCAAGGCGTCGGTGCGAGACGTTGAGGCCATTCGCGACCGTCTGCGCGGCCAGTATGCCTTGCCTGAAAATCCTGACGGCATTGTGCTCCGGGCGGGGCGCGTCATCCGCAATCTGAACTATCTGCGCCTGCTTGGCGGCATGACGCTCAGCGCCATTCCAGACCTCGCGCGCCCGGTCATGGTGCACGGCCTGACAAGCGTGTTCCGCGATGGCTTTGCGCCGCTGGTGACGAATATGCGCGCGATGAAGCTGGCGGCGGCAGAAGTGAAAGCGGCCGGCACGGCGCTCGATATGGTGCTAGACAGCCGCGCAATGGCGATGGCGGATATAACAGGCGAGTTCGGACACGGAACCCGGTTTGAGCGCGGCCTGTCCGCTGCGACGACACGGTTCGGTGTCGTGTCTCTCATGGCTCCATGGAATGCCGCCATGAAGCAGTTTTCCGGCATTCTGACCATGACCAACATGCTGCGCGCGACGGAACGTGTCGCGGCGGGCAAGGGTAGCGCGAAGGACATTCGCAACCTCGCCGCGTCTGGCATCGACGCGCACATGGCCGAACGCATCGCTAAGCAGTTCGCAAAGCATGGCGAGGATGCCGATGGCGTAATGCTCGCCAAGGCTGCCGATTGGGATGACGCACTGGCGCGTGAGGCATTCCGGGCCGCAGTCGTTCGCGACGTGGACCGAACCATTGTTACACCGGGACAGGACAAGCCTTTGTGGATGTCCACCGAAGCGGGCAAGATGATCGGCCAGTTCAAGAGCTTCGGCATTTCGTCCATGCAGAAGGTGGCACTGGCCGGAATGCAGCAACGCGATGCTGCGACCTTGAACGGCGTCATGATGATGCTTGGCCTTGGTGCTGTGACTTATCAGGCAAAGTCATGGGCGGCCGACAAGGATACATCCGACAAGTTGTCGGTATGGGCGGTTGAGGCGTTCGATCGATCTGGTCTGGCCGGGTGGCTGATGGAGGTCAACAACGCATCGGAGAAGATCACGCGCGGCAAGGTGGGTTTTTCGGCGCTTACTGGCGAACAGGTGTCGCGCTATGCCAGCCGCAATGCGACCGCCTCATTGCTCGGCCCCTCGCTTGGAACGGTGCAGGACATGCTCACGGTGCTTGGCGCTGGCATGTCGGGGGAGTATGGTGCTTCCGATGCAAAGAAGCTCCGTCAATTGATCCCCGGCCAGAACATCTTCTATCTGCGCGGCAGGTTCGATCATGTCGAGCGGGCGCTTGGAGGCGAGCCGAATTGATCGCTGCAATCGTGATGTTTCTCGGCGGGGTGACGATAGTCGGGTCGTCTCTGATTGGGCCAGATGCGCCCGGTTTCAGGGCAGTTTTGTTTCTCGGTTTTTCCCTTCTCATTGGCGGTTGCGTCATGCAGCCCAAGACCAAGGGCGGGGGCGGCTGCTACGTCGCATGGGATGGCAGAAGCAACCCAACAATCTGCGATTGAACTAAGAGGCTTGATCCTGCTATAAAAATCGGGCCGATTTGGTGCTGGAAACACCGCCTCGGCCCTAACCGAAACGACGATTGGAGCGTCGAATGGCTAGCAAATCCATATGCTCGATTGCCGATTGCGGCAAGCCAACTCTGGCGCGCGGGTGGTGCGCCAACCACTATGGTCGCTGGAAGCGGCACGGGACGCCGGCTGGCGGGAGGGCTGCGCCGGGGCAAGCGGCGTGGTGGTTGCTGGAAAATATTCTGCGTGCCTCTGATGATTGTCTGCTTTGGCCGTTTGCCTGCAACAGTGCTGGCTACGGAAAGATACAATACCGAGGAAAGATCAGGGATACGCACCGCCTTGTGTGCGAGCTTACATATGGCCCTCCGAGCAAGGGTCTAGAGGCGGCGCATGCGTGTGGTAACCCGGCATGCGTAAACCCTAAACATCTTTCCTGGAAAACGCCGCTGGCGAATGCCGAAGACAAAGTGACACACGGAACCAATCCGGTGGGAAGCGTCAACGGAGCTTCGAAGCTAACCGAATCGCAGGTCGCGCAAATGCGCGCGCTTGCGTCGGTGCTCCGCCCATCAGAGTTGGCTGACAGGTTCAATGTAAGTCGGCCAACAGTGACGAATGTCCTGAGCCGAAAGACTTGGCGGCACGTGACCATCTGCGACTGACCTGAACTGAAAATCTGACACAACCGCAAGCCGCCCTCCGAGGCGGCTTTTTTCTATGCCCGAAAGGAAACGCGATGAGCAACGCTGATCGTTCGCAATGGCAATTCCCGAAGAATGAAGCCGGGCACGTCCTCGGCTGGCGACCGGACGGGAAGGGGATGCAGAATTATCCATTCCCCGCCGGCGGCATCGGCGACATGCTGGCAGAGAACAATGGCTCCGACTTCGCCGACATCGGGCAAACCCGTAAAAATCTTGGGACGCCGGCCCTTGTTACGTCGCGCACCGATGCAAAAGCTCTTGTGCCGGCGACCGACGCTGCGGCGCTGATCCTGGCGACCAGCATGGAGATTGGTCGGTTCCTTTGGCGCTCGGGCGATTTCTCGGCCATGGTCGCGGCCGACACGGCGGAAGCCGTTTACCTCAAGGCTGCATCGGTCAACGCGAATGCTGGCGCGTGGGTGCGCGACTTCGACTTCCTCCTGCCCGAAATGTTCGGCGATCTCGACGGGACCATCGCGGCGCGGACGACAGCATATAAGGCGGCTGTCACTTTGGCAGCGCTCCTAAACGCCCCGCTGGCAATCAAAGGCCACCGGAAGATTTCCGACAAGCTGACTGGGACCGGCAACGTGTCGATCTGCCCCCTCGGTGGACCTGGCTCAGCGTCGATCACATGGGATGCGGCTTCGGCAGCAGTTGGCATCGAGCTTACGCAGGCAGCGGTCGGGACTTCATGGAAGACATGCCCAAGCGTTCGCAATCTTGGCCTGTTCACTGAGAAATTCAATTCAGGCACTATGGTCAAGATTATCGGCGGCGGGACCAACGGCAACCCCGGAATGCCCGGGGCAGTTGTCGAAGGCAATATCATTCGCGGCAAGGACAGCGGCCACCCGACGACGCAAGGATTCGACATCGGCATTCATATCGTCGGCGCGGGCAATGTGAGGGTTAATGGCAACCGCATCACAGGCTGTCTGACCGCCCCGGAACCCGGCTACGAAACGGAGCAGGGCATCCTCTACGACGGCGAAATACCTGGAGGCGGCGGTTCTCACGCGACAGTGTTCCACTGCGACGACAATGTCGTTTATTACGCCAAGGTCGGCATCGAGACGCGCAAGACGGAAGGCGTTCTGATCAGCAAGTTGCAGGCGGTTGGGGTTAAGACGGGCTGGTTCGGCAACTATGCCGATGTCTACCCGCACCATGTGATCCGAGACAGCCATATCAACGCGTCCGACAGATGTATTGATATCCTCAACGGGTCCGATGTCTGGGTCACCGACAATGAGCTTTACAAGCAGATCGGAGCGGGTGACGGCGTCGGAGTGTATGTTCGCGGCGCATCACGCGTCCAGCATGTCGAAGGCAATGTCATCACGCACGTTGACGGCGGTGGGATGAACCAAATTGTCATCGACAACACGGCTCGTGCGCCGAAGATATCTGGCAATACTTTCCGCCGAAGCTCCGGCGTGGTCACGACTACGCTTGCCATGTGGGTGACCAACTCCGGCGTTCAAGACGCGGTCATTGAAGATGATCAGGTCTTCGACTCAACCGGCATCGAACCACTACTGGACAGCGGCACTCGCACGAAGAAGGACCGCAAGCCGATCGTGATGCAGGGCGCGGTAGCGGCCGTCCTGACCGGGACGACCGCCGAAACGACCTTGGCCACCATCGTCATCCCGGCCCGCACGATACGCAAGAACGGCAGCGTTAGGATCACGTCGCAGTTTTCGGCTTCCGGGGCCGCCGGCACGCGCACGATCCGCAACAAGTTCGGCGGGGTCACGATCCTTGAGCACGCGGCGGCCAGCGCCAACGTATCCGGTAGGACGCAAAGCCAAATCCATAATCGGAACGCGACGAACTCGCAGGTCGCCAACGGGATCGCGCAGACCAATTGGGCAAGCGGCGGCAGTGCAGTCGTCACCAGCGCAGTGGATACGACCGCCGACGTGACAATCCTGATCACGGGCCAACTGGCGAACGCGGGCGATACGATGACCCTCGAAAGCTGGATGGTCGAGATTTTCCCGAGCTACTGACCGTTTAGCTTGCAACCGCCGCCGTTTGACGCGGCAACCATTCAACCCGTCCCCATCCGTGAAACCAGTCGGCTACGCGCCGAAAGGAGAAGTCATGTTCGACAACGCAACGGTGCAGGCTGTGGCGGCTATTGCCGCGCGCCTGAATGTGGAACCCGCCGCGCTTCTGGCCGTCGCCGAGGTCGAGAGCGGCGGCAAGGCGTTCGCGCGCGTGAACGGCCGCAATGAACCGCTGATCCGCTGGGAGGGGCATTACTTTGATCGTCGATTGTCCGGCACGAAGCGGGCCGCGGCGCGCAAGGCCGGCCTGGCCTCGCCGAAGGCCGGCGGCGTTCCGAACCCTGCCAAGCAGGAGGACCGCTGGAAGCTCCTGAACCGCGCTGCCGAACTTGATGCCAAGGCAGCTTTCGAAAGCGCATCCTACGGTGTCGGCCAGGTCATGGGTGCACATTGGAAATCGCTCGGCTTCGGGTCTGTGACCGAGCTCGTCAACCTGTGCCGCGAGAGCGTCGCCGGCCAGATCGAGGTGATGGCCCGCTTCATCGAGAAGTTTCGCCTGCTCTCGGCATTGCGCAGCCGAGACTGGGACGCGTTTGCCCATGGCTACAACGGCTCAGGCTACGCCAAGAACGCCTACGACAGGAAGATGGCTGCCGCCTATGCCAAGTGGGCGAGAAAGGGCATCGAGGCGAAGCCTGAGCCGGTCAAGGATCATCGGGAGGCGATCCTGAAGCTCGGTTCCGACGGTCCGTTCGTCGCCGAGTTGCAAACCCGACTCCTGCTGCTCGGCTACAAGCCCGACACTGATGGCGTGTTCGGCGATCGCACGGATCTGGCGGTGCGCGCGTTCCAGAGGGACAAGGGTCTCAAGGTGGACGGCTGGGCCGGGCCGCGCACGCTCGACGCGATCGGGCAGGCCATCGCCGAGCGCGAGGCCAAGCCGAAGATCGAGGAAGCCAAAAAGACGGTCCCGCCGACCGCCGACAAGGCGGTGAAGGAGAAGTCCAACTTCTGGACCTGGGTCATGGGTCTGTTCGGTGCGGGATCGGGTGGACTGTCAGCAGCGTTCTCGTCCGACTGGCAGACGGTGCTCGCGGTCGGCGGCGTCGTCATCGTCGCGTTGATCGTGATCCTGCTCATGCGCAGCCGCATCCTTGCGGCCTTCGATGACATCAATGCGAGGGCGGCGAAATGACCGCGCTCCTACTCTCCATCCTGTCGTGGGCATGGCCCTACATCGCCGGGGCGCTCGGCGTTCTGGCGCTCGTCTTCCAGCAGCGTAGGGCGGGGGCCAATGCCGAACGCAACAAGCAACGGGCCAAGGAGGCCGACGCCTATGAAAAGCACCTTCAAGACCTCGCTGCCGCTGCTGATGCTGGCAACCGCGTCGATCCTCTCGGCATGCCAGACGACCCCTACAATCGCGACCGGAAGCCGAAAGGCTGAATGCGCCGCACTATTCCCGCCGATCACCTATTCGGCGAAGGAAGACACGGCTGAGACTGTTGCACAGGTCCGGGCGTTCAATGCCCGCCGGGACAAATGGTGCGGCTGAGCTTCATTCCTTCATAGCAGTGCATCAACCGGGCGGGCGATAGACATGACAGGCGAAGTTCCGATGGAAACCGATCTTCGGGCGAGAGTGGTGGCGCTGGAACAATGGCGCATCCAGCGCGACATTCAGGCCGCACGCCATGACGAGCGATGGCTGCACATGGAACAGCGCCTTGAGGCTATCGAGAAGGACATCGGCGGCATTCAGGACACGCTCACCTGGATCATGCGGATTGTGATCGGCGGCATCCTGCTCGGCATCGTGACGTTTCTGATCAAGGGCGGGTTCTCGCCCTGACAACATCCCCATAGCGGCGTCTCCTCCCAGCCGCTACATCTGCGCGCCCTGTCAGGCTTCGGCTTGTCGGGGCGCGCTTTTTGCGTTCATGGCAGGATGTTTGTATACATCATCCGGCATATGGTGTGCGACGGGTTGCCGCTCGGATGGCAGCCTTTGCAGCCCTTCCTCTCCCGAACCTCGTCCTTGAAGTCCAGCAGCGACCGGTCTCCGCCAGCAGCTACGCAGTCGTCGCGATCATACTGCACCTCGATCTGGCAGGGTTCGCAGGCCATGCGCACCTTAGGATCAGGATAGGTCGAGAGCAGGGGTGAGAACATCCATCAATGTTCTTCGATTGTTCACGGCGGAGTCAAGCGCGGTGTTCTGTGCATTTTCTGCACAGAACTCGCTACCCCACCCATCTCCAAAGCAGATACCCGGCCAGCGCAACGGCGAAGATGCCGAACTGTAGGGCTATGCGGTTCTCAGTGCGGCGGTTCATGGGTGGTGAGGTGCTTGCGGGCTTCTTGCACGTCCTTCATGCCGGCCTCCCTCATCTCCTTAAGATGCCTTTCGGCCAAGGCGATCCGAGCCTTTTGTTCCATCGACCGTTGGCGCGACGACACATTAGCCATTATTCGATCCAGAATTTCTGCGATTATCGATCTCATTCCGGTTTCTCCGACAGGGCGGCGAACGCTTTGCGCGCAATATGCTCGCCGTAGGTTTCGCCTGACGCCTCTTTCAACAGAGCGTCGAGACGTTTCGCAAGTGGTTGCTCCGAATAGCGGCAGTTGTATAGAGCGCCAACGGCCTCCCGAAGTCCGCCCTCCAAAGCCTTGCGCATTTCCATCTCACTTTTTCGCCTTTGATTTTGCTAGACTTTTCGCCCTGATCCCCGCACCGGATTTTGGGTGCGGGGAAACCGTGTTCGCGATCTGGTCTGCAATGCGCCGGGATGACTTGACGCCGAGCCGTGCTCGGTCGGCGCCGATCTTATAGCCCGCCGCCTCCAACGCCTTGATAGCGCGGGCGATGTCAGCCTGCTTTACAGCGGCGCGGCGGTCCCTGCTCATGGCTGCTCCTTGCCGAGGGCGCGGTGCTGGTCGACCTCTTTCATGAGATCGGCCATTATCGACAGCAGTTCTGACGCGCTGAGACCGCCGGGATTCACATCTGTTCCTGCCACGAAAGCCGCAGCGGCCTGCGCAGCGATGGTGCCAACGACCTCAAGCGCAACCATCTTGGCCTGTTCGGGCGTCTCACAGAGCGCGAAGGCTTCGAGCATCACTTTCGATGCCCGGTCGCCAGCATGTTTCGCGAGGTCCATGCCGATCTGGTCGTGGACAGAGTTAGGCATCCGTTTGCGCCTCCCCGTGCTTTTCCTGCCATGCGCGGGCGGAAAGAGTGGATTTGAGGGCCGTTTCGGCGGCTACGATCTCAGGGTAGTCGCGCTCCATATTCATGGCATTGTTACGCACGAAGTGGACTGCTGAGCGGAAGCCATCGCGGATAGCATCGACGGCGTCGAGCGCCCGGTAAGCGTCCAGAACGAGTTTGTTCTTGAGGCGCAGGTGCTCGTCCCGCTCCGCCTGCGCCTCTGCCACCACAGCAGCGAGGCGGTCGCGTTCGGCTTCGGCGGTAGTCGCCCTTGCTGCGTGAAATGTGCGGCTGCGGTCGATAGCATCCCGCTCCGCCTCCGCCTTATCGGCGCGCGCCTTCTCTGCTTCGAGGCGGGCGAGAAGTGCAGCGATGTTGTTGGGTGAGCAGCGGGCGATGTGGGCGGCGTCCCTTTCCGCATCACCTATCGGGAACGGACCTGTATATTCCTCGCGTGACATCGAGAACGTGTCGCAATCGGCGATGATGAAGGCTATATTGCCATCAGGTGAGCCGGCGAGAACACCGTCGCCCGATTTGAACCAGGGTGAGCCTGTCTGGAACCAAGGCCCCGGCGTCACGCCTTCCAGCCCGGCCCTGATCTCGGCCACCAGTTCATCGCTTGCGGGGTTAGCCATGGGAGCCTCCTTCAAGGGCGGCGCGGCGACCGATAACCTTGCCGGTCGCTTTGGAATATTCGAGCGCATACCAGCGTGGGTCGAATGTCAGACCGATGGCGTCGGCGATCTCGCGCATCGTGTCCTCGTCCTCGTCAATGCGCTCGTCCATCCAGCCGAACCAGATCAGGTCGTCGCCGTAGGTCTGCGCAATGTTGAAATCGTCGGAGTCGCGAAGTTTCCAGCCGTGCTTGATGGCGTCGGCGCGGTTGTTGAACCGCTCGCCATCCCAGTCGTAGTCGATACCGATACCGCTATCATTGCACCATGCCGACTGACAGATCACGATGAATTCAGGGTCGATGGCTGGCAGCTTAGCCATTCTCCGGCTCCTTCATGGCTCGAATTGCGGCTTCTGGATAAATCTGGACCGATCCCGGCTCGTTTTCGCTCTCGACGCAGTAGCCAATCGGTGTCAGCGCCGTGGCGTAGAAGCCGACGATGCGACCTGTCCATGACGAGCCTTTGATCTTGGTGACGCGCTCGCCAATCTCGAACCGACGTTCCAGCATCTCGTTCGGCGATCGGGATGCGAGAGCTTCGATGAGGGTGGCGGCGGGCGTCGTCGCGGCGAGGTAGGCGGTGATGGCGTCGGCAATGTCCTTTTCGCGACAGACGTAGGCGATTGCAGCCTTGGCCGCTTCCAGCCCCTTCGGGTCGAGCGCGGCATGGCCCTCCGAAGGGGCGGCGGGGAGATCGGACTTGTGCACGGTCAATGCGAGCACGTCATAGCCGTCTCGCTTCAACCAAGTCCCAGCCCTGACCGATTTGCCGTCAGGCGTTTCAACTTCCACAAAGCGGAGATTGGCAGGGCCACCGTCATCCTGAAAAATGATGTGAAGTTCTTGGAACTCTCCCGGTGTCCGCCACCCCTGCGCGCTGAGGGCGGTGCGGGGGGTCGAGAGGGCGCGTCGATACATTCGATGCGCTGTGTAGTTTGGGTTCGGGGCAGTCTGGCCGACCGTAGACCCGGCGGGACGCCAGCCAAGATGCGCGTCGGTCAAAACCTCGTCGCCAGCTTCGATTATCTCTCCCTCGGATAGTTGGCGGAAGTTTACCCAGTCGGTCGATCTGCCCTTCGTTGCCTCCACCACGTCCGCAGGCGCGGGAGCCGGGTCTGCTGGAGCGGAGACAAGAGCGGCGATGGCCGCATTGCACACGTCGGCCCCCTCACGAAGGACTCGCCGCACATGGTCGGAAGACGCCCCATCTTCCCACTCGGCGTTCTTCAAGCGTTGCGCGGTCGTTTCCAGGGTTTCCAGCAGCGCCTTCACCGCAGGCTGGGCGGTGCGGCGGTTCCATGCGGCGATGCGGTCGCACATGATGTCGAAAACTTCCTGCGCAGTTCGGTTCTCGACGCCGACTATGGGGCGCAGCAGTTCATCGGTCTTGCTCATGGCGTTTCCTTTCGGGCGGTGGACGGCGTCAATCGGCACGCCAGCCGTTTCAGCATAGGCGCGCTCGAATGCGCCGGTCGGGTCGATTTCAGATGCAGGGGCGGTGCGCTTCATGTGCCGTTGCCCTCGCTCTGGCCGGCCTGCCACATGCGGAACAGGTGGCTGTTGTTGGCGACGGGCAGCTTCGGAGTGCGGGACGCGATCTTCGCCGCGCGATCCTTCGGAATGGCGAAGCCTTGGCCCTGTATTGGCTTGGCGGGTGTGTCAACGATCCGGCGTGATGCTTGGCGCTTTGCTGCTACGCGGGCCTTCTCTGCTACGTCCTCAGCGGTCTTTTCGGCATGGCATTTTACATGCACCGGGCGAAGGTTGCTTTCCCGGTTTTCGCCGCCGTTGACGAGCGCCGTCACATGGTCGAGCGCTACTGCCTCACCTTCGACAAACGGACGGGTGCAGAGATAGCAGGTCGGATGACGTTCGCGGATACGGTCACGAACACGCTTCGGAGCGCGGGTGTTGTCCGACTTGCCAATCCATTCGGGGAGGGAGCGGGCCATCATCGCCTCCCGACTTCTGCCGCCAGCGCGCGATGCGTCGAAGCCCGAAGCTCGCCAAACAGCGGCTTGAACTCGCGATGGGCTTTCCTGCGCTCTGCGATCTGGTTGATGATGACGAGACGGCGGCGTTCTTCTCTCTCGGCAATGCGGCGAAGGCGACGGGCGCGGATGAAGGCGAAGAAGGAAGCGAGCGGATTCATGCTGCCCTCCGGGTTTCGCGGTCGGGGTCGTATGCAAAGCGATCTGGCGGAATGGTGAGGGCGATGCCGTGCTCGGCATGGCGACGGAACATGATATCCAGATACCGGCTCATCTGACTGACGTTCATCAACCGCGTGACTGGTAAGTCTGTCGCCTTGATGATTTCGATCTTGTCGGAATACGAGAATGGCCGGATCAGGCGGTCATAGGTCTTACGAAACTCATCGCTCTCCCGAAGGATCGGGACACCATATTCCAACTTGCACCGCGCACGAACGTCCTCTCGGTCTTCGCCCGTCTGGTCGCTGACTTCGGCATACCATTTGAACGCGAGTTTGTTTTGCTCGGTCGATCGGTCCCGACCCTCGGTGATTTCCACCGTGAGCGGGAGCTTGCGACCGTCGAGATACACCTTGAGCAAAGCAAGGTCGTCGGGGCCTTTGACGATGCGCTGGACCATATCCCTGTCCTCTGTTGCTTGGGTTAGCCGCGCCTAGAACGGCAGGTCGTCATCGAGTTCGCGCTGAGTGCGAGGGTCATCGCGGTCGTAAAGCGATTGCTGGCGGGGCTTTGGGGCGGGATGCTCTCGCTCGCCGTCCTTGCGTTTGAACGAAAGGCTTTGGAACGTATCGCCCTTCCGGTCGCGCTTCGTCCAAGCGGCAACCTCGTATTCGACGCCGTCGATAAGTGCTGTGCCGCGAGCGTTCGGGTGGCTATCCTTTTCCTTGCGGTCATTGCGGAACAGGACGCCGGAATTGTCACGAGCTTCGAAAGCCACGGTCACCCTCCATTCGCGGGATGTTGAGAGAATTCACGACGAGCGGTTGCGACGGACGAAGGAATGTCGCCGGGGAATTCGTCGTCGTCGGGCGCTTGCGACAGTTCTTCGCGGCGACGGTCGAGCCGATCTTTCGCCGCGAGCTTGAATGCCGAATTCCAGCGATCAGCCTGCGCCTTGGTGCGCCATTCGGCAGCGAGCTTGTCGAGTTGGAGGAGCGTCTTGCACTCGTCAATTTCGCGGTCGAGTTCGGGAAACGTATTCTCCCGTTTCAGTTCCGCGCTCGACTTCGGCTTTGACGCCGGCTCGTCGGCGAATTCGTCGCGCATTTCATCGACGTATTTGCTGTCCTCAAACAGCCCCATGTGAACGTCCGCGCCGACGCCGATCAGTTTGAGCGCGTTCGTGATTGCGTCGGTGAAGGACTTCTTGAATGCCTCATCGTCCGTGCGAAGGCCGCTCGAAAACTTGGCCAACACCTTGTCGCCGCCGACACCGAATACCTGCTGCGAAGCCTGCTCGTCACCCGTCTTGAACCAGACGGACGCCGTGCAGAACACGAGGATTTCGTCTCCTGCCGGGACAACCTGGAATGACGGGTCCGAGACGCCCCAGCCGACGCCACAGGGGCCGAATTCTTCCGTCATTCGACGGAAGGACCAGATGGGCTTGATGGCCGTTCCCTTGAAGCCGCCGCCGCGCGTGAAACCCTTAGTATGCTTCGGGTCGGTGCGACCGAGAATGTCCCAAAGTTTTGTGTTCTCACTCATGTTTCAATCCACATATTGGAGGCCCAGTTGGGCCATGACTTCGGGGGAGGATGCGGTATCGCGAAGAAGCTGGGCCATACAGCCATTGCAGGCGGTGAAGCCTTGCCGCGTGTATTTCAGCATCCGCCGCATGGTGGCGACGGGATACGTGACCTTATGAAGTGCGAGCTTTCGCCGACCCAAATCCCAGAGCGCGTGAGGCGTCGTCACCAGTTCGGCTTTGTCGAGAGCGAATTGCGTGATCGTGTAGTCGAAGCTATCGATGACTTCTTCTGCGCTGGCATAAAACCGGAAGCGGATCGCCTGAATATCTACCGGTAGCGCGCTATCGCCTATCGACCCTTTCCAATGCTTGTGATGCTCTGTTTCCCGGTAAAGTGAGAGGGTTGCCGGCAACCCCTTCTCCCATGCCGCAAGATGATCCGCGTCCCGGAAGAAGAAGTCGAAGTCACTGTCGAGCGACTGCTTGATCAGCGTGCGCCGAATGGCTCCGCCAGCACACCAAGCGTCCTGCATGACTGGCGTCAGAATTCTGTGCAGGTCGTCAGTCTTGCAGTCCGAACGGTCGCAGAATTCGGCAAAGTCAAAGCGGAGGCTGCTCATTGGCGGGGCTTCCTGTCAGCTTCTTCGGTGAGGTATTGTGCGATGAGTTCGCGGGCGGCTTCAAAGCCGTAGAGGCGGATAAGATCGCGAATGGCTACGCGAGTGCCGTATTCGAGCATCCCCGCTGGCGGTTCTTCCGCCGCCCGCCCCATCATGTCGGTATGGGTCATGGGCGTGGCCACCTAATCCTCCACCCGGCGAAAGCCTTCCGGCGTGTATTCACGCTGGCGGCGGACTTCGTAGACGCCCGGCTGAAACAGGATCGGCGCATGGGTGTCGTGCGAACGCTTGTGTTCAAGCGCGGTCGGACGATTGACTTGCAGCCATGCGATCAGCGGATTGTCGTCCGCAAACATGCGAACCGCCGGTTCAGGCGCACGGTCCAGCACCATGACGTGATCGTGGCCGGTCTCGCTGTGAGTGACGACGATAGCGCCGTTCACCGGCTTCACTTCGATCAAGCCTGCCGGAAGGGTTTCGCGGCGGATGAAGCATACGTCACCCTGTGCAGCGGTCTTCGAAAAGGTCTTCATAGTCGTTCCTTTCAGGTGCGAATTTCGGGTTTGAGGAAGTCGTTCGCGTCGATGCCGTAGGTCCAGCCGTTGGCTTCGAGCGCGGTGTTCATGTTGGGCGGAACCGGCAAGGCGAACTGCCGCCCGGTGCCGCACTGGACACGGAGGAAGCGTTCGCGTCCGATCTGCGGAATATCAACCTCAAGCAACTCGCCAATCTGCGGATCGCCATCCACATCGATCGTCCGCGCGTTGAGTTCTCGAAGGATCGCGTCCCAGCCAAGAATTTCGCAGGCTGCACGGCGCTGCTCGATATTCTCCCAGGTGAGCGCGACCTTCGCCGTCAGAGCCTTACGGTCAGTCAGCCACTCATCGGGAACGCGGGTGCCGTGCCAAGCCGATACGCCCCATCCATCTGAATATTCGACAGCCTTTCCGGTCTCGCAATGCAGACGACGCTCCGCATCGAATTGAACGCGACGCGGGCGGTCGCTAACGAAGCAAATACCGTCCCAAGGCGCCCACCAGCCGATACTCTTGGAGAGTCGCGCCCATTCCAGAAGCAATGCGACATTCTCGGCTTCGTATCGGATGCCGATTTCGTGGCCGAACAGATAGAACGCTTCCCATGCGCACCAGTGCTGAGCCCCCCACCGGTTCGTGAGGAAGTATGATTTGAGTGAGCCAAGCTGGTTGTAGAGCTGGCTGCCGAGCTGGCTGTCGAGCTGGCTGTCGAGCTGGCTGCGGAGCTGGCTG
>OFRO01000422.1_pt1 | contig 15333 bp, 11 predicted proteins | sample 1543091 | NCBI WGS metagenome assembly OFRO01 (sample SAMN07774217, study PRJEB24372) | wastewater metagenome | isolation source: Exp Tend NO 10WW | collected 2016-02
CAGCCCCGCCTCTCCCCACCATCCCCCCCAGCGCCCGCTCCCGCGCGGACGGTTGTCTGCCTGGACTGCCATACTAAAGTATCGCATTCCCGCAGACCAACCGACCCGGCTGCGCTTCCGTTAACGGCACTGAGAGAGATGGTGGCTCGGGCGGCTGGCGCAAGCCAGCACCCCTGTGATTTCCTGCAACCTGTGTTTCTGCTGCTCTGCGATTCTGCAGCCCCTGCGACCCCTGCCGCCAATTCGAACGAACCAAGGGAAGCTGGACTGAACTGCTGGAATCATTCGCGAGGACGTGCCTTTTACATACAAAATAAGTAAAGTAAAAGGCCGACCCCTTGTGGGTCGTTCCGCAGCGACCAGCAGGGCAGTGCAGCTGACCATTGCGTGAGAGAGCTTGGCGGAGAGTTTTGGTTACTTTTGCGGACAAAAGTAACAAAGTAACTGCCTCGGTAGGTGAGGCATACGAGCCGAGTGACTTTACGAAAAAAGCTTGCCTGACGCAATTTTCTGACTACTTTTCTAGAAAAGTACCGTGATATTAGCTCGGTGGGTGAGGCATATGAGCCTGATGGTTATATATTATTAAACAATAAAACCAACCATAGTATTGACAATATATAAAGCTTATGCTAATATCAAACTATGACCAACGAAACAAACACAAACGAAACTGTCGCAGTCATGAGCACTGGCAAAGATGTTGCGACCGCGATTCTCATTGTCTCAGTACTCGTCAATCTCACGGTTCTCATCACCTACCTATGGGTAGCTATCGATCCGGCTGTGAACGTAGCAGTTAGTTTTAACTAGATCCTGCGCGATCGTAATGACCGTCCGTCTATAAAGCTGGGCGGTTTTTACATCAAAAGACGCGTCGAAAACTGTTTCTCTCGCCACCTCTGTTACTGCCTATGGTTATCCACAGAGTAGGGGATAACCAGAGACAAGAGTGGGTATCAAATTGCAGAAAACTATTGTCAGTGGGTAATTGTGGGTAGTATGATGTCGTCAGTGGGTAGTAGTGGGTAACTCCACGCCGCTACGTACAAAAATAAAAACCACGGTACTAATCAACTAACCCAAGCATGAGTGAAGGGAATCCCTGTTGGACTACTTTGAACGAAAGCTCGATGACAAACGCCGCCTGACTATACCGGCGGAAGCGAGAGCTGAGTTCAAGAGCGGAGTAGTCATCACCCGAGGATTTGCCCAATACCTCCACGCCTATCCTTTGGATATCTGGGAGACACAAGTCGAACCAGAGCTCAAGGGAACCATACTCGATGAGCGAGTGGCCGATCTCAACGTCCAGTTTCGGACGGGCAAGAGCGTCCAGGAGCTTGACGAGAAGCAGGGGCGGATCGTCATAGAACAGCATTTACTTGATTACGCCCGGATTTCCAAGGGCGTGGTTGCGGTACGAGCTGGGCAGTACTGGCGTTTGCAAGCGGCCGATTAGCGCACGTTCATTAAAAATTCGGACCACGTAGTAACGAAATAAGACCGCGAGGTCAGCTACCTGGTAGTCAGCAGTAAAAAGAATGATTACTGAGATCTTCATTCTCGTACTTTACCCAAAAAACACACCTCCCAAAAAAACTCCACCTCACACACATAAGTCTCTCAACTTATAGTTAATGGTTAGCGCTGAAAGGGCGGGTTATTCCGCTCTATCACACCACAACAACTCCATTGACTAACGAAATCGCTCGCCGATTTCTTGGCGAGCACCACAAAAACAAACACCCCATGCGAAAACAAACACTGACTGCCAGATAGGTGACCTCGAAGGTAATGAGACAACCGTTCCGGTTTTCTCATCGCGCCGTGCACTGGCGAAGCCAGCTGCTCGGGCTGCTCTTTCCGTCAGCGCAAAAGCGCAGAGGAAACGCAGACGATGAGGGCCTGAATTGATATAATCGAATTACCAATGAGAAATCCACCACCACAATCTTTCCACCACATACCCGTGCTGCTCGAGTCCGTTATCGAACTGCTCGCCCCACAACAAGGGGAGAGTTATCTCGATCTGACGGCTGGGTACGGCGGCCACGCGCGCGAAATCATCGCTCGCACCGGCGCCCCAGAGCGAGCAACATTGGTCGATCGTGACCCTATGTCGATAGCGGCTTTGCAGCCGCTCGCGGACACAGGAGCGCGGCTTATTCATGATACCTTCGCTCGGGCTGCGGCTACATTGGCCGGCTCGGGGGAACACTATGATATGGTGCTGGCTGATTTTGGGGTGTCGTCACCGCAATTTGACATAGCAGGACGCGGCTTTTCGTTTACCTCAGGTCCGCTCGACATGCGCATGGATCAAGTCCAGGAGCGCAGTGCTGAGACGATCATCAACCGTTCTCCGGAGCGGGAATTGATCAGAATACTGATGGAATACGGCGAAGAACGGCCAGGCAGGGCACGAGCAATCGCTCGGGCTATCGTCGCCGCACGGCCGCTGCACACGACCGATCAGCTCGCCGAAGTCGTCCTGTCAACCCATCGTGGCAAATGGCAAAAAGTCCATCCCGCCACGCGTACTTTTCAAGCGTTCCGTATCGCCGTCAATGACGAACTGGGGCAGATCGAGCAGCTTTTGCCGCTCATCCCGCAGCTCCTCACACCAGGCGGCCGCGTCGCAATCATCAGCTTTCATAGCGGTGAGGATCGACGGGTCAAGCGATATTTTGCGGAAGCAGACAGTGCCGGCTACGAAGCCGAGCTCCAACTGCTCACCAAAAAAGCTATCCGCGGAAACACTCACGACGTTCACAATCCGCGTGCCCGAAGTGCTACGCTTCGCGCATGCCGCAAAAATTAAAACCACCAAAAATAAATAAGAAGGGACAAACGACAATGCCAATCAAAGTTGTCAACAAGTCTCGCGCTGTCCGAATCGACGTCCACGTCGGCTCACTGACGAAATAAGCGCAAAATGGATCTGTCCCAGCCGGGGTAAAACCGGCCGGGGCGGGTTCACCAAAAAACAAAATTTAAACAAACATCCACCACACATGTCAGAATTTAAATCAACCCGTCGGGGCTCTATTGCCTCGCGCTCCGGCTACCCCGAACGTCAATGGCGCCGCAACCAAAACACAGTTGCGTTTATGCCTGCGGCCAAGCTCGGTCCTATTGCTCATACAGTTATCATCGCCTTGATGATTGCAGTGCTGGGACTGATATACTTGACGCAGGTCACCAAGACAAGCTTTTTCGGGTATCAGCTCAACGAACGTCAAACGCAGCTCGATATACTCGCCACTGAGCGACAAAATCTTGAGATCGAAAATTCCCGCCTCGAAGCTCTGGAGCGCGTCAAAAATAGCGATGTTGCGAAAGCAATGACCGCGCCGGCATCAGTTGAATATGCGAACTAGCGGCCTTGTCTGCTTGCACATTTTGGGCGCACGAGATGCGGTGCTCATAAGCGGTATCGTCAATACCGCTCACTTGCGCTCCTCCTCATGCACTCCAAACTGCGCTAAGCAGCCAAACCCTTATCGGTGGTAAACGCCACGAACAAAAATGAACTAAACGCTTCAGTATGAAATTACTATCTCACCTCAGTCTCAAAAGCCGGCCGCAATTGCTGGCGCTTTTGCTGTTTGTGGTGATCGGGATATTTGTCGTGCGCTTGTTTTATCTGCAGGTGATTCGTCATGATTTCTACGCGGCCGAAGCCCTGCGCACGCAGCAGACGAAATTTACGATCAGTGCGGAGCGGGGGACGGTCTATGCCAAGAACGGCAGCAAAGGCGTCGTGCCGCTGGTGCTCAACGAGACGGTCTACACCGTGTTTGCTGACCCCAAGGAAGTCAAAGACCCGGGTAAGATAAAAGACAGCTTGCGACACATCGCTGGGGGCACGGTCGTCAATGATTCGTTTGCCTTGCTGAGTGATCCAAAACTTCGCTACGTCGTGCTGGCACGACAGGTGTCACTCGCCCAGGCGCAGCTGATCAAAAAAGAAAACCTCGCTGGCGTGGGGCTGCAAGAGACGACCCGCCGGGTCTATCCCGAGGGAGTGCTGGCGGCACAGACACTCGGCTTCGTCAACGCTGACGACAAGGGACAATACGGCATCGAACAGGCGCTCGACGCTCGTCTCCATGGCACGACGGGACTCCTGCAAGCGGTGACAGACGTGCGACGGATCCCGCTGACGATCGGGCAAGATGACATCCGTGTGCCGGCCAAAGACGGCGACGACCTCGTGCTGACGATCGACCGCAATATCCAGGCACAGGCTGAGCAGGTGCTGCAGGCGGGGCTCCAGCGGGCAAATGCCACCAAGGGAAGCATCGTGATCATGGATCCAAATGATGGCTCGGTGTTGGCGATGGCAAATGCGCCGTCGTTTGACCCTGCTCAGTACAACAAGGTCGAAGACGGCGAAGTGTTCCAAAATGCTATCGTGACAAGCCCGTATGAAGCTGGCTCGGTGATCAAGACGCTGACGATGGGTGCCGGGCTCGATAGCGGGGCAGTGGGGTATGATTCGACCTATAACAATACCGGCAAAGTCCAAGTCGATGACACGACGGTGCGAAACGTCGAAGAGGATCCGATCTTTCCGGGGACGACGATGACGGACGTGCTGAGGTATTCGCTGAACACTGGGGTTGTCTACGTGTTGCAACAAATGGGCGGCGGCGAGGTCAACCAAAAAGCGCGCGAGACGCTGGAGAATTATTTCACTTCTCACTACCGGTTTGGCAAAGCGACAGGGATCGAGCAGGCTGGTGAGGCCGAGGGAACGATCATCGGGGCAAATGAGGGTTATGGTCGCAACGTCCGCTATGCAAACATGACGTTTGGCCAGGGTATGGACGTGACGATGATCCAGGCGGCGGGGGCATTTTCGGCGGCAATCAACGGCGGGACGTATTATCAGCCGCATCTTGTCAGCGGTACCCGGCAGCTCGATGGCAGTGTCAAGCCAGAGGCGCCGAAAGTACTTGGGATCAATGTGCTGCGGCCTGATATTTCGAAGCAACTCCAGGAGATGATTTATCAGGGGCGACACCAGGGATTTTTCGGTAAATCTGACCCAGCTGGCTACCGCGTCGGGGGCAAGACGGGGACGAGCCAGGTGATCGACCCCAAGACGGGCAAATATTCGGATAAAGATTCGGTCGGAAGCTACCTCGGTTTTGGTGGCGTTGACCAGCCCAAATATGTCATAATGGTGCGAGTACTTGATAGTAAGGCGACCGGTGGGTACGAGGGTACGACTGCAGCCGGACCGATCTTCAACGACATGTCTCGCTGGATGCTCCAGTATTTACAACTAAGACCAAAACTATAAAAGGAATCCCGGACGCCTATCATGATAGATTTCGCTATGACACTCCCGCAGCTGACCGACGAGCTCGCAAAGGTTTTTGCACTGTCGGTGGGGGCGTTTTTGCTCGCGATGTTGCTGACACCGATATATACGTCGATCGCCTACAAATATAAGTTCTGGAAAAAACCGCGTACGACCAGTACGACCGGTGAGCTGTTGCAGGTGTTCTCGAAGCTGCAGAAGTCAAAGTTTAGTCGTAATATTCCGACGATGGCGGGCATGATCACCATCATCGCGATCGCCGCGGTGACGCTGCTGTTTAACCTCGATCGTCAACAAACATGGCTGCCGCTGGCGGCGCTGATTGGCGGCGGTGTGATCGGGCTGATCGATGACATTATCAATCTTCGCGGTAATGGCAGCGGTATCAGCGGGCTCCGCTCGAGTCTCAAATTTATGATGCTGACGCTGGTGGCACTGATCGCCGCGTGGTTCTTTTATACCAGGCTTGGCTACACTGATTTGCACGTACCATTTATAGGTTCAATTGAGCTTGGTTGGGTGATGATCCCGCTGTTTGTGCTGGCGGTGGTGAGCGCGGGCAACGCCGTCAATATCAGCGACGGGCTGGACGGGCTGGCCGGTGGCTTGTTGATCATGTCGTTTGGTGCTTTTGGGGTGATCGCGCTGTTGCAGGCGAATTTCGGTATCGCTGGCTTTTGTTTCACGGTCATCGGGGCGCTGCTCGCGTACTTGTGGTTCAACATTTTCCCCGCTAGGTTTTTCATGGGTGATGTCGGCAGTTTTGCGCTCGGGACGTCACTGGGCGTTGTGGCGATGCTGACCGATACGTTGTTTTTGCTGCCGGTGATCGGCATCGTCTTCGTGGCCGAGGCGGGGTCAAGCTTGCTGCAGATAACAAGCAAGAAGCTCTTTCACCGAAAGATTTTCCTCTCGGCACCAGTGCATCACCACCTCGAAGCCCAGGGCTGGCCTGAGACAAAGGTGACGATGCGCTTCTGGGTGATCGCCGGCGTCGCGGCCTTTGTCGGCATCTTGCTGGCCCTTGCCGGAGGCAACATATCATGAGCACCGGAGGCAATATTTCATGACGGGCACTCTCCTATGAGGATCGCCAGTAGCGCCCGGCGGCTCGCGTCACAGGGCAGCAATGATCTTAACGCGTCATCGATCACTCGGCGACACCGGCCTGATTATCAGTTGATACTGTTGATGGGGCTGTTGCTGCTGATTGGGCTGGTGGTGCTGTTTGCGATCAGCCCGTACCAAGTCGAACGGATCAATCTCGATGGTGGGGAATTGGATCAGGCTCATTTCATGCAGCGGCAGATCATGTATCTGATAGCCGGACTCAGCGCGTTCACGGTTGCGGCGTTTGTTCCCCTGAAACTCTGGGTGAAAAACGCCAGCAAAATCTTGATCGTTGGGCTGATGGCCTGTTTGCTGCTTTCGATCCTCGGGTTGTTTATCAAAAGCGGCATCGTCTACGAGAGCGGTGGGGCGGTCCGGTGGTTCAATCTCGGCATCGCTTCGTTTCAGCCGGCTGAGCTGCTCAAATTTGGCGTCATGTTGTTTACGGCGGTATTTTTGGGGCGGAAAATTAGCCAGGGCAAGCTCAATAGTATGTCTGAGACGCTGGTTCCCCTTGCGATTGTGATTGGATTGGCGAGTCTGTTTATCATCGTGTTCCAAAAAGACATGGGCACCGGTATCACCATGCTTGGGACGTGTGTCACGATGCTGTTCCTCGGGGGACTCAACAAGCGGCTGATCATGACGACGCTGGTGCTGGCGATCAGTGCGGGGGTATTGCTCGTCATCACGTCGCCGCATCGTATTGCTCGCGTGACGACATTTTTCAACGCCAGCGATACTTCGAGTGCTGCCAATTATCACATCCACCAGGCCGCGATTGCTCTCGGCAGCGGGGGATTTACGGGGCGGGGGCTCGGCGAAAGTATCCAGGCGTTTGGCTATCTGCCGGAAGCGCTCAACGACTCGATCTTTGCGGTGCTCGGTGAGACATTTGGGATGGTCGGGCTGGTGGTGATCATGTCGATTTTTACGGCGATGATCCTCAGACTACTGAGGATATTTGACCGTATGCCCGATCCGACATTGAGGATGATGACTGCCGGGGTCGTCGGACTCATCATGACGCACGTGCTCGTCAATATCGGCGCGATGACAGGGATTTTTCCGCTTACTGGTGTGACCTTGCCGTTTCTCAGTTTTGGCGGCACGAGCTTGCTGTTTACGATGTTATCCTTGGGTATCGCGTTCCATATATCCAGGTATACGGTCTATAAAAAAGAAGAAGGAGCCCAGAATGAAAGTTCTTTGCGTGGGCGGGGGATCAGGCGGACACGTGACGCCGGTTCTCGCCGTTATCAACGAGCTTAATCGGCTTGATCCGGAGCTCAAAGTTTCGTTTGTCTGTGACGCGGCGTTTGAAGCCCAGTCTCGAGGTCTCATGGAGCACGCCAGTATCGAAGTGCCTATCTATACAGTATGGGCAGGGAAGTTGCGGCGCTATCACGGCATCGCCTGGTGGAAGCAGCTGCTCGATATTCCGACAACTCTCAAAAATATCCGCGATGTGTTTGTGACGATAGTCGGAATCATCCAGAGCTTTGGGCTGCTCATGCGGCTCAAACCCCAGGTGGTGTTTGCCAAAGGCGGCTACGTCTGCCTGCCGGTCGGTATCGCGGCACATGTGTTGCGGATCCCGATCGTTATCCACGACTCCGATACACGCGCTGGGCTTACCAACAAAGTCCTCGGTCGCTGGGCGTCTCGTATCGGCACGGGTGCGCCGCTCCAGAACTATGCATATCCCAGAGAGATCAGCAAATATGTCGGTGTTCCCATCGACGCTGCGTTTCATCCATTTGACCTCGACGAACAGCAAGCCGCCAAGGCAACGCTGGGACTGAGCGATCTCAAAAAGCCGTTGGTCGTCGTGACCGGGGGTGGTTTGGGCGCCAAGAGTATCAACGATGCCATGGTAGCGATTGCGCCAGACCTGATCAAGAAGGGTATTAGTATTTTTCACATCACCGGCAAGAAGCACTATGATGCTGTCGAGAAAGTTGCTCATCGGCACGCTGACTATCAGGTGGTGCCATTTGTCTACAAAGATCAGGCGTTGACGCTCGGTGCAGCCGACATCGTGGTGGCGAGAGGGAGCGCGACATTTTTGCAGGAATTGGCAGCACTGCGCAAGCCGGTAATCGTCATCCCAGCCGAACACCTCAGCGACCAAGTAAAAAATGCCAAAGTGTTTAGCGAGGCCGAAGCCGCCCTCGTACTGAGTGATCAGACTGTTGTAAAACGACCAACAGCGCTGATGGAAGCAATTATGTCATTAGTGGAAGAGCCAGCCGAAGCGTCACATATTGCCGCACAGCTGCATACCTTTGCCAAACCAGCCGCCGCGGCCGATGTCGCAGCCCTGATAGTAGAAGCGGTTGATGCGCAAAAGAAACCGGTGGAGAATGGTAGTGGCAACATTTTTTAAAAAGCGAGAAAAAGTTCCGATCCGTTCACCGCGGATCACCGACCACAACGAATCGCTGACGTTTCGTCGCAGTAGGACGCTGACCGGCTCGGCGTCTGAGGAAGTGCGAACCGTCAGCGAGAGCCGAGCCCAGCTACGCTCGCCACGGCTCAAGGAGCACGAACTTCGTTCGCATCGACGCCGTCTCGGCGGCTACCTCGTGATGCTGCTGGTAGCAAGTGGCTTGCTGGTGCTTTTGCTGAGCCAGTTTATCGGCGTCGTCGGCCTCGACACTATCAGCTCGTCACCGCTGAAACAGAAAATTGACGAGCAGAGGTATGTGAGCGTCATCGATGAATATTTTGACAGCCACCCAGTTGAGCGGTTCCAATTTGCCTTAAACGAGGAGTCGCTCAAGCGTTATATAAGTGAAAAAGCGCCTGAGGTAGCCTCGCTCAAATTTGAAACTACCGGCCCAGCGAGCACCCGGGCGATCATGCGATTCCGTGAGCCGGTCGTAGCCTGGCAGATACAGTCGCAGCGCTCCTACGTCGATGGCGATGGCCAGGCGTTTACCCGTAACTATTACCTCGAGCCAAGCGTCATAGTCAAGGACGACAGCGGTATCGACCCGGCCTCGGGCGCTATCGTCTCTGACCGGTTTCTCCAGTTCATGGGGCGTGTTATCGCGCTCTCGAATGTTTCGGGTGTAGTGAAAGTCACTGGCGCGACTATTCCGCGCAATACGACACGTGAAATCGATCTCAACCTAGAGGGAAGGGGATATATCGTACGTACCCAGCTCGGGCGCGACCCTGCCTCGCAAGCGGCTGATATTGTCAATGCGGTGAAGTATATTGATGCGAAGGGCATAAAGCCTACATATGTCGATGTGAGGATTACTGGCAAAGCGGCCTATAGATAGCGCCTTCGGCTTAATAGGACAAACCTACGGTTTTTCCTATCGCTCCGCTGGGCTTTTCCCTTTAGTTAACATTTATTTTTATGAGCAAGTAATAAAAATAAATGGATTAAACAGTGGGGCAGCGGCGCAAGTATTAGCACCTGAAACGCAAAGCGATTAGCTAAAGGCTGCGCTGTCGCTTGCTCGGCGCGTGATGGTTTAGGCAAAGAATGATGGGACGAGTGGAGTGGCTGGCGCTTTCGCGACCCGCCCTACTTTACTCCCCTGAGTGTTCTAATTTTGTTCTATATGATGTAGTTGAGTGAGCAGTATAAAAAACATATTTAAACATTATAATTATACAAAAGTCAAATAGTGGGGAATAGGGGCGTGAAAACAAAGTCGTGAAAAAGTCAAACAAGGCTCACAAAACGTACATCAATTGTGGAAAACTATGTGTATTGCGACGTACGGAAAGTACTTAGCAGTCGGAGGTCAACAAAGACGAAGGTTAACGGGCGTGTCGATATAGTTTAGGACGAGTTGTCACTGATAGCAGCGAGAATCCCCTATTTGGGGAGGTATACACAATCAACTATAAGCACTATTATGCGTGTCGTAAAAGATATATTGGGCGACGTAGAGTATTGTTCGCCGTATGTACTTCTCATGCATTTGTTTGATCCTCGGCTTCCATCTTTTCTGTTATTTTTTATACTTCCCGCCTACTTGCCGTCGCCTATTTCTCATGGCCTAGTGATAGAGGTTCGTGACAACGGTATGCCAGCATTCATCAATATATAAATGTTCTATTTTTGTTCTATATGTTCTATAAGTAAAATTTGTGAAGACTATAGCACTATATGACTACCTGAGTCGTAATTCATGAGTATCGGACGGTGCGCGTGGCGCCTGGCGGGGTCGGTCAATGGTGGATCCTGGTGCAGTCGACGACTGGGCTTCCCCACCCTGCGCGGGCTTGTTGCGGTTGCGTGAGCGTGAACGCGTGCGTTTCTTTCTCGGGGCGTCTGAGTCGTCTGGCGAGTTGCTCGGTGGTGCTTGGGGCGCGGGAGATGACTGCTGCGGTGATGGTGATGGGATAGGAGGCGGTGTGGGCGGCCTGTCTCCCCCACCCTGTCGTGGGGCAGGTGCTGGTGCCGGACGTGATGCGCCTTGGATCGGCCACTGTTTGGCGACCGAGGCTGACTGCGGCGCTTGAGCTGAAGTGCCGCCGGATTTCTTGGTCAGGAGGTCTTGGATCTCTTGTTCGACGTCGCTGCGGGCGCGGGCGTATTGGGCACGTGAGTTGGCGATGATTTCCTGGAGATAGTCCGTGTTTGGCGGCGGGAGGCTGAGTGTCGTGGCGCTGAAAGCCGGTGATTTTTCACCTTTGATGACCATATTAATGATGAAATGACGGTTGTGCATCTGCAGGAGGTCGATGGGCTCGAACTGCGGCTCGAATTGTTTGCCGAGGATCGGTGCGTCGTCCGCCGACACGCGGAATGAAATAGTGGTGCCGACGTTGCCAAATACCGCGTCGCGCACGGTGTCCTGCATCTGTGAGATGTACTGGTTGGCGACGGTGAGGTTGAGGCCGTATTTGCGAGCTTCGGAGAGGATGGTCGCAAAACTATCGGTGGCGAAGTTTTGGAACTCGTCAACATAGAGATAGAACGGACGACGGTCTTCGATGCTGGCGATGTCAGCGCGGGACATGGCAGCCAGCTGGATCTTGGTGACGATGAACGAGCCGAGGATGCCGGCGTTGTCTTCACCGATAAGACCCTTGGACAGGTTGACGATCAAGATCTTGCCCTGATCCATGATCTCACGGATGTTAAAGGTGCTCTTCGGTTGGCCGATGATGTTACGGATGATCGGGTTGGCGGTGAAAGCACCGACTTTGTTGAGCACCGGTGCGACGGCTTCGGCTTGGAACTTGTCGTTCCAGCTGACGAACTCGATCGTCCAGAACTGCATGACGACTTGGTCGGTACAGTAGGTCAGGACTTCTTTGCGGAAGGCTTTGTCCGTCAGCATACGCGTGATGTCGAGCATCGTGCTGTTGGGGTAGTCAAGCAGCGCGAGGATGGTATAACGGAGGATGTATTCGAGTCGTGGCCCCCACGATTCGCCGAACATGCGCTTGAGCACCCCGATGATCTCGGAGCTAGTGTTGCTTTTCATGTTGGGGTCGTGGACTTCCATCGGATTGAAGCCGACTGGGAACGACGTGTCGGCGGGGTTGAAATAGACCACGTCTTTGATGCGGTGCGATGGGATGAAATGCATGTTGTCGACGGCGAAGTCACCGTGTGGGTCGATGATCGCGTAGCCTTGGTTGTGGTAGACGTCGCTGAGGGCGAAGAGCTCGAGCAGGCCGGATTTGCCGGCACCAGTCTGACCGATGATATAGACGTGACGCGAACGGTCAGACCGGTACAGGCCAAACTGTTGGTTGATACCACGAAAATTAGTCAGGCCAAACGCGCTGACTTCGTCGTCGTTGGCGGCATTTCCCGTCAGGACTGGTAATTTGGCCGGTGGTTCGGCGGTTTTGCTGGATGCCCAGACAATGTTGGGCGTTTCGACGTTGGTGTGTGGCAGATGGAAGACCGAAGCGAGCTCTTCGATGTTGAGGATATAGCCGCGGTCGATAAAGAACCGCGAGGTGTATTTGGCGATGTCGTCCCGTTGCATGCTGGCGTTGGTGATCTTGAAGCCGTTGAGGTTGGTGCTGTTGAACTGTTTGAAGGTACCGACGATGGCCTGCATGCGCTGCTTGGCGGTGACTTCGCTGTCGCCGAGGTAGGCGAGGCGGATCTTGACCTGATAGCCAAGTTTGACGGACTTTTTCTCGATCTCGGCAATACGGGTCTTGTCCCGCTCGGAGAGCTCCTTGGGTTTGGCGGCATCACCCTGCTCGGGCGGTTTCCAGAGCGCAGCCAGGGCGGCGAGGATCCATTTCCCTGCCCCACCACCCAAGAAGTCGAAACTTGCCGAGCCGGTTTTGATACTTTCGGCGTAGCGAGAGGCACGTTTGTGCCAATCGTCGGCGATCGGCCGGACAATGACCTGGATCCAGACTTCTTCGTCGACCGCCTCTAGCTTTGCAAGCGTAGCGGTGATACCGGCGAGCGGATCGACGTCAAACGTCTGAAATGTCTTGATCGGCAGCATCTCGTTGTCGGTCATCGCTAGCTCGGCGGTGTAGATCGTCGAGTGCTCAAATTGACGCTTGGTGTAGTCGTCGTCGGCTTCGGATATCTGGACGGTAGGATATTGGGCGTAGATCTGGCCTTCGACGAAGTTTTGCAGATGTTTCGGCACCCAGACATAGAAGCGGATCAGTTTGCCGATAGCGGCTATCTCGAAGCTGACGTGCTCTTGGAGTCCCCCACTCGCCCGCAGCTCGCCTTTGTCGCGCAAGATGCCGTGCAGGCTGGCAAAGAGTTGCTCAGCCGCAAGCTCTTGTTTGTCGTTGGTACGGGGGATCTCGAGGGTCAGTAGGACGTGCTGGATGTCCTCGATATGCTCAGCGCGGCGATAATTGCGCCAGGCCAAATAGCCGAGCACGACAACGATCGGCAACCAGACGTACCATTGCAATAATAAGCTGAAAAAAAACGACAAGAGTGTGCCCATAGCTATCTCCTATTGTCCTCTATTTTAGGGGTGAGTGCAAACGTATGGAGGCTTGCGACGAAGGAGTGAAGATTAGCTTGGTTGCTCGGCCAACACATAAGTGGCCTTTGCGACACGTTTGAACTGTGACTTGCTTTGGAGATTGAGAAGAATAGTGGTTTCTTTGACATGGCGGTGTTTCAGGACGCGGCGGACGATTTCGTCACGGTGTAGCGGTGCGGCTTCTTTTTGAAGTATATCGGTGATGATATCGGAGACGGTGCCTTTGCTGTAGCCCCACTCGCTCAACGCGTAGATGCCGCGGCCGATCAGGACGAAGCGCTTGTCTTTGATGAGTTCGTTGTGAATAGCCTGGGTGGTGACGTCTTTGCGTTTGAAATCAGAGGCTTTGATAGCGTCGGAAATCTGTGAGAAGTGCATCGGTTTGCCGTCTTCTTGCAAGATGACGTAGATCTTGTCACGGATGTTTTTTGGGTTGACGGTTGGCCATTTGGTGAGTCCCCAGCTTTCACGGAGATTGGCGAGGTTTTTGCTCAAGCTCGCGAGGGCGCGAGTGTGCTGCGGGTGCTCGTATTTGCCGACGCTGGTGTGTAGTTGCTCGAGCTCGATCGCTTCGCCGTTGTCTTTGACGGTCTTGACGATCTCGTCGACGCGGCCTTTGAGCTGTTTTTCGTCGGGGTAATATTCGCGGATAGCGACACCGTGGCTGTAGCTGTCGTTTTCACCGAGGACAGTGAGGTTGGGCGCGAGCTCAGCGATGAAAGCAGCGTGAGCACGAGTGTGCTTGCTGTTGCCCTGGTCGACACGGTCAGCCAGATCTTGGAGCTTGGCGGCACGACCCATCTCGCTCAGGTGACGGATAAAGAGTTTCTCGATTTCGTTGATCTCGGGGACGCCAGCTTCGGCGGCCATCTTGAGACGGATGAGGATAGCTTTTTCGAGCTGACGGACACGTTCACGAGTGATGCCGAGGAGTTCGCCGATTTGTTCGAGTGTTTCCTTGCGGTCGTGTAGCCCAAAGCGTCGCGAGATAATTTCGCGTTCGCGCTCACGCTCGATGCTCTCGAGAATATGATCAACGGCTCCCTTGATATCGGGGGTCGCTTCGGTCGCTTTGGGCTGTTCACTCATAGTTTCTGTCATTCCTCTAAAATAGTTTTTATTAAACCGATCTTTCTTCTTTTCAAGTATTATAGAACTAAAATTATGTAAAGTCAATACCTGAAATGACTGTATTTATTATAGCACATACTAGACGCTTGTGGTAAAGCGTGTTTTTGGGCTTTTATAGGGTTGGAAATGTGATGTGGTGAAATTAAAAATACCGCCCGGACGGGAGCTGGGGTGGGCTAGAGACGATCCCTAGCAAGCTCCGATCCGAACGGGTTATCATGGCATCTTGTGAGCCGTGTGATAGTGATGACAGTGGGGGCATGGGTAATCAATAAATTGACCCTCACCCTTTGTGCTCTGCCACCTCTTAGCATCTTTCGCTCCTCGTTTTGTTAAACGATGTTTTGGATCACACGATGTCTCAGGCGGGAATCTCTGCCGATCCGCAGTCACCTTTACCACCACCCTTCAGCTCCCGTTTTGTTGTGGTGAATGAGAGGATTATAACATGTTTTCACAAGTTATAAAAGTGAAAAATGAAGAACCCGCCCTGAATGCTCGGCTAGCCGGAAGCGATGGCCTCCAGTGCGGGGAATTCTTCATGGGCGGGGTTGTTTGCGCGGCCGTCGGGTGGCTCGCAGTCTGCGGTAGAGCGCGGCTATGCCGTAAAACAATACGAACGCCAGGGCACTAGCGTAAATATAATTCCACAACTTCGACAGAGGTTCGCCTTGTGCGGCGGTTTGAATCGCCATGAGCGTTGTGCTTGCGGCACAAAGTGCACCGAGGCTTATCGCTGACGTAAACCACTTAGGGCGGTCAGCTTCGTCAAAGAATGTGTAGATCACGAAGTTC
>OFRO01000430.1_pt1 | contig 15195 bp, 15 predicted proteins | sample 1543091 | NCBI WGS metagenome assembly OFRO01 (sample SAMN07774217, study PRJEB24372) | wastewater metagenome | isolation source: Exp Tend NO 10WW | collected 2016-02
GGGTGGTCAGGAACTCTTTGCCGGTATCGCGCAAGACCTGACGGAGAAGGGCATATACAACCCAAATCTTGAGGTAGGACAATCCGCGCTTGACGATCTGGCGGCTGGCGGTGCGGCTGGTGGTGCCATCTCGTTCCTTCTGGACAGCATGCGTGGCCGTCAGCTTGTCAACATGGAGCGCAAGGACAGGCAGATTGAAGAGGATATTGCCCGCAGGGCGGCTGAGGCCGATGAGCAGGTCCAGATCGGCAGGGCTGCCATCGTTGATGAAGAGGGCAATATCAGGCGTGCCGAGGCTCTTGACCGCTGGCGCGTGCAGGCCCCGGAGGCAGCGCAGAGGGCTGAAGCCGATCTTCAGGCCAGAACTTCGCGTGATGCGGAGGCCAGAAGGTTCAAGGAGCAGAAGGCTGCCGAGACATCAGCCTATGCACAAAGGGCGAAACAGGCAGAGGATGCGGCTCGCCGCGCAGAGCTTGCTGTTGCAGCGGCCAGAGGACGGACAGAGGCCGCAGTGGCTGGCAATGAGGCTGCCAGTGCGAGGCGTCTTATCGAACGCGATGCGAACACGAGGGTTAATGCGAACGCGATGGCCGAGGCAGCGCGTCAAAGGGCGGAGCGTTTCGGCAAGGAAATTGAACAGGAGCAGCGTGTAACTCTTGCGGCAAAGAGGGAGCAATCCCGGCTTGCCGACATCGAGGATCGCATTCGGCGTGGCAATCTCGGCAGGGAGATTGATCCTGCGGAAGTGGCAAGGCAGGATGCGTTGACGCGCATGCGTCTGGAACAGGCTGCCGTTCGCAATCCGAACGTCATTCTTCCGGGCGGCAAGGAAGAGGGTATCGACCGGGCCGCACAGGACATTGCGGCTGAAGAGGTGATGCAACCCGCTGCACCTGATGCGGAGACGCAAAAGCCTGTTGCACGCCAGACCCCTGCAAAGCCTCCCACCTTCGAGCAGGTAAGGCAGCAACTTCCCCTGACTGAAGGTGGCTCTCCTGATGTCACCGGCAAACTTCTTCCTGCAATAGAGACTGTTGTCGGTGAGCGCAAACCGTGGGGAAGGCTGACGGCTGACCAGAAGCGTCAAGTCGCTGACCGTCTCGGTGTCAAATACAGTGCGGCAACTCCCGCTCCGTCTCAGCCGGACATATCACCGGCTCAGGCTGAGCCGGTCGCGCCGCCGAGAAGTTCATATGAACAATATCGCAACGCCTTCACGCCGGAATATCAGGCCAAGCGGGCGCAGGCGGCTAATGCCATGCGTGGGTTCATATCCAAGATCGTTCCGTCCGGTAATGTCGATCTTGTGGCAGAGCGCGTTCTTGCACCCGAACTCCTGATGGCCGACAACCCTGAACTTGTCGAGGGTTACGAGAGCCGTGGCAGCGACGGCAAGCGCGTCATTTCCTTGGCGATGGACATCTATGATCCGTCGATGTCGCAGGAAGAATACGAGGCCAAGCTTCGTGATGTTATCGGTCACGAACTGATCCATTCCCTGCGCGGTCTTGGTCTCTTCACGGATCGTGAATGGCAGTCTCTTGTGCGCGCAGCCGGTGAAACCAAGTTCGTTGCACGCATAGACGGTAAGCCTGTGCAGCGCGATTACACGTTCATGGAGCGCGAGATTGCGAAGCAGAGCAGGCTTGGCGCTACCCGCGTTCAAAGCATGGAGGCGCTACAGGAAGAGGCTGTGGCGGAGATGTTCCGGGCGCATCTCGATGGCCGCTTGAAACTGAAAGGCCAGTCTGCCGGGCTTCTGCGCAGGATCATGAATTTCCTGAAGGGGATTGTAGGGGCAAACCGTTCTGTTGGCTTCACCAAGGCAGATCAGATTTTCCAGCGCATCGAGGAAGGTGAGATAGGCGCTAGAACTCCTGCACAGAACAGGGGCGGCGGGAGAGCGTCGTCGTTCATTTCCGGCACATTCGACACTGCGAACCTTCAGTTCCATTCGCAGCTTGCGCGTGACCTGTGGAGCGCGAAGCAGCGCACCGCCAGTCCTGCGGAGTGGAAGGCCATCATATCGAAAATGCCGGGCATCAAGAAGACCGAGATACAGTGGTCCGGCGTCAACGAGTGGCTTGATCAGAAGGCCAGCGACGGGGTGAAAACGATCAGCCGCGAGGATGTCGGGCGTCATGTCATGGAGATGACGCCACGGCTGGTTGAATATGAGAAGAAGACGATCCCGTTCGAGGAAAAGCAGGAGCTTGAGCGGATGAACACGCAGCATTTCATTGCCAGACGTGATCCTTCCGCGCGGACAAACATTGATCCTCTCCTTCAATATTATGACGGAGTGCCGAGACACGAGACTTACGTGGAGGAAGGCGGCAATAACTACCGCGAGATATTGATTGCCGATCCTGAACTGACCAAGCGCGGCCCCAATGCCAACAGGGCAGTTGACGATTTTGTCGCATACGGCCATTTCGACGAAAGCAATGTCCTCGTTCACATGAGGATCAATGATCGCACTGACATCGACGGGAACCCTGTTCTGTTCATCGAGGAAGTCCAGTCCGACCTTGGCTCGAAGCTGCGCGATCAGAAGGAAGCTGATCCTCGCGTCGAGGAATACCGGCAAAGGCTAGAGGCATTTCAGGCAGAAAAAACGAATGCCGAGGATCAGAAGCGCAATGCAGTGCATGCGCTGTTGCCCAAGTTCGAAGCAATCCACGGCTATGATCGCTCTCCAGATTGGAGCTATACGCGATATGTGGAAAGAGCATCAGATGTCGTTGGCGTTCCCGTTGAAGACTCGATGGCATGGGCGCGCGATTACATCAGACAGATTGAGGAAGTTGCAGATGGGAACTATCGCCCTCTGCCGGAAATCATGCCGGAAACAGGCTTCGGCTCGAATTATCCAGAAGCCTATTTCTACAAGATGATCTTGGAGGATGAAGAGGCACGAAAGATTGCCGAGACGGCATACATGGCCAATGAAGAAGAAACCGGGATAGACAGAAAGATCGACGGCTTTTTTCAGGATATGCCAGACGAGGTTTATGTCGCGCTGCGCAACGGGAAACCAGCGTTGCCTCAAATGCCGTTCATTGACAACGCCTACTATGAACTGGCGGCAAAGCGGATGCTGCGCGAGGCTGCCGCAGGCAATTACGAAAAGCTGGCATGGACCCCCGGCTACATGCAGGCCGAACGGTGGGGCCGTGAATTCGGTCAGAGGGTGGATCGGATATTCTGGTTGCAGGATTTTGACCAGAAGCTCGTCCATATTGATGTCAAGATTGGCGACAGGCAAAAGCGAGCCGTTGTCCTGAAGGTGAACAAGGATGGCGTTGTCACCAAGGACACCAACACCGACATAGGCGCGACCGGCAAGAGCCTTTCCGAATTGATCGGGCGCGACAATGCGGAACGGATCATGTCGTCCGACAGTGGCGAGATGACGCCGCAGGACATGACGTTCGGCAAGTCAGGCTTTTCCAACGCCTATGACAGTGCCATCAGGAAAGCCGTCGAGAAAATCACAAAACCGTTCGGTGCTATCCCAGAACTTGACCGTGAAATTGTCAGTCAGCGCGATCTGAATAAGGAAGCACTGGACCATATTGCCTTTAGATTCAGGGAAAAAACGATCATCGACTTTGCCATTGATGCGAAAATTCTTCCTGCCGAAGAGGTTCAGGAAATTATCAACATTCAGGAAGACAGGGCGAGGAAGGAAATTGAAGATGTTGAAAGAAGACTAGCGCGTTACGAGGAAATTATTGAAAAACATGGATACGCTGCGCTTCTAGCGCAAGATCGCATTTCTTACAATGCCACTAAAGAATTCAAAAAAAGATTCGATCTAAACAGTCTGGCACGTAGATTCGCTAACGCCGAGATATATCGTGTCATCAGGGATGATCCGCTGCTGCTGCGCAAGGTTGTCAAAGCCATCAATGGAAACAATGTTCCTATAGGAAAGCCGGTGTGGTCCGTAAGGATCACGCCTGATCTTCGGCGCAAGCTGAAGGAAGATACCCTGCCGCTGTATTCTGCGGTTCCCACAGGAGAAAGTTCAGATGAACAAACCGGAGACGGAAGAAGAGTCGATCAGGGCAGAAGCCTTGCGCCGCTTGCTGGTGCGCCGCAGGTTCGCGGAGCCACAGGCCCCGACAAAGGCATTGTTTCCGTCGCGGAAGCCTATGCCAGAGCAAGAGGAATAAATCTCCGCAGACAGGCATTCTATGCCAAGGCAGACCCTGAACGCGGCAGACGTATAGCCGCTGCATTTGAAGCAATGAAGCATGCGCCGAACGATCCGCTCGTTCGTGAGGCGTATGCAGACATGGCAAGACAAACGATGGACCAGTATCGTGCACTCACCGATGCTGGTTATTCGTTTTATTTCTTCGATGAAAGCAATGATCCATACGCCGGAAATCCTTGGAATGCAGTTCGTGACTTGCGCAATAACAAGACCATGGCTGTATTTGCTACCGAGGCTGGATACGGAACGCTGCCGACAAGTCCGGGTTTTGACGACAACCCGTTGACACAAGACACCGGGATAAAATGGCCGTATGGATCGAAAAATGGGCCGCTGAAGCGTGTGCTTGTAAACGACCTGTTCCGTGCAGTTCATGATTCCTTCGGTCACAGCATGGAGGGTGCTGGCTTCCGCGCCGATGGTGAGGAAAACGCATGGCAAGCTCATGTCCGTCTGTTTCAAGGACCAGCCATCGGTGCAATGACAACCGAAACCAGAGGTCAGAATTCGTGGCTTAACTTCGGTCCATACGCTGAGGCGAACAGGACTGCGCGCGTTGAAGATACTGTGTTTGCAGATCAGAAGATTGGGTTGATGCCTGACTGGACATGGAAGGATGGCCGTGTTCCAGACATGAAGTTCTCTGCTGTCGCTGCAAATCCAGCGGCGAGAAACATCAACGATGTCATGGACCGCAGGGATCGCAGGCTGAACTACAGCATAGCCTATGACAAGCTGGCGAAGGCCCTGAAGCTGGTTCCGATGGTTGAGGCTGATCAGGCCGAGCGTGCGAGCCAGTGGTTCGTTACGCAGTTTCAGGACCGCATGGTTCCGATAGGAAAGATCATCGACAGGCTGCGGGCACAGGGTCTTGAAGTGTCGGATGTCATGGACATCTACCGCAAGGAACAACTGTATCACGGTCACATCGGCGCTGAGACGCGCAGGGCAGACAGAGAGCTATACAATCCCCTGATCAATGCCGTCAGGACCGTAAAAGTTCATATGAACAACTGGCGGCAACTGGAACAGGTATCAGGCTTCGCCAAGGCGGCAGCGGAGAAATACAACAGTCATTCCCTCGCGGCGGCAGAAGCCTATCTCTACGCCAGACACGCGCAGGAGCGTAACGCTTACATCAACAGCGTCAATCCGCAGGACGCCGTTGGGTCAGGCATGACCAAGGGTGAGGTCGATGCCATCATGCGCTGGTTCGCAACGCAGGATGCCGTTCTTCAGCGCGACATCAAGCGTGTGGCGGAAAGAGTCGATGCCGTCATACGCGACACCAACAGGAGACGGCGCGAGGCCGGGCTGATCGGTGAGTTTCCCGACCCGTTCAACAGCTATGTTCCGCTACGCGGCAAGCTTGATCCATTGAGCGATGATGACATCCCGGAGAGTGCAGGGATGGCACGGGCAAGACCGCTCTTCGGTGCAACTGGCAGGGAAGACCCGAGGATGCTTGGTCGTGATGGCGTCTATGCGGCTGACATCATCGCCAACACGATGGCGCAGAACACCCAGACGATCCAGAGGGCCGAGCGCAACAAGGTCGGACGCTCCCTCGTGGAATTGCTGCGCGCCCATGGCAGCGCCATCCCGGAGATGAGGATAGTCGCTTATGACAACGGCCAGCCGAGAACGCCTGTAACGCGGGGCATAGGTTCCAGCGGCATGGTGCAGATGGTGCCGGAAGATTACCGCGCCCGGCGCGACAAGTATCTTGTCGTGAAGGAGGATGGCAGACCTGTTGTCATTGAATTCTCTGACCCGCGTATCGCGCAGGCCATGAATGGCTCCATTACACCAGCATCTCAGAATTCCCTTATCCGTGGCATGTCGTATGTGAACCGTCTTCTGGCGAACCTGAACACGTCTTGGAACCCGGAATTCATGTTCTCCAACTTCCCGCGCGACGTGGCGACTGCCCTGTATAATGTAGGGCAGTATGAGATGGACGGGATAAGAACGGAGGTTGCGAAGAACGTCTTCTCCGCCCTGATGGGCATTCGTGATGCGCTCCGCAAGGACGGCAAGAGCGAATGGGCTAGGGTATTCGAGGAATTCGTTGACGCTGGCGGTCAGAACTCCCTCAACACGATGGACAATCTGTCCAGCCATATCGGAAATCTCGAAGCGCAATTGAAGGAAGTCTCTGACGAGAGCGCGAAGGGCAATGTTGTCGCCGTCAAGAATTTCCTCGTCGGGAAGGGCAGGAGTCTCTTTACCCTTCTGGAAGACTACAACACCGTAGTCGAGAACGGCATGCGCGTTGCGCTCTTCAAGGCCCTTAGAGACAGGGGTGTATCTCTTGATCGTGCGGCTCAGGCCGCGCGTGACGTTACCACCAACTTCGCCAAGGGTGGGGAACTGAAGGTTCCCTTGAACGCCGCCTACCTCTTCTTCAACGCCTCCCTGCAAGGCTCCATGGCTATCTTCAATGCCACCATTCGCAATCCGAAGAAGATGGCCCCAACGCTCGCCAAGATCGTTGCCTTTGGTGCGCTGATGGACATGCTGAACGCGGCGTTGTCGGACGAGGATGACGATGGCAGGCTGGTGTATGACAAGCTCAGCAACTACACGCTTGAACACAACCTGATCATTCCGATCCGGGGCTTCAGTGACCGGAGCTATCTCCGCATACCGCTTCCTTACGGCCTCAACATGTTCTTCAACTGGGGCCGGGCGCTAAGCCGCATGTCCCGTGGAACGTATGACAGCGAGGGCCTTGTAAACACCCTCTATGGCTCTGTCCTTGAAACCGTCAACCCGTTCGGTGACAACTATAACCCGTTCACTGGCGAGGGCAGTCTTGAAACCATGATCGCCCCTACCATTGCAGACCCGTTCTTCCAGATTGCGAACAACGAGGACTTTGCCGACCGTCCAATCTACAAGGAAACAGGACAGTTCGGCATCAGCGCCCCTCAGTCTCACCAGTTCTGGGCCAGCACGAACCCGAACATCGTCGCCACGACCCAGTGGCTCAACAGCATCACTGGCGGCACGAATGTCGTTTCCGGTGCAGTTGATCTGAACCCCGACAGGGTTGAATTCTGGCTCGATTACGTCACTGGCGCTACCGGCCAGTTCTTCCTGCGCACCGCCAGCCTTCCGTTCCTTACCTATCAGGCCCTGACTGACAACATAACTGACGACATGATCAATGGTATTCCGTTCGGCAGGAAGCTCATGATTTCCGTCACTGAGAGAGAGGATGTTGGTGCCTATGCCGAGAGGCGGGATCGTGTGCTGACGGCTCAGAAGGAGTTGAAGGAGGCCATGGCCAGCCGCGATCAGGAGCGTGTCAGGTATGCACGTGAACGGTATGCCTTGGAGCTTCGCATTGCGCCGACGATCAACAAGCTGAACTCCCTGCGCAACAAGCTGCGTCAGCGGCGCGCGATGGTGGAGAAGGACACTAGGCTGACAGACGCTCAGAAAAAGCGCATCATTGACGACATCGACACAAGGCTGAACGAGATTGTGGCGAGAGCCAACAAGCTGATGAAGGACGTGTGATGATCACCAAGGAAACAGTTGATCTTGTGAAGAAGTGGGAGGGGTTTTCTCCGATCACCTACCGGGATCAGGCCGGTGTTCTTACGATTGGCTACGGCACAACGGCAATGGCTGGGGTTGGTATAGACCCGAAGCCCGGCATGAAGATACCCGAGGCCATGGCTGCCGAATTCCTTAGACGTGGGCTGGTGAAGTTTTCTGCGCAGATCGACAAGATGATTACCGCCGATTACAACCCAAACGAATTCGGTGCCATGCTTTCCCTTGCCTACAACATCGGTCCTCTTGCGTTTTCAAAGTCGTCTGTCTTGCGTCACTTCAACTCTGGCAACAAGGCGGCGGCGGCAGATGCCTTCAGGGCATGGAACAAGGTCACTGATCCGAAGACTGGCAAGAAGTTCGTATCGAATGGCCTGAAGAACAGGCGCGAGGATGAGCGGGCAATGTTCCTGCGTCCATACACGGCAGTAGTTGTTCACGTCGATAACCAGCAAGCGCCGTCCGGTGGACTTGGTGCGCTGATAGGCGCTGCCATCAAGGCCATCTTGGAAGCTTTCAAGAGGGGATAAAGTTCATGTGGACTTTTCTGATAGGATCGAAGCTGGTCAGGATGTTCGGCTTTGTATTGCTCGTTGCCGGTGCATTCTGGATATGGGGTGAAATCAATTACCGCAATGGCCGCGCGGACCTCGTTGACCGCATCGAGGAAGCAAGGGGCAAGGCCGCAGAACAGAAGAAGGTGATCGAAGATGAAATACGTTCCCTCGATACCGATGATCTTGTCAGTCGTGCTGCTGAGTGGCTGCGTTGAAAGAGTTCCGGCTGGAGATTTCTGTGATGTCGTGTCTCCCGCCTTGTTTTCGTCTCAGGATGTCATCGCATTTCTGAACGAGAACGACCCGGAACATTTGCGTGCCGATCTGGCCCTTAACGAATATGGCCTGCGCCACTGCAACAGGTCGTGGCGCAGGCGCTGATCGTCAGGCGGCGTTCTTGGACAGAGATATGGCATCTTCCAAGAAGCGCTGGTCCATGATGAAGTGGCCGGTGATCCACGGCCCGCCATGCTTCTTGCTGACATAATTCCTGTCAGACGCAGAGACGATGCCCAGCGCCGTCAGGGCAGAGAACATTGACCAGACCGTGCCGATGCCCGGAGCGTTCTTCTGTGTCTTGACGTGGTGAAGAAAATCCTCGATGTCCATTCGCTCCGACTTTCCACTCATGTAGAAGCGAGCCATCATGGTGGTGATCGAGATGAATGACGGGGAGCCCATGAGGTTCCTGACGCTAGGCCCAACGCCATCGAACCCGGCAGGAAGACGCTCCACTGCCCTCATGACCGATGCGATGAGGGACTGCGGCGCACCGTTCTTCCTGAACTTTTCTTCGATTTGTTTCAGTGTGCTGGGGTCGAGCCTGTGCGTGGGCGCGGCGGCGGAAGGCACATTGCCGTCGCCACCCCTCTCAGCCCTCTTGCGCAAGGCGGAGGCGGGATGTCTCAGGCTGTTGGCTCTGGTTGCGTCAGGCGATCCGAGCGCCTCGCGTGTCGCGCCCTTCGAGACCACCGGCTCAGTTGCGTCCTCGATTGGCCTTGCTTCTGGATCGACGCCGCCACGCCCCCGTCTGTCGGCCCTGTTCTGTAGCTCGATGGCCGTCATGCGAATATCCAGCCCGTCCACAGTGCGACGCATTGCGGCAACATCGGCCACGAGAGCCGCGAGTGTGTCTGGAAGCCTGTCCGGCGTCCGGCTGCCTGCATCTCGCTTCGCTTGTTGAGATGCCTCTTCGATGCGCTCCCTGAGATTGTCAATCTCGGAAAGAACCTTCTCGGTGATGCCCTTGGTGATCGCGGCAAACACCTCTTCAGAGAACTTTGCAGTGGCCATGTGTGTCTCCCTTCCGGCTTGCATGTGAACAGTATATCAACATACTGTCGATATGTCAATAGGCATACCTAAGTATTTTTATTGTCCCTCCATTTAATGAAGTCATTTCTGAGGATGACAAATCTCTTTGCCGCCTCGTCGTTGGTCCTTAGTTCGGCCCGAGATGCAACGCCGAGAATTTCTCGCATGGCTTGTGCAACGGCAACTTCCGTTGCCTCGGAGATTGCACCAGTAGCCATCATGAATTCAGCGAATAGCGGATCGCTTCCGAGCATTCCGGCAGACTGGACAAGTCTTTGCCGACGAATGGCTTCCTCGTTGATCTTCGGTTGCTCGTCGTCGCCAATCTCCACCATGGCGACATAGAAGCGCGCCCCCACCCATGCGGCCAAAAGTTCAGGTGGACATTCCTGCGGATGGATGGCCAGCCGCAGGATGACACCATCCTTGTTCTGGTTGATTGAAGTCTTCACGGCCTCAAAGGTGATGGCGCTGTCGGTCACGTCGCTCATTGCAGTTTGGTTCCAGCTTTCATGAAGTCAGCGACGCCTCTCGTATCGACCACGTGAACCTGCACATCTCCGTCTTTGTTGACGATGCTCACCCTGTCAACGCCGAGCATGTATATGATATACATGCAAATGCTCGTCAGGGCGATGACGACTGGTGGCGTGTCGGCCTCGATTGCCGCCTCAGACATCTGGGCAAGATAGCTCAGCATGTCTTCATTCAGGACGATCTTTGTTCCGGCGTTGATGCTTGCCTGAACATTCTCGTCATCAATATCTTCGTTGTTGAAGCCCATGACTTTCTCCCTTCTTCACTGTTAGAATGGTATATCATCACCATATCGCCAGCCCGGTTTCCTGCCGAAAACCACGCGCTCTATCTCCGTATTGCCAGACACTATCTCACCGAAGAACTTCACCCTGTCTTTCTTGTCCGTGATATTTCTTGCCTTGGCCATCTGCGTGGCCAGACGGTATCGCATGAATATGTCCTTATGAAACAAGATGATCAGATTTATACGCCCCTTTCGAAGGGTCAGCATCTTATCCTCAAACTCGGAAAAAGAACCTCCACTAATATGCGTCGAATAGATTTTGCTAGTGACCCTGAAGCCGTGCGACTTCAATCTGTCAAGGATACGAAGCAATTCATCAATGGCTTCGATAGAAAGCTCTTCATAACACAGACTAGCGGGAATTTTCCGAACGCAACTATTGAGTAAATCCCTCCCGATGACCCCATTGAGTAAATCCTTCCCGTCCGGGTTTCTCAAGACCTGATCCAGACGAATGTTGCAGAATAAGCCATCGCGTCTTGCCCCGTGGCAGTCGAACAGGACAAAGAAATCTATGTCTGTGTCCAGCACTGGCGGATTGCATATCACGCTGCTGCCACTCTCAAGAATATCATCAAATAGTGGCGGCAGGAATTCCATGGCCCACGCGCGATTGCGATCAACGTCAGCCTGAAGATACCTGTTTCTTGCGTCTCTCAGAAGAGGGACGTGTCGCCACAGCTTCAGCATTGATAACCTCGTAAGCAATGTGAGCATTGGCGTTGAAATAACGCTGCGCAAATTCTCTCTCCCTTTCCGCTGCGAACGATGCCGCCTGCTCCGCATCCAGCGCCCTGACCTTGCGGGTTCTCTGGTATGTGACCATGACATCGACATCGTATCCCTGAGCCTGACCGTATTCCGACCTGTCAAGTTTCATCTTTTCATTCAGTGGCATCGCAAAAAGCCTTCCAGTTGTTTTCTGCCCAAGCGACGGGATCGACCCCGTGCAATGCCCACCAAGTTCGTTCGGCACCCCATGTGTGATTTTCCCTGTGATGCCCCCTGCACAAGGGAACACAGAACTGATCACCGACCTTCAACCCCATTCCTCTGTCCTGCGCGAAGCGCAGATGATGAGCATCATCGGCCTGCGCCCCGCATATCAGGCATGGCTGCCTGCGAACATTCAGTCTGTATTTAGCGTTTCTTATTCTTTTCATGCACCGGACATTACATCGGCCCGGAACAGAAATCCATATGAATTTATTTCAGGCTTGCAGGCCGACCGTCAGAAGGGGATGTCGTCGTCTAGGTTCGGAAGCCCACGCCTCGGCGGCTCTCTGTCTCGCGGCTCTTCCGCCCTCGTCTTGGCGGCGTATCCTCCGTCATCCCTGCGGCTGCGCGCCCCATCATAGATGCTTGGCTTCAGTGACAGAAAGTCCTTCCCGGTGGAGCTTGTCTTTCGCCACGCCCCGATGTCTATCTTTGCCCTGCCGTCCCGGCTTTCGCGGATCATCGCCTGAAGACGATCAAGCATCTCCTGATCAACCTCTATGTGGCCCCTCAGATCAGGAGCGCGTTCGCTCTTCTTGCGTTCCTCGTAGAACATCACCCCACCGGGCGGATACTTGTCTGGCATCTCATGCGTCCTTCTTGGCTGTCAGTGTCTTCTTGGCCTTGGAGAATGCTCCAACCACTGCCGAATAAGCCTCGGCGTCCTTGTCTTGCAGGAACAGCAAGGCTGCCTCGTTCTGCGTGTAGAATTTCATCAGGCTGTCAATGTCATGATGCAGCGGTATCATCCTGATGAATACTTCCTTGACCTTTTCGGCGGTGCTGACGACCTGCACGGAGCCATCATTCTCGACAATGGAAGTTTCAGGTTCCTTGTGTTCGAATGAAATCGGCAGGTCTTCCCCGGCATACACATGATGGCCGAGGCCCAGATATGCGATTGCCTTGGCGAGACATCGCTGAAGGGCGGTATTCACCTGAAATGAATCCGGCCACTGGACCGCCTTGTTCTTGTGATCCAGCACCGGAAAGAACTCCGCAACATCCTGACCACCGGCCACCACCCTTACCTGAACGAATGCGTATCCGCTCGCATCAACAAGATACGGCAGTGTCATCATCACGCATGGCTCGCCACTCTTCATGACGATGGCATTTTCAAACAACACCTTCTCGAACGTGGCGTCAGGGTAGTATGCCTTGAGCGCCCCCCACGCATGCGCCCAAGACAGGTATGTCAGCCCGTTCTTCTGCTCCGTGAAGCCGGACACATCGACCCTTGACAGGGTTTCCCATACGGAAAGTTCACTTGGACTTTTCTTCTGTTCCATGATGTCCTCTATTTTTTCCCCCCGCCAACGATCAAAGCCATCTCAAGGATGGAGCGGTTTGTATCTCGAATGTATTTTTCGTGATCTTCGCGCTGCTTGCAGAACGGAGCCACGACGCAGTAATGGGCACATCTCTTCCTTTCCCCCGGAACAATCTGCGGAAAGGTGTGTTTCTTTTCTTCTTGCGGCAACCGTTGAAATACCGAGAACGCGGCTTCCTTGCTCATCTTGCGCCCGCCGATGCCCCATAAATCATCGCTACCCCACATCTCATCGAGACTGCATTGGGGCGGATCGCCGTGCATCTCGGTGTGAAGCATGGCCTGCTGATAAGCCTTGATACGCTCGTGCAAAAACCTGCGCTGGTTCGCCTTGTTGAACTTGCGTATCCTGATCGTGACGAACGGAGATTGCGGATACGACCTGTCCTTGTCGGCGCGAAGTCTTGACCAGTCCCTGACAAAGGCGATCACTTCAATCCTGATAATCGGCACACGCTTTACGTGGTTGACAAGGTATGCGTAAAGATTCGTCTGCTGCACCCAGTCAGGCTGGGCGCTCAGCGGGGCAAAGGATGAAAACAATGCAACCTTATGCCTCAGCGCGGACACGCTTGTCATCTTGAAATCCTGAATCACAACGCCATTACCGGAAACAACCTGTCTGTCTATCTGGCCAGACACCTTTGTTCCCAGAGCCTCCATCGTGATGCGTTCCTCGGAAATCACGTTGCTCTCGAATGCGGCAGCGTCCGACATGAGGGCATGAAACGCCGTGCCCATCATCGCCAGCGACATGTCGCGCACGTCCATTTCGATCTTGTTGTCATGCATCCTGCTCAGCATGGCGATGCGCATGGGGCCGATCAGTTCGGTGACAGACACGTCAGCATCGCCCTTGTCATACATGCTTGCGTTCGCTGCATGCAGCAACGCTGGTGGCATTCGATGCTTGTTGACAATCTTCAAGACTTCTCCCCCATTCATGGTAATCATACGTCAGTTCGGCTGTGCAGGCAAGAGGATTTTAAAATGGAAAAGCAGCGCGATCCCGTATCGTTCGTTATCCATGGAGAACCTGCGTCAAAGGCGAATAGCAGGAGGCTCGTGCTGATGCACGGAAAGCCAAGGTTCATCAAGAGTAGCAAGGCTCAGGAATACACCCAGTATTTTCTGGGCCAGTGTCCTCAGCTTTCACCACTTCTGTCCGGCGATCTGCGCCTAGACATCACCATCCACTATGCCAGCCGCAGACCCGACCTAGACGAAAGCCTCATCCTAGACCTCATGCAAGGGCGCATCTACGAGAATGACCGTCAGATCAAGGAACGACACGCCTACTGGCGGCTGGACAGGGACAATCCGCGCGCAGAAATCACCGTCACTGCACTTGCCTAAGACGATTCATCCACTCCATCTGCCCGTCAACGAAAGACTCGTCTTCGTGCATCCTCCACATGATCGAAATCAAGAACAACGTCATACTCGGCACCTTGTCATCTCCCGTAAGACCTTCTGGAATAATGACGCGCACCTCGCCATCGTTTGTAATGACAAGGGCGCTTTCGTCATCACCCAGATGCGGCGATTCATTCGTGTCGTCGCCAATCGCAAGAACAAGTCTCATGCGCCCGCCATCCTTTCCATGATTTCACGTTCAAGAGCATCGACCTCTGCCTTGAATTCGAAATCCTCTGACATGGATTTCTTGACGCGCTCGACGCCATGAATGATCGTGCTGTGCTGACGAAAGAAACGAGACCCTATCTCTGGATAGCTTTCGCTCGTCAATTTTCTCGCCATATACATGGCGATCATGCGCACACTGGCGATGGTTGCCCTGCGGTTCTGCCTGATTATCTCAGAGACTGGAACGGAATACTTGTCAGCAACCATCTCGATGATGTCGTTTACCGTTGGTTTCTTCATGGCTATCTCGTTTGTTCATGTGAACTTTTCCCCTCCATGGACATCGGCACAGGAATCGAACCTGTCTAAGCGGGGTTGCAATCCGCCGCATAACCACTCTGCCAGCCGATGAATGGGCTGGCGGTCAGCCCGCCAGCCATATGGTCAGATGTTCATCCACGATGACACGGCCATATCCCTGTCCTTCACGACCATGTTCTTCATCTCCGGGTGTCCGAATCTGGATATTTCCTCGGACACGGCGCGAGCCAGAGAAATCATGAATTGCTCGCTGTCTTCGCCACGGCACTTCTGCTCGATCTTGTGATACGGCATGCCCTTGATGAAGCCGTTTGCCAGATGGGAAACGCGCGACATCCTGCGCAGCTTGATGGTTCGATGGTGATGCAGATGGCCGTAGGTATCACGGAATACCGCGCTGACGCCGGAATTCGCCCCGTCTCCCTGCGTCCGATCCAGATACCGGGCGTAACCGATCTGCCCGCGCTCGGAT
>OFRO01000432.1_pt1 | contig 15166 bp, 28 predicted proteins | sample 1543091 | NCBI WGS metagenome assembly OFRO01 (sample SAMN07774217, study PRJEB24372) | wastewater metagenome | isolation source: Exp Tend NO 10WW | collected 2016-02
TGATGCTTGTGTCAAGAACAGTTCTGTTGTTTATCTTTGCGATACCTTTGTTTTCAAAGACCTCTAAGTTTTTAAGTAGTCCAAAACCATAGATAGGGTGTTTAGCCTGACCTTTGTACCAATCTGCGAATGTGACTACTCCGTCTTTATACATGTTAGATGCTGTCTTTCATTAGTAATGTAGTTGCAGACAATGCAATTCCTATTTTTTTACTATTAGTTCCAGCAGACGTAGCTACTGCACCTTTTGTATCTGATAAGTAATACAATGAGTTAGTTGATAGTCCTGATAATCCTGAAACATACCCATCTGTTTTTATATACACAGTTTGAGTTACACTAGCACTTGTAGTAGCAAAACCTAGAAACTTAACATATCTATCAGTAGTCCCTAAATACGCGTTACTTGCAGTTGCAAGTTTTGCATATCCAGTAGTAGGAGCGTTTACAGGTGTGAATGAAATACTGTAAATCTGATCGTAAGTACTGTAAGTTCCAGGATTGAATGTAATACTACTAGAGCCACCTACGTCAATTATGTCTGATATACCAGAAAAATATCCAAGTCGAGTATCATTACCACTTTGTGTGTTGTTAGTTAATTCATTAGATGTTTGTGTAGCTGATCCAGGATTTCCACCTTTAAAAGCGAAACCAATACAATCACCATAAGTTGGGATAACCTCTGTAATACTTGTTTGTGATGTAACCGCTTTATTTGATGTAGAGTATGTTGCGTTATATATAGAGTAAACTTGTACTGCTATTCTACCAGTATAACCACCCCCTGCACTAGTCACTGTATAAGTAAGATTATTAGCACCTACTGTTGGATTTACTAAATAAAATAATCCACCTTCGATACCTGCTGAGCTAGATTGTAGTGGTGTCATAGGTACTCCACCATAAGAAATAGATGCCACTGATCCTACTCCACCTGATGAAAAATCAGAACCAAATGAAACAACTAAAATTCGGTTACTGTTGTTACCTACCGTAAAAGAGTTAGATATTGGAGTTGATGTTCCACTCCAAGAATCAGAAAATATGTTTTTGTTGTCATACGATATTGCAGAACCTGTTTGATAATAACCTAAGTACACTGCTTGACCTGCTGTAATTGTTTCACCTGCTGGAAGAGAGATGTCTGCTACGCTTGGTATAATACTTGTCAGAGATGATATAAGCGTAGATGGATTTACGAATAATCTTGCTCCAGTTCCACCTGTTGCTGTTCCTGCAATTACTTCTGCTTGTGTTGCTTCTTCTACTACTCCTTTGACAGTTGTACTAGCATCTGCTGCTGAAGGATTTGATGTCCATTCTGGTATACCTGCTACTGAAGTTTGAATGATCTGACCTGCTGTACCTATAGGAAGTCTTGCTGTAGTTCCTAAAGCACTACGATAATACATATCACCTGTTGCATCTCCACCAAAGTTCATTTGTGGATTTGTAAGTGTGATGTTTGTGAGCGTCTGACCTGTTCCGTCTGTTGATACTGCTTGGTTTGCACCTGTAATAAGAGCAAGTTTATATGAATGAGATGTTGTGACTACTGACCCGTCAATACCTACTTTATCTTCAAGAGCCTCAACGGTATCGTTGATAGTAGCGTGTTGGTAGTCATGATCAAGCGTAGGACTTGCGTTTTCTAGTAGATCCGTTGCTGTTGGATTTGGTATTGTCTGTTTAGTTGTAGGGAATGTTGTACTCATGATTGTTCTCGGTCAAGTTCAGTCCATATAGTCCCTAACTTGCCATTATATTGATAACCGACTTCATTATATGTTATATCAGGTTCATTGTATTGTATTGAAGTTTGACCCTCGTATCTGTCCTGATTGTCCCATTGTGTTGTCATATACTAGAAGTTTTTCGTGCTACTAATACGACCTTCTCGTCTTTCTTTCTAATGTTGTAAAATTCTGTAATTTCTTTTTCCATAACAAGCATTTCTTGTCGTAGTTGGTTTGCTTTTGCTAGTCCTTTTGCTACAGCGTAATCATATGCTGCAGACAATGAAAGATATCTATGAAGATGCTTTGCAAAGCCAGGTTCTTTTATTGTATCTCCTGCAACGAAGTAGTTTGCTTTACGTTGGAAGTACGCTTTTAAACTTCCTGTCTGTGAATAGTTAGGTTTTGGGTATAGGAAAATAGAAGTACCTAGTTTGTCGTAGTAAATTGGTTGTCCTGGGTTCTTTAGAAAGTCTGTGAGTGAGTAATCAGAAGTTATACCTGCAGAACCAACTGCGGTATTAGGAAGTGCTGCGTATTGTGTAGGGTTTAAGTCTGTCTGATCGAAAGGTGTAAGAAAGTGCCAGTTACCTGAACTATCTTTAAGTTCTATTCGTGTAATGTCTAGGTACTCTTGGTCAAATGTATAGTCTTGTTGGTTTATGATAAGGTCTGTTACACCAATAGGCAAGTCTGTGTTGTTTGTGTCGTCCCATTGCCAACGTCCGTCAGATGACAAGATGAGACTAACTGCTTTATCTAGTGCTCGGTTTACATTACGAGTAAAATCAGCAATCGGGTATGACGTGCTGTTTTGTGAAACTAGATATAGTGCGTCTTGATATAAGCCTTGTTGATTTGTTGTATCATTGAATACCATTTAAAAAGTACCCGCAACAGATATACTATTATTATAGCATATATTTTTGTAAAGATACAATCCTTTTTCTGATAAACATGATTGCGGTGGGCTTATATTGCCCCATGTTTACCAGAAGAGGGATTTTACCCCTCTCTTATTATGCAGTTTTTCCTTCTGCTTTCTTTTTTCGTAGTGCTTCCTTGTATTCTTCTACTTGATCGAAGATGTCTACTTCAACAACACCATCTTCTTTACTTTGTTGAATGTTAGTCACCATTTCAAACTCACTGATCTCTGATTCTGTGGCTTTCTCAACCAAAGGAGAGAGTTTATCTTTGAGTTTCTGAATTTGTAGTCCAATTTTATTACGTTCCTTTTCGATCTTCTCAATTTCATCAACAACTTTGTTAATTTCTAGTGCTTTTGCTTTGTATTCGCCTACTAGATTAAAGATTTTACTGTTCTCAATTTTTACTGTTCGCATAGTTTTCTGTACTCGTTGTCCCACAAGTGGGCATTAGAGTGTATATTATATTCTTTTAATACATACTGGTGAGCCATTTTGCCCATTTCTAGGCGTTTTTCTTTGTTATCTATGAGTGATAGCGTTTTGGTAATCCAATCGTCTGTAGAGGACGCTAGGAGCATATACTCACGATCACTTTCGTTCACTTCATAAGGACTTAATCCATCTGAGAATGATTGTGCAATGACAGGTATTTCACACATAGACGCTTCGAGGAACTTCAGGTTTGACTTTGCTCTGTTGAAATAAGAATCAAAGCGTGGAATCAACATTATATCTAGTTTTAGATCATTGAGTTTACTATTATAGTCAGGGTGTGCTACGAATGAATGCCACTCTGGATTGTACTGTTTCCAGAAATCAAATTCTGGTCTATATAGTTCTACAGCACGTTCGGTTTCTTTTGACTTTTGCGGGAGTGCAAATAAAACAAGTTGCACGTCTTTTCTATCTTTGAGTATATCAAGAAGAGGTATAATGCTTTTGTAGTCTTGATTACTTGCAACAGAACCAACAATTCCTATTCTTATTTTACCGTCATCGTTTCTTTGTGGTTCGTCCCAATCATCTGGATCAACACAGTTTTTAAGCACGACTACATTTTTATTATATGCTCGATATTCTTCTGCGAGTACTTCTGTTGTAACTGTTACAAGGTCTGCAAGTTCAGCAAACTCTTTCAGTCTTTTATCTATACTTGCAACAATAGTACCGAGTGAATCTTTCAAACCTTTAAACATATTGAGTGGTACACCACTGTCTTTACTGTAGGTATCATCATTATCCATGACAATTTTCTTTCCTGCTAGTTTCAACAGTTTTGCACTTTCAAGCATTTTCGAATCCATTGGTCTATGATACACGATCACATCTGCATCTATAGCACCTTGCATCATCTTTTCTGGTGATACACGTTTACCTCGTATAGATGTTTTATCTCCGTCATAGCCATTCGCTACGAGTGGAAGTAGACATCGTACATAGTAACATGATTCATACCCACCACCGATGTAATATACTTTCATACTTATTTTCCGTCTTCTCTAGAGTTCTCAATCATGTCTTCTACTTTCTTTACTGTACCTGTAGGTTCTCGCACAACACGACTAACGATGACACCAGTTTTAGGGTCTATTTTGTCGCTAGTTCTTGTTAGGTGTGGAGAGATAACAACGTGTCCTTCCATATATTTTTAATTTTTAACTTATAAGATTGTACTCAGAATCCTTGCCCCCTTGATTCTGACAAAAAGGGCAAGAACAATCTAAACTAGATTTACGCTGCTGTAGCGTGTGTCATGATAGCGACACCTGCGTTGTCTCGGTTTTCAATTACACCGAAGAGAATGTCTGCAGTAGTAACTGTTGAGAGGTATTCAGGTACGTAGTGAGATTGAACACGAACGCCCATAGAACCAACCATTGAACCTGACATTGAACCGCCTGCACCAAGTGGAGCAGTAGCGTAGTGGATAGCGTCTTTATGTACGAGTACATTGTAACGTCCATTAGTACTTGCTACGTTTGGTACGAGGTTTGAAGAGATAACAGGTAGACCATATAGGTATGCTGCTGGTTTCTTCGCTGTCGGGTCGTTTACAGGAGAGTTGATAGCCAATGAGAACTTGTCGATGTTCTGAAGTTGTCGCCAGATAGTGTTAGGGTGCATGATGAATGCAACTTCACCTTGATAGATACCTTCAACACAGTTAGTTTCAAGTGTTGCAATAGCAGCACGAATGTCTGAGTCTGTGATGTTAGTAGTTGATGCACCAACGACTGTAGAGAAGCCAGAGAAGAGAGCAGCGATAGCACTTTCGAGTTTTCGAGCGATAGTGTAACCTGCGTTCTTTGCGTAGCGTTCTTGTAGAGCGTAAGAGTGTTTTACTGTTGCTGCTTCACGGTCTTCGATAGCAAAAGATACTTCATACCATTGGTCTACAGTAAGAGTGATCTTAGTTTCTGTAGGTTGGTTAAGAGTAACTGCAGTAGCGTTTACTTTAGCGTTAGCACTCATTTCTGTAAGATTTGGAGTGTAAAGTACTGAGCCACCACCTGATAGTTCTGCTGAACGATCTGTGAAGAAAGGAGCAATATCAAGAGCACATTTGAAGAAATCGTTGATTCTTTCTCCCCAAAGTGCTGGGATAAGACTTGCTAGTGTTGTTGAGGATTCTGTTCCTGTTGGAAATGCCATATAATTATTTTTATTTATTCTTTATAAGACACCCCGCAATTAGTGTTATGCACCAGTTTGTTTTTTCCAAAAGGCTTGGTGTTCCGCTTCGGTCATTCCAGGAGTTACGCCCTCTTGAGGTTTTGCATAACCTGAAGAATTTGATGCTCGTAGTTTAGCCTGTGCAGATTTCTTTTCTGATTGTTGTTTCTGTATATAAGCCTGAAAGAGTTCATCTTCCTGTGCTTCTTTTATAGAAACGCCTTTACCTTTTGCAATGAGGTTAAGATAATCAATATCTTTTTCCTCAAAGCCTTTAGCGAAAAGAATTGCTTCGTCTCGTGATAAACCTTGTGGTGCTTGTGGAGCGTCTGCAGTTCGTGCTACAGGTGCTTCACTTTTTTTCGCACGCCGTGCAAGGATAGCCTTGTACTTTAGTGCTTCAGACTTCCAATCAACTTGATCTTCTGTCTGTTCGCTAGATGTATCTACACTTGTATCTACGTCTAACTCTTCTTCGAATTGTTGCTCTTGCTCGAAGTCAAGGGATTCATCTTTTTCCATAGGTGATGTAACTAGCCCTCTTTGTCATGAGTTGGGTATCTCGTTAATAAGGTACTTTTTGGTCGGAAGCATAACCGAGGTTTTATTCTGATTGTGAAATGTTTTCTACTTTCTTATTTGGTGAGTATTCTCGTTCTATTTGGTCAAAAGCATCTCGTATAATCTTGTTTGCTTCTTTGATTCCAGTAGTTTCAGTTCCATCAAAAGCACGTTTTATTGCTAAAGACTCTAGGTGTTTAACCATAAACTCTTTAACTGAGTTGAACATATCTGTGTCGATGTAGAACTTTTGAAGTGGATTCATATTATTGTTGTGCTTGTGGCACTACTGCTTGGGCAGTTTCTGCTGCTGCACCCATTTGCGGTGTTACGTTTTTAACATTACTCGTCATGTCTCCTTGCTGTGGTGGTGTGTCTAGGTTCAATTCCATTGATGATATTGCACCTGATAGCTCTGCAAGTCTTGTGATAATTTTTGCACGTTCTGTAGGTTCTTGAACGACTTGGAGTAGGAATGAAAGTGATTTTATCTGAGCGTCTTTGTTCTCTAGTTCACCAGTTATGTTCACAGATACTTTAGGTTCAAAGTCTTTGAAGTAATCTTTTGGAATGTCTAGAAATCTCTTTTCACTTTTACCAAGTTGCTGTTTAAAATACTCTTGTAGTTGGAAGTACTCATCAGGAGAAACTATTTTACCATCAAGGATAGATTTCTTTATTTCTTGGTTAGCACTGTAGAGTGAGAAGTCTGCATCAATCTTTCGTAGTGTGTCTGCATCAAATTCAGAAGCGAGTATGTGTGGTTTATTCATTCGTTTAGCGAGGAAAGGAAGCACCCAGTCATTGAAGATTTCTGTTAGGAATATACCTGCTTCTTCACGTTTGTAGTCAAAGTATGATGATGCTTGTTGTGATTGAATTGCAACTGAGCCAAGTGGTGTACCAGACGGAAGTGTTTCACCTGTAACAGCATCAAAAGTATTCGTTGCACGTTCAACTTGTGTATTCCACTTATCAACTTGATTTTGGAACTCTGGTAGTGAACTTGGAAGTAGTTGTAGTGATCGAGCAGTCTTGCCATCTTCTACTTTAATAACAGAACCATTTTCGAGATCAGTGATAGCATTTGTTCCCATCTTTTCACTGTCTGTAATGACTATGACTTTACCTGCAAGAGACATAGCAGAGTTCTCACCTATAACAGCATCGTTAGTCCATCGCTGTGCTTCAAAAGCATCTTCTACAACACCACGACCAAGACCGCGTCCTGCTACTTCTTCCCATGAAAGATATTTATATGGGTTTTCTTTTTCATCTTCTTTGTAAAGGACTACTTGTTTGTCTAGTCCTGCAATTATGAACATCATACGTTTGTAGGTAAGTGGATCACCTTCTTCTCCGATATCAGGATCGTATGTTTCAGGGAAGTCACCGTGTACTTCTAGTACAGGAATACGTTCACTGATAGTTTGTGAGTAGCCACCTTGTGTGTTCTTTCGCAACTTTGTCATGAGTTTCATTGCTTCATCAATGTTTTCCCAAACATCTTTCTTTTCAGCGAGTTCACTTGGAGTTAGATAATGCATCTCAACGATAGTACCACCTGCAATGTTTATAGGATCAACAATGACGTTTTTCCATTGTACTACTTCAAGTTCTAGCTCATCTTCTTCTTTTGCTTCTTTAACAATACATTTCTTTACTAGAACACCACCGTACTTTGCACGAGTTTTGCCGAATCTGTTTAGGAATAAAGAGAAATCAGATTCTTTCATCCACTGATATACTTCTTGGTTAAATAGAAATGCCAAGTTAGCGAAGCGAGGATTATCACTTGTTATTTGAATGTCTTTAACATCAAGGTCTGTTGCACGAGTTGCTACGTTCACACGATAATTCACGATATTATAAAAAGGTTTATCTCTTCCTAGTTCATCTTTATTACCAGAGATATATTGTGAGTTTGTGTAGAACTCTATCTTTTTGATTGTTTGATACGGTGAAAATGACAAACCGTCCACAAGAGTTATGTACCCATTAGTATAGGTACTGAGCATATTGTTTACTTCTGAGAAAATTTTGAGTTGATTATTTTTTGCCATTTACTGTTTCACCGCAATATATACTATTATTATATAACTTTTTGACTAATCAAGCAAGTTATTCGCTCCAAGATTTCGTCAAATTGTTTTTGTTCACCATCATTCTTGCTCTATCAAAAGCAGTAACTACTTCTGGGTTAGTATACTCGAAGTACATTCTCATCATAAGCGCGTCAGAGAAGTCAGGTGAGTGACCTAGTAGTTCTTTCACTTCACTCTTAGCCATAAGCATCAGTTTACCATCTGAAACATTATCTTTTTGCTTTACATACTGAAGTTCTTCTGTAATCATGTTTCGAACATAACCATCATCTAATTTTACCGCTATCTTGTGTGTGTTAATAAGATCAGCTAGTTTGAAATAACATTGTGTTTTAAGGTTAGAAAAGTTAGCAGGTACTTTATTACCGAATCGCATTTCTTGTAGGTCAAATGGTCTTGAGTTAGCAATAAAACCTTTCACTCCTTTTATCATATCAACAACACCACCACCGACACCGTCTTCGTCTACAATGACGTGTGAGTACGGTATTTGCTCTGTAGCGACTATTTCCTTTATCTTTTGTGCTGTTACATCAAGTCCTTGTTTGTCGTAGTAGTAAGCCTTGTAGACCTCTAAGCCACGCCAACAGTAGATCACTGTCTTGTCTTGACCATAACGTGCTATGTCGGCAGTTAGGTACTTATTCTCAGTATTTGTAATAGTGTTAGTGAATAAGTCATAGATTGCTTCTGTATCTATCAGTGCATTAGGGTCATCATCATATTCAAAGTTACCATTTAAAAGACGTTCTTTTGTTATTTTATCAGAGTTTCTCAACTGTTCGAGGTATGCTTCTGTAGTAAAAGGATTATCTGTTGCCAATGCACGAATAAACACTCTGTGATTAGGCAGTGAGTTGTCTACGCTTGGTTTATAGTATCTTTTATAAACGTGATTCTTTGATGGGTTGAATGTCTCAAGTAGCTTTGGTTTTATTGTTCCACGTCTACCAAGACGAGTTTTAAGAACACTAATAGCATCTTCAGGACATTCGTTTGATTCGTCAATGAAAGCCCCTGTTAGTTCAAGACCACCAAGACGTGTGTATAGAGGATCACTTGGTTTGTAGTCCAAGTCCATTAAGAATATCTGAGAACCATTACCAAAAGTAATTATGTTGTTCTGTTGGTTATATGTGTATGAGTTCTCTCCAAGACCAAATTCTTTGAAGACTTTAAAAAGAGTTAAGAGCGTTGTTTTCTTTAGGTTTGTTAGTTCTCTACGCCCAATGAGCCACGCAGTATCTTCATACGCTAGACACATGGTTACAATCCAAACACAACCAAGATATGATTTACCACCAGATGCTCCACCACCATAACCTATTTCAGTGTGTATGTCGTCTGTTAGGTATTCCCATGCTTGGAATTGTTTCTTATTTGGTTTGAAATCTATATTCATTACTCAGGTTTGATTATGTTTATAGCAGTAGGAAATATAATAGGTTTGTCATCTGAAGTAATATCACTTCGTTTACTGTATTGTTTCTTTGAAAGAGTTTCTAATGCGAATTTAGATAGATCTGCTCTAATCTTGTCATCTTCTCCCTCTAATAGTTGTTCTAAGTTTGCTTCTGCTTTTCTTATTATTCTTTCATGCTTATAAGATAAGAGTTTATCAGAGAAACCTTGATAATTCTTCCATTTCCAATAATCCCATGTTCCTATTGGAACTTCAAGGATTTCCGCTATTTGCTTCTCATTCTTCCCATCTAAATAAAGCTCTCTAATTTTCAAGAGAAACTGTTCATCGTCTAGTTGTGATGGTCTTCCTACCTCTGCCATAATGGAACTCTTTTAATTAAAGTTTACCTCGATAGATAGCAAGTTTTGCTGCCTTTGTCATTACTTCTTTCTTTGGTTTCTTCTGTTCTTTTTTAGGTGATTTTCCTTTCATAGTAGTTTCTTTATTAAGACTAATACTCCCATTATAGCAAGACTTTGCCAGATACTCAATGTAATTACAAGTGCTATCCAAAAGGACAAGCATATCGGACAGTGAATTAGTTCTGCAAGGTATCTATTCTTCTTGCTCCACTCTCTGACTTTCTCAAAGAGGAAACTTTCAGAGATGAGATAACTAATTGCTATTGTTACTAGAGTTGATAAGAGCATTGAGTTCGTCTATTAGTTTTCCTATTTCGACACGACCATTTCCACAACCATATACTCGTTCTTGTACTTCAAGTAACTTTGCAATGATTTGTTGGTATGACATCATAGTTATATTATATAAAAAACAAGAGGATTTGTAAAGACCCTCTTGCGTATTTGTTTAGTAATCACTTGCTGATTTTGGCTTATTACCAGAAGTTTTGTAGTATTCATATTCGTCTATGACGTTCTGTTTCATTTGAGATGTTGATATAACACCTTTAAAACGTGGAAGTACGATGATCTCTTTACCTTTAGATTTCATAAAGGCTATTTCTTCTTCTTTTGTATGTAACCATTCGTCTGCTACAGCGTATGCGTCTATGGCATAATCTTGTAGTAACTGTAATGGGCTAAAATTGTCTGCTTGTACTACCTGATCTACATATCGTATAGATTCAAGTATTTCTTTCTTTTGTTGGAAAGGTAACGTAGCACGTCTGTTTTTGTAGTCTTTGTATAGTTCATCGCTGTTTAATGCGACAATAAGATATTGACCTCGTTCTTTGAGGTATTTGAAGACTTGTATGTGTCCCCAATTTAAGATGTCGAATGCACCTTGAACAAGTATTGTTTTCATATGCTTTTCTTTTATTATATCATATTATTTACAAGAGTTAAAGTTTTCTCTGTGTCTTCTATAGTATAAAAGTGGTTCTGATACATGGATTCGTGTTGCACCTTTAGATAACATATCATGATATAAGTTTCTATCTTCTTGTGTTCTTTGTGCTTCAGAGTGATAACCTACTTCTTGTGCTTTCTTTGTGTTGTAAAGCATAGATCCGTGATGTCCTGAAGATCTGTCCCACCAGAAGTCACCTTTGTATTTCGAAACTTCTCTTGGATGCCTGTTGAGTATCTCTTCTTTGAGTTCTCCTGTGACTTGTATGTCGTAAGTTACAATGTCAGCGTCTACTTTATCGAGTATCTCAAGTGCATCACTTCGTAACCAGTTGTCAGCACCAATGAACACACACTTGTCTGTTTTTACACGGTTTAACATATCTTGAAAGTTTGCAACTGTACCGAGATTCTTTTCTCTAAATACATATTCTACATCAGGATATATTCCTTTTAAATGTTTACAGTCTCCTGCTCCATCATCAACTAAAAATATCTTATCTGGCTTTCTTGTTTGTGAAAGTAGTGACTCTATTGCATGAGCAGCGAGATGTCCATATTTGTATGACGCTATAACAACTGTGATCATATATAGTTTCTAATACGTTTAAACTGCTCACCAGTACCTTGTGTGACTGACCAGGCATCCTTGTACCCTGCTTCTTTTACACACTCTATAACTAAATCATTATATCTTCCATATGGATATGCAAAATAGTCCATTGGAAAAGGTGGTGTTATTTCTTTTATAATTTCTTCTTTTGAAAGTGTTGTTAAGTCAGGGTGAGACCATGTATGCCAACCTAGATTGAAATCATACGTTTCACAGAGTTCTTGCACTTGATCTAATGTACAGTACTTTTCAACCTGCGGAACATTCTGTATATCAAATTCATTGTCCTTTCCTAAATAGTCTCCCATAACAAACATTATTCCTGACTTTCCTTTCAGAACATCTTTGTTTTCATATACATTTAAGTATATTCCGTCGAAACCAATCTCCTCATTACAATTTAAAATCTCATCGTGGGTATTATAGTTAGGGTGTTTGTGATTACCAATGTTGTGGGCTAGTTTCATAAAAATATATGCACTGTGTGTATTCTCTATAAGGAAATTCTATATACTTGTCTGGTTCTGGTAAAGTTGGTAGCCATGATTTTATCCCTGCAATGAGTAACGATCCTTTTGAACATTTCCTAATCCAATCAAGTATCTGTTGATTATCATATTGTTTATAGAGTGTTCCTGTAGTTATCACAAGGTCATATTCTCCTTCTGGTTCATGTACTCTTTTAACATTGCTTGGAAAACGTGATGAAGCGTTGTCTGATATTTCTATGGCATGAATTATTTCTGCATTTATATCTTTAGTTATCCAACCTTCACCAGCTCCAATGTCTAAAGCTTTTTTGTATGTTCCTAGTAGTGAAAGTATCTTTTCTTTTCTGGTTATATCGTCTTGGGTTGTTTCATAATTCCAAGCGTCTTTTGTACTATGCCATTTTTCTAATTCGTCTTTAGACTGCATTATGTTTATTCTTCTTTTGGTGATTCCTCTGTCTTTTTAGGTACAAAGACTTCAATAGCTTCTGCAATCATTTTTGCTTCTGCAAGATTAAATGCTCCTGCTTTTTGTCCAGCGTGTGCAGCTTGGACTAGGATGTTTAATGCGTTTTCTTGTGTCATATGCTTATATTATATCATGTTTACTGTTAATGTGCAATACTACTTCTCCTCACTTAACTTAGTAATGATGTCGTCATCTGTTTCTTCCATTGCGATTGTTATTGCAGGTATCAAACACACTCTTTCGTCATAAGCAATAAATGGCATTTCTGTTGTACCTTGTTTCTGAAACTCGTTGAGTATTCGTGCATTATGTTTGCCGATTAGTTGTTTACTCCATTCTACTATCTCCTTTCTTTGTTGGGATAGTTCTGATTGGATGAAATGTTTTAGTTTTGTGGTGCTTAATTCACCAGTTATAACATAGCCATTTTCATCACAAAACTTTTCATCAAATTTCTCACGCCATGTTGGTTGGTTCATAGATTAACTCTTAAACATTTTTCTCATAGTTTTTAATTTTTCCCATGTTCGACCTCCATCTTTAGCCATTGATTCTCGATATACTCGTAAGTCAGTAGACATCCATTCATCTCTTTTTACATACTGCAATTCTTCTTCTGGCATATTTTTGATGGTTTCTAAATCTTCTTCCATTTGCTTTAAGTCCATATCCTTACTCTTTGATTAGAATTGGACAGATGCAGTCAAAGTCCCATTTACTTTCTTCACCGCATTCAGAACATTTATAATACTCCAATCTGTTAATATCATTGTGTAAATCGACATAACTATTACTTCCACATAATTCGTTATCACACTTAGGACAGAAACATTTTGTTCTCTGATTGTTGTATCTATTTTTTTCTTTTATAGCTTTGAATAAGTCAATCAGTCTGTAATGTTTATGTATACCTCTACCTAGTAAACACCAACATTGAAACGGATGCACTAATCTTAATTTTGAGTTTTCCATATTAGTAAGGTTGTGAAATTATCATTGTTACACTGTTCCACGCTAGAACTTCTATATCTTTCTTAGTCAATTTAAGCGAATTTAGGTTGTTATCAAATGCAATCTGAGAATGAATAACATTATACAGATTTATAAAACGTTTTTTGTTTATAAAATCTAATTCCTTTTTGTTTATCTTTGGATATTTCATATTAGCTCTCTTTGGTTAGTAGTGAATAAATGTTCATATATCTAGAATCTTAGTCTCACCTCCTGAAAAATAAGTATAGGCAGATATTCTTTCTATTTCAATATGTTTTCCCTCAAAAGTTTCTTTTAACCATTGTCTCCAACTTTCTGCTGTAGCGTCAACTCCTTGTGGTGGTGGAAATTTGCCATCGGTATATAAGTCAACAAGATAAACAACTCCATCTTCTAAATCCATACATTCAAATAGTCTCTCATCGTAACTAGTTTGCTTTAGAACTTTGTATGTTGCCATCTTCTAACTCTCTTTTGTTGAATCTTGTAAACTTTGTACTATGTTTTCTGGTGTTAATAGTATTTCTTCGCCACAAGAACATTGAAAAGTAGGAAGTTCAATCTTAAACTCTAAATCTTTGAACATATCAGGAGTTATTTTTATGTATTTCTTGACTTCTGTCATACTATTACTCCTTTTGTGAATTAACTTTTAAATCTTTTATTAGTCCTGTATATATTTTTGAATAATTTGACCATAAATCTCTTCTGGTTTTCCTTTCGGTAAAAAGGTAATTTTAACATCTTGTGGTATATTTGGAGTTACTTCAGGATTCCACGCAAACATCGCTCCAACAGGAGCATATTCAACAAAGTCATATTTGTGTGGTAACTGTGCAAATTCAAGAACTTTAGTAAACCCTTTTCTATCTTCAAATACAGCAATATACTTCATATGTTACTCCTTTTGTAGTGAGGTGATAATGGATTTAGCATCGTCTAGTGCTTCATTGTATTCTTCTCGTGAGTAGCAATTCCACTCACCCATTTCTTGTTGTTTTTCTACCTGTTGTTCAGTAAACTTCTTTTCTTCCAACTTCTCTAATACCTGTTGGAGAGCGAGGTTGTGAGTTCTTAGTACGATATTTTTTACATGGTCAATCAGTTCTCGGTTCGAGCCTTTTGCTGAAGTCCATTGTTTCAGAAATAAATCTTCTTCCCACCATTCTTCTGTTGTATTGTGTGGCAACTCGTTGCCCTCTTTTTCAATAGTGGAGGTCATAGATTGTTTTTGGTCTTGAATTGATTCATTTATAACATCGTTGTAAACTTCTTTCTTTTTTTCAGGAGTTCCGTTTCTTATAAAGTTAGAGAATGAGTTGTCTTTCATAAGCGTTTTTCTTACTTAATAATGTACATAGAGAGCCTACTTTACCAACGCTTGACCGAGAACAAGGAGCATGAGTACAACTACTGTAGTCCACAGTACACTTATTTCTGCTTTTTGATCTGCGAGTTTTTGTTTTAGTGTTTTTTCCTTTGTTATGATTTCTTCTACTGCGAAAGGAAGTACTTTTTTAACTTCTTTCTTTGTTGTTTTTTTAACTGATCCTTTTACTACTTTTTTAATATCGTTTTTCATATGTTTTTACTCATTACTATTATCTTCTAATTATATACTTTCTACACCGCAATGCAAGTATGGGGTGTGGAAAACTCTAGCCTTATAAATCAAGCATTTTCTGCACTTTCCAACGAGAGAGTGAAACTTCCTTGTCTACTTCAAACTCATAGTCTTTCTGCCACGCTTTGTATTTTTCTTTTATTTGTCTTTCTTCTATATCACTTGCACGGTAGGTTCTGTTTCGTAGT